>VMHT01064926.1_pt1 | contig 77923 bp, 126 predicted proteins | sample 4693611 | NCBI WGS metagenome assembly VMHT01 (sample SAMN12280063, study PRJNA550983) | marine metagenome | isolation source: seawater sampled from same location over 5 years 0.02-0.2 micron viral filtrate | place: USA: collected off the coast of southern California halfway between the port... ...
AGGTTCATTCCAAAATTTACCTAACTCCAATATGGAAACTAATTCAGGTGCAACTCCTACACCTGTATATGGAGATGCTACCTCTGATGGATTAGATTTTGCTAATAACTTTAAGATGAATGTTGCTAATCGTTTGGTGCCTGTCGAAGACGATGGGACAATTCGTCCTTCATCTATAAGATTTTAACCACGTTAATAGTGTGGTATTTCAAATTAATTGCCCCGCAAGCAATGTGGGGTATTTTTGTGCTTAAAACCACGCTACTTACCCCTATCCCATATAAAGAGTTTTAAAAAAGATAGAGAGGGGGAGTGTAATAAAAAAGAGATATATAGGAAACTACCGTGGCTAAGCGCGGTTTGCGTGGTTCTGCTTAGGGTATTCCAAGGCAACATCCGTTGCAGCGCAAGCGAATACGAGCAAAAAAACACTTGTAAGAATCTACTGCACTAAATGTAGTTCTGTAAAAATGTAGCCATATTGACACGTATAATTTTCCGGATCCTGCTCAAGAGGGCCTTTTGCAAAAACGTGTGACCGTCCTCTTGCCTGTGGACGTCCATCGGCGGCTCAAGCTCAAGAGCATCGATGAAGACACTACAATGAATGCTTTAATACAGCACGCTGTATCTCTGCTACTACAGCAATCTTCACAAGAAAATCCGATGTAATCAGATTTTTCTGTTTAACTGAATATCTTCTAAAGGCCGGTTAACACCGGCTTTTGATTTTGGTGTTCTATATACATGTCCAACACATGCCCGCGAATTTCACATCCGGCTGGCTCGGCAACGGTGAAGCTGCATGGCACGGCCAAGGCGTCGTTACTGAAGGCACACTTCCTGCGCGAGAGGCGTTTGAAACCGCAGACGCACTCTTCGAAGTCGAGAAGCGAGAGCTTCAGTTCCCGACATACTCAGTTGTCGGAGCTAATGAAGCAAACTGCTGGTCAAACACACCGGCCGGTGTCTTCGGAGTTGTCCGCACTGACACCCAAGCACTCCTTGGTGTCGTCAGTAAGCAATACGAAATCGTCCAGAATGATTCACTCCTTCGGATGGCCGAGTTCATCCGCGAAGAGGCAGACATGGACAGCGTCGTCGTACTGGCTGACGGTGCCAAGGTCTGTTTTACCGCCACACTCCGTGGTGCGGAGACGGACATCGTCCCTGGCGACACAATCAAACGACGTCTCGTCGGTTATTTAGGACACGATGGTAAAACTGGCTGCGGTGCAATCTTTACGAATGTCCGTGTGGTCTGCTGTAACACCTTGGCTGCTGCACTCAATAGCAAGAACAAAGTGTCCGTTCACCACAAAAGTGGAGCGAATGCAAGCTTCGACGCTCTCATCTCGTCCATTGACGTGGCACGACAGACGTTCGCTCAAGAAGCGGATCTAATGCGTGAGTTTACTCGTGTCTCTATGGGGCACACCGTCTTCAATGAGTACCTTGATGAGGTATATCAGATTGAAGAGGGTCAAAAGTTTCGCAAACGTGACAAGTTGAACCGTGCCTTTCGCCATGGTTTGGGTGCTGACTATGCACCTATGTCTCTCTGGAACGCAGTGAATGCTGTCACAGAGATCGAGACATCTACTCGTAATCAAACTGCAGCTGGCGCACGACGTCAGTTTGCTCGCGCTAACTTTGGAATAGGGCGGCAAATGAGCAGTCGTGCCATTGAGGTAGCTACTGCCTATTTATCTGCCGTTTGATTATTCAGTAAAGCCTCACATTCTGTGGGGCTTAATTGTTACTTTATAGTTTGTATGAATTATTATCTATGCACAAAATTATTGGTACTGCTCTTGCTGCTTTGTGCTGCCTTTCATTACCCAGTGAAAGCAAATCAACAATGCTTTCTTCCTGGTATGGCCCAGGTTTCCACGGCAGACTCACAGCTAATGGTGAAAGGTACGATATGCACGGACTTACCGCTGCACATAAAACCCTACCTTTCGGCACAAAACTGGAAGTCTGCTTTAAACGATGCGCAACCGTTCGTATCAATGATCGGGGTCCTTTCATTGGGTCTCGCGAGCTTGATCTTAGTTACGGAGCCGCAAAAGTGATCGGACTTGTTAAGTCTGGCGTAGCAAATATTGAAGTAACTTATCTCTGACAATCTCTTATTTCTGGATTTTTAGAGATATATTGAAATTAGTTGGGAGTAGTCCAACTACTCCTGACTATTAATGAAAAGGAGGATTATGTCTCATACGATTCGAAACGAGCGCACGAAAGGTTGGCTCGACAAGCTTGCACTAAAACGCAGGACAAAGAAGCTTATCCGAGATATCAAGAACGAAGATTTCTCGATCAATTTCGATGAAGATCATATCCCTTCAGCAGAAATTTGAGTATAAATACGACGTTATTTGTGCTTATCATAACTTAACATTGGGTATGTAGGAGTTAACCCTCTGAGTCATACCCGCACAAGAAACGTCTTTTTAAATGTCTATTAGCACCATCGCGGGTGCCCAGTCTCGCAAAAATAACTGGGATTACTTTTGTGAATGGGTCACTAGCACAAACAACCGTCTGTATGTCGGTTGGTTTGGCGTCTTGATGATCCCTACGTTGCTTGCAGCAACTATTTGTTTTATTACTGCTTTTGTAGCAGCACCTCCAGTCGATATCGATGGCATACGTGAGCCTGTCTCAGGGTCCTTACTCTGGGGTAACAACATTATCTCAGGAGCAGTCGTGCCTAGCTCCAACGCAATCGGGCTACATTTGTACTCAATCTGGGAAGCCAGTAGTCTTGACGAATGGCTTTATAACGGCGGCCCTTACCAGCTCGTTGTGTTCCACTTCCTTATCGGTGTCTTTGCTTACTTGGGACGAGAATGGGAACTTAGTTATAGACTAGGAATGAGGCCCTGGATTTGCGTTGCATACAGCGCACCTGTGGCTGCTGCAACTGCTGTATTTCTGGTATATCCCTTTGGACAAGGTAGTTTTTCTGATGGGATGCCCCTCGGTATCTCTGGAACTTTCAACTATATGCTTGTCTTCCAAGCGGAGCACAATATTCTCATGCATCCATTTCATATGCTGGGCGTTGCCGGCGTATTCGGTGGGGCTTTGTTTAGTGCTATGCACGGAAGCTTGGTTACTTCTTCTCTCATTAGAGAAACGAGTGAGACGGTAAGTCAAAACTATGGCTACAAGTTCGGCCAAGAGGAAGAGACCTACAACATCGTAGCTGCCCACGGTTACTTCGGTCGCCTGATCTTCCAATACGCCTCCTTCAACAACAGCCGTAGCCTTCACTTCTTCCTGGCTGCCTGGCCTGTTGTCGGCATCTGGTTCACCGCCCTCGGCGTGTCAACCATGGCCTTCAACCTGAACGGCTTCAACTTTAACCAATCTATTGTTGAATCCCAAGGACATGTGATTAACACTTGGGCTGACGTGTTGAATCGTGCCAGCCTCGGCATGGAAGTGATGCACGAGCGCAACGCTCACAACTTCCCCCTCGACCTGGCTGCTGCTAATTCCACTCCTGTGGCCTTGATCGCACCAGCTATTGGTTGATTCCAATACATTACCGCTTTGGGTGTATTTAGTAGGAGTCTTTCTTCTACTATTTACACTTTTTTGCTTTATTGTGATGGTGTTAGGAAATGTTTTAATTTAACAATGAAAATCTTTTTAGATACTGCAGATATCACAACAATTAAAAATCTTGTTAGCACTGGTTTAATTGATGGCATCACCACGAATCCAACACTGATTCGTAAATCTGGAGAAAATCCTGAGGATGTTTATTCTGCAATTGCTGATTTAGGTGTTACTGATATTTCTATGGAAGTATATGGTGACGCTTTGCAAATGTACGATGATGCCATTAGGCTTTCAGATAAATACGGCAAAGTAGCAACAATCAAACTTCCTATGACACAGGACGGACTACAAGTCTGTCGTCAGTTGTCTAAGGAGTTGATTCGTACCAATGTCACTCTCATCTTTACCATTCCACAAGCAATCCTCGCAGCTAAAGCTGGAGCAACCTATGTCTCACCATTCGTGGGACGGCTGGACGACCAGCAAGTAGCTGGGCTTGAAGTTGTACGTGGTATCTCAGGCTTGTATTCAATGAAAGGTGTACGAACTCAAATTCTTGCTGCATCTATCAGAACAGTGCAACGCGCCGTCCGCTCTTTCTATAACGGAGCAGATATCGTAACTATGCCCCCTAATGTTTTTACCAAGATGTATGACCACATTCTTACTGACAAAGGACTAGAGATCTTTGATGCTGATATTGCAGCAATTGAATCTAAAACTTGATAGACTTATATTTATAAGAATTACCCAAGATGACTATTACAACTGAAGATGGCGATAGGCAAAATATCTTCGCCAAAGAACCACAAATTAAACTTATGGAGGTTTCCGTGACTCACAACGAAAAAGCTGAACAACTCAATGGCCGTGTCGCAATGCTCGGCATTATTGCCGCTCTTGGTGCATACGCCGTAACTGGTCAAATTATTCCTGGCCTTTGGTAAATAATCAGGCTCCTTCGGGAGCTTTTTTATTATGAAAAGTTTTAATATTTCTGTGGTCGTAATGCTTACGGCCGTTCTTGTTGCTTCTTATCTTGTCATAAAACCTCTTCAACATCTCCCTTTCTGATGACTGACTTTACACGAGAAGAGTTGCGTGATGTGATGCACGCTATCCGTCATTATCAGATCTATCACGTTTCTATCAATAATCCTCGTTATGAGGAATACAATTCAATTTTGGACAAACTGGAATCAGCTGTTGCTAAAACTGAACCCGAGTTATCTGATTTTGCATTTGATCGCAAAGTATTTTTGAACTGGCTAGAAGCTCGGCAGCAAGAATGGGAGATTGACGAAAGAAATGAAACTCAATGATAAAATGTGAAGAGCCCTTCTTGTTATTCTAATGTTGGAGGCCATAATTCCATTGGCAGTTGCCTCCGTCACCGGAGTGGCAGCTATGGCAGCGAAATTTAATCATTCACTTCATATACTTGATCGTCGTATTGATGAAGTAGAGCTACGCGTTGCTGAGCAATACGTAACGAAAGCTGACATGACTTTGATGTTCAACAAAATGGAAGATTGGATGATTCGAATTGAAGATAAGATTGATCGAATTGCCCGCTAATATTTATAAAATTTTCCTTAATCAACCACACTTGCCGGCTAACACCGGCTAGATTAATAGTGTCCGAAAGGGCGATGAATATATCTCCACGTTGAATGGAAATCTCAAGACCACAATTAAATGAGATCACCGAAGTGATCGAAGATACTGTTGAATATTTCTGCGACCAACAAACTATTTCTGGTGAGCTTGGTTGGACCATTGTCGAAACTCTTGCTACTGCAAAGCTTGCCGAACTTCGTGGTGAACTGTCCCACGTATGAGAGTTACTATCAAAGAACTCCTTCCGCACATTGACAACTATTTGTGTGCGCTAGTGAATACCCGCTACGTTGATCAGCAGGAATTGTTTTCTGCTGTGGCTTCTATGTGCCAGAAGCGAGCTAACAGGCTAGCAGCACTAGATCCCGCTCGAAATAAATAAAGACCATACCGGCTAACGCCGGTCTTTAGTTTCATTGTCGTTTAACGACACATCGTTTATTTACATTTTTACAATCATGACAATTACTCCTGCTAACAACGATGTCAACGCTCTCGTGGCCGATGTCTCTACTGGAGATGTAACTGTTGACTTCATGTTTGGAGTTGGACTGGTCAAGGACTCAGAAGCTGTGTTCTTTCAGTACGTCGGTGACAATGCTACGCCTCAAGCTCTTGTTCAAGCCAACGGCAAGCCTGTGACCCGCATTGGTAACGTTTATCTGTCTGGCATCAGCATTGTTGAGGACTTTGGTGAGTTCAACCAGACCAAGCTGAACATTTTCCTCAAAACTCAGCAAGGCGCTTCTGTGATGCTTACTTCTGGTCTTACGACCATTTGGTCACAGTGCCTGCTCACCAGCCTTCAGGGGCTCGTCAACGACAGCTCCGTGTCTTCTTTGATCTCCATCGATTCCTGGAAAGGCACTAGCAAGATGCGTCCTTGCTTTGCAGCCATTCGCAATGGACAAACCAAAGTCACTTGCAATGACACCTACAGCTTGTTTGTCGAGGCTCGTGCCAATCGTGACTCTCAAGCCAAAGAAACCATTGCTCGTAATGTTGTTGCTAATGTTCAAGCGCTTCTCGATGGTGAAGTTGAAGAACTGACTGTTACTCAACCTGAAAGCACTTCTTTCTGATGCAACGACATACAGCTGAATCACTTGCTCGGCTGAAGAATGTGCGGCGCAACATCAGCGCCGTATTACTTAATCTTCCAGTTATTCCTAGTGAAACCTCTGTGTCGACATTTCTCACAATGCTCGATCACTTTGCTGAAAACCCTGATGACTACAGGGACTTACTTGAATCTAAAAACAAATGAGCGGAACTGCACTACTCAACGACTATGACATTCTCGATGTCGTATGCCTGTGCCACGCAGCACTGGCCCAAGACTCACCAGAAACTCCTACGTTCTATATCAACCAGATACTCAACCTCATGTTTGGTTATCTGTCTGTGGAACAACGCAAGGAAGTCGAAGAATACCTTGCTGAGAAAAAGTATCTGCCTGATGTGAAAATTGAATTAGCAAAATGAAGACCTATGACATTGTCTATATAGACAAAATTGGAGATAAACAAGACTACAAAGTAACTGCTACTGACGTTCGGGAATCAATCAAGATTGCTCTTGAGCAGTGCCCTGACGCTCGTCGAATCATCTCTTCTAAACCATCTAATGTTCAAAACACAAACTGAAATGGAAGCCATCGTGGTTTCACAGCCGTCAATGCGGACTGTGTTCAACCCGGTGACTTTCACTGAAGATCCTCACTATGGTTATGACGCCGAAATTCAATATAAACGAAAGCCTCCAGCTACTCGTCTTATCATTTGTAGTGTGCTTGATACTGTCCGCAGCGGTGAGCCAGTAATGATTACATATCATTCTGGTATGCGTTGTTATCAACACAGTCGGCACGTAGTTACTTCAAATGAAGATAATTGTATTGGTGGCTTCTATTTCACTGACGGTACTCCTGCTAATTAATATGATGAAAAACTATCATATCTATGTGTTTACACAAGATGCTTGCCCACCCTGCATTCGTCTTAAGAACTTTGTCAGTACTCTGCCTGAACCTGATCAAGCAGAGATTGATTATGTTCCAATGAAAACTGTTTCTGGGCAGCGCACTGCATTGGCTGAAGAGCTTGGTGTAGAACTTACACCCACGCTCGTTGTTATTCATGAAGATATCTTCTGTGAACTTGACGACGATAGTGAAGATGAGTTTTGTGATCGAGTAGCCGAACCAGTTGAGCGCTTCGTTGGAGCTAATAACATTATTGAAAATCTTGATTCAACGATTGATGCTTATACTTACGCACACTCTGAATAAGATAATTTTAAAATGACTAGCCAAGATCTCCTGTCCCTTTCTAATAAATTAGAAGATTGCATTCCTCTGCTTAAACGGGCAGGAGCTAAAGCTGATGTAGAACTTCTTCGGGAATTGTTCCAGAAGTATTACCGGAAATATTCAACTGTTAAAACTAATGAGCAAGAAAGCAAACGTAATCGAAGCCAAGGGTAAGATTTACAAAGAAAGCGGCAACGGATATTTCAATGTAGAGCTTGATGAACCTGAAGGTCATCAGTGTCTCTGCCGTGCATCTGGCCGTTTAATCACGCGCAAGATCCAGCTTCTGGTTGGTGATCGTGTAACTGTAGAACTATCCCCTTTTGACCTCAGCCGAGGTCGTATCACACTGCGAGATAAATAATGTCACTAGGTAATCAAGCACGGACCTTCCGTGAAGTTTTTAATCAACAAGTACTTTCTAATTTTTCTGCATATGGTCACATCAATTCGGACCTATGGAATATGCAGATTGATTTGATTCGTGAAGAATCTACAGAATTCATTGAGGCGGCTGATGAATGTTTTGCTGATCCTGAAAACCTTGATAGAAGAACCGATCTAGCTAAAGAATTGTCTGATCTTGTCTTTGTTTGTTATCAGTTTGCAGCTGCTTTTAGCATTGATCTAGATAGGGCTATGAACCTCGTGTTTAACTCCAATATGAGTAAACTAGATGAACACGGAATGCCAATTTACAGAGAAGATGGCAAGGTCTTGAAAGGACCTAACTATGAACCGCCGGATCTTTCTTCCTGCGTTCCAGAACCAATGCTCACTTTTGATTACGATACACATGGAAAATAATGTCATTGCTCGTACTGGTCGTGTTCAGTCTTGGATCGATGATCCGACTTCACGTCTTCCAGTCAGCTGCACTGTCTTTGTCGTCGAAGATAGTATGGAGGGACCTGACGGTATCGAAGCCTCCTGGCGCTTCGTCTCCCATGCCCTTCGCTTCGGTGCGGGTGTTGCCGTCCACCTCTACAAACTCCGTCCCGCAGGACACGATAATGGCAAAGGGCTATGTGCCTCTGGTCCTGTCTCGTTCGGGAAAATCTATTCTTGTCTGAATGAACAGCTGCGTCGCGGTGGTGTTTACAAGAACGGAGCTGTGGTGCTCCATTTGGATATCAATCATGCAGACATCCTTGAGTTTGTTGAACTGCCTCGTCACGAGATTCCTTGGGCGAAGCGTTGCGTCAACCTAACGGATGAACTCTGGAATGCTGCCTCTGAAGATGTGCAAAACGCAATCCTCAAAGGCATTGCTCGTGGTGATATCTGGCTTGCCAAGATTCGCTATGACCAGCACGGTGAACGTATCCACGCGAACGTTTGCCTCGAGGTCTTCCTGCGAAGCCGTGGCACTTGTTTGCTTGAGCATATCAACCTAGGCGCATGTCGTCCTGAAGATCTTTTACCTGCTTTTACAGCAGGAATGACTGAACTTGTTGATTTACATAAAAAGACTGGAGTCGAAAAAACTGGTGAATATCTTATTCAACAAGTTGATCGTCAGGTTGGATTAGGCATGCTTGGTCTAGCTAATTTGCTTGCCCTGGAAGGAGTTACATACGCTGAGTTTGCAGAAGCAATTACTCAACATCTATATGAAGATTACGACACTATCGTGACTCCTGCTTCTCGTAAAATTGTTAAAGCACTTCAAGATGCAATTGATGCAGCTGCTGAGGTTGCACGCAAAGCCAACATGGACCGAGCGTTCGCAATCGCACCTACTGCCTCATGCTCTTATCGTTATACAGACCGAGCAGGCTACACAACTACTCCCGAACTGGCTCCACCCATTGGGCGTAACGTTGATAGGGACAGCTCCACATTCGGTGTTCAATCCTATGATTACGGTAATGTTGAAACAGCTGAAGAAGTTGGCTTCGATGTTTACAAAAAATCAGTTGATGGCATTATGGAAATGTTGTCACGTACAGGATTGGCGCATGGCTATAGTTACAACACATGGAGCGATGTAGTTACCTACACGCCTGAGTTTGTTGAAAGCTGGCTGCAATCGCCACAGACGAGTATGTATTACTCGCTCCAAGTCATGCAAAACACTCAAGCTAAAGATGATGCTTTGGCCGCACTTGATGGCGACTTTGGCACCATGTTTGGTTTCGATAATATCGACAGCGATGAGTCTCTCGATATCTTTATCGATCCTGCAGCCTGTGTTGGTTGCGCAGAATAAACACTATCTCCTATACCAATGAAAGCTGAAACTCCTTATCTCCACCTTCACGCACGCAAGCGTACCTGGACTCCTGTTCAAGTGTCTGCTGGTCATTTGCTTGAAGGCGGCGAAGATGTGATCAAACGGGCTCTTGCACTTCGGTGTCTAGAGATCCCTGTTGGTGACTTCATCTCTGAAGCAATGAAGGGAGACCTTCCCGAAGTTAAGGGCTGCAAAGAACTTCTGCTTTCTAATGTTGTTGACGAAGAAAACCATGATATTGCCCTCAATTTCGCTGCTGACGTGCACAAAGTCCCTGATCGTTTTGAAGCAGAAGCTCAGCGCATTTGTAAAGCGTGGCTGGAACTTGACCGTCATCCAGTACTTAAAGCCGTCGTATTGGAGAGATCCGTCTTCTTCGTTCTCCTACCGATCTTTCGATTCCTCGGAGACACGGGGCTGCGCACGACAAGCGCAGATGTCAGCCGAGACGAACAAACCCATGTCGCAGCTAACACGCTCGTCTGCGAATCCCTTGGGCTTCAATCAGACAAAGAGCTCAATAAACTTAGGCGAGCTACGGTTGCTTGGGTTCTTCAATCCTTGGAAGCCGAACATGCTAACAAGCATCTCTCGAAGAACTTCTGGATGGCTAGTTCGGACTCGCTCTACACCCGTGGTAAAGCAGAAGGACTGAGTGACACCCGTGCTTCCCGTATGCCTGCTTTCTTCGAAACTAATAACGTTAATTTGCCTCAGTATGCTTAAAGCTACGATTGTTGCACTGTTAGTGTTGGCATGTGTTATCGAATTGATGCATATTGACTATCACGAGCAGTGCATAAAAACTGAACATTTACATTGCAAATATGCCTAACATTGAATTCTCTGCTGCAGATAAAATTAAAATTCAAGTTGTGGAGCAAGAGATTGCTCCCGACACTTTTGATGATTCGCAACTACCAACTGATATTCATATTGTGACCTATACCTACGAAGGTAAAGAGCTTTTTGATGTTGTTCGTGCTTATACTATGGTTGACATCTTTGATGCTTATTTCGATAAGCTTGGAGACAAAGGTCGAGTAACACGTATTCGTAATGGTTACGGAAAAATCAAGCCTAAACTTTTTGGAAAAATTAAACAAGCATGAGAAAATCAGAATATAAAGATCAGCTATTGTCGCAGATTTCCAAACAGCTGGATAAGCTGACAGTAAAGCAAATAAGAACACTTATCGCTAAACATGCACTCAGCTAAACTTGTCTGGATTACTCCAGAAGCAGAAGCTCTTGTTGGAAAAATTGCCAGAGTTTCTAATCCAAACAACGAAGACAATCCTAACGTTGAACGACTTATTCGATATCTCATTAAGCACAAGCACTGGTCTCCCTTTGAGATGGCAAGCATGTGCGTCGAAATCCACACTACTAGAGCTATTTCGTCGCAAATCCTGCGTCACCGTAGTTTCACATTTCAAGAGTTCTCACAGCGATACGCCATTCCTACGGATAGCTTTGCAACAGTATTGCCTGAGCTACGACGTCAAGATACAATCAACAGACAAAACTCATTAGACGATCTACCTGAAGAAACAAAAGAATATTACAAGCAACGGATTGATGACTATTTCCGTGAAGGCGTTGAGTTGTACGAATCAATGCTGCATTCGAATGTTGCCAAAGAATGTGCTAGATCTGTCCTGCCACTAAATACAGTTACCCGTTTGTATATGTCAGGAACAATTCGTAGCTGGTTGCACTACGTCGACCTTAGAGGATCAAACGGTACTCAGAAAGAACACATGCAAATTGCTCGATCTGTTGGTGAAATTCTCGACACTCAAGTACCAACTATTGCTCGCGCAATGTGGGAATAGTCCTTATATTGGAGACTGACTAAAGATGATCAGTCATAATGAATTTTATTGCTGCAACTGTTGAACTCACCTTACACCTCGCAGATCAAATCAACGCTTATGGGCTTGACTATCGCGGCGCTACTGCTGTTGTGCCCGGTGGCAGTGGTAATGCAGAGGTGCGTCTTCGGGTGCTCTGTTACGACCGGCCCGGAGCAAAACTCACCGCCTTTGAATCCTGGAAGCCAGGCACAAGGGCGTTGATCACAGGGAATTTGGTGTTTAGTGACGACACTACTAAACCTCTTGATCTGATTATTACTACTCTCGAAACTAATGTTCCTCAAGACATGTACTGCAATCAGGTTGTTTTAGGCAATGCGTTCTTCGGATCTGATGAAATCAAAGAACGAAAGAATGGTCAAATTGCCGTAAAGATTGGCAGTACGCTTGATAACTCTGATGTCACTACTTGGCTATATCTTGAAACCCATGAAACTCGCAAAAAGAAACTCTCTGAAAGAATCCGCAAAGGACGCGCTCTTTGTGTTCAAGGTTACATCCGTGAATACCGCAAAGATGATTCTGACAGCCCTTACCGCGCCATCGTTGCTAGCGATTTCAGCACTAGAAAAGAAAAAGCACGCTCTAATAAGAACCCACAAACGAACGGTTCAGCAGCGGGCTACGCAGAAGTTGATCCAACGCCGGATTATTGAGCGCCAGTCTCATATTGATCTAAACAAACCTGGGTGGACAGCACCTATTTATTCAGCCACTGATGCCGGTTAACACCGGCTTTTTTGTTTGTGTGTTTAGGTCACATTAATAGAAATATATTCTTATATTGTGAGAGTCAATGAATAATAGATAATGACTCTCCAAGTCTTGCCTCCTGAGTTAACGGAGGCACCAAAAGATAAGATTGAAACTAAAGAGCCTCAACCCTATTGGAAACCTAGTTCACTAAAGGATGGAGAAAGCGAAGAATTCAGATTACTCGGATGTTACGAAACTGGACACGCCATTGTTGGATGGCAATATGCATCCGAAGTTCGCGATACGAAAACTGGTGAGCTTCGTTTTAATGGTTATGTGGTTACTAGGAGTCATCCTGGACAGCCAGAAGACCTTGCCCGAGAAACCGACTGGGCCAAACCCGATCGACCCAAGATTGACGGAACCTACGTCAAGCCCCGCAGATTTCTTGCGTGGGTTGCCACTTCCGCAGCAAGAGGTCGCATGGAAGTCCTATTCATTGAGCAGAAATCTATCCGTGATCAGCTGACTGAAATCCTCCAAGAGATTGAAGACTACACCTGGACTAAAGATGGACTTGCTAATTTCTCGATTAAAATATCACGCAAGGGAAGCGGCCTTGAAACGACGTATTCGATCCTACCTAAGGTACGTAAAGTGCCGGCAAAAATTGCTGCCGAATGGGAATCGAACAGAGATAGTATATGGCTCCCCAACTTCTTTGAAGGAAAGGATCCTTTTGATGGACGTCAAACTGATGAGAAAGGTTTGCCGGCTGGTGGCGTAGATAAACGCGGAGCTACTGTCATTCCAACTACTACTGAAAAACCTGTCGAAGAAGACAACACTGAATTTTAATTATGTCTAACGCACTCGAAAATCTGCCACCTGAAATGCAAGCACGTCTTGCACAAATTATGGCTGGACAAGCACCTGCTGAATCACCTCACCAAGCTGCTATCCAACAACCTGCACCTGAACCATCTCCACCGGTAAAGGTTCCGTCCCTGATGGATCATGTAATTGCACTCCGTCAGGAAGTAGCTGCTCTTCGTAGCCAGGTTGATGCCCAATCCAATGTTGTTGATGCAGTCGGCCAAGCCGTAGGAACTCTCTATCAGATGTTTCAACCATCAGCCACAGCTTCAGATCAGGGCTCAACGTTTGGTCAGAACTTTCAACAACAACAAGTAGATGCTTCTGACTTTTGATTACCCTAATTTTACTGTGATCATCTAGAGCGTCTCTGAATTTTTCAGTGGCGCTTTTTTAAAACAAATATATATCATGACTGACAAACCTTTTAGGATTCAGACTGCTGCTGGACACCGCAAGTATCTTTGCTCAGGCCTTTACCTGCCTTCTGTTACAACGGTCCTGTCCGGCACTGAATCGGAAAAATCTAAAGCAGGCCTTCGTGCCTGGAACGAAAAAAATCCTGGTGCTATGGAAGCTGCTGCCATTAGAGGCACTGCCATTCACCAATGTTGTGAAAACCATATTCGTGGTCTTCCTATTGACTGCCCAGATGACTACATGCCTTTTTGGAATGGTATGAGTCAATACCTTGATTGGTTTGATGAGATCTATTGGTCTGAGCGTCCACTTCGCCCTGACTGGAACGATCTGCGTAGTGACGACCGTGAAGTTGCCTATGTCTGGTCTACTGAGCACAAATACGCTGGGTGTCCCGATTTGATTGGCACCATTGGCGGTTTGAACGTTATTGCTGACTTCAAGACTTCTAACGGTCCTTACTGCTCATCCTCGCCTGAGCGGGGTGATCGTGCTGGCTATGGTGGCTGGCGCAAATTCCAAAAATGCGCACAGCAGTTAGGAGCTTATCGTTACGCGCTTAACGAACGTGTTGGCTTTAAATGTGATGTTGCCTTGATTATTGTCACCACAGAAGAGGCTACTCAAGGTATATTTATTGACGGAGATCAACTCGATCTCTACGAATCTCGCTTTTTGAAGCGGGCGAAAATGTTCCACGATATGCACCCAGATACAGATGATCAAGTTGCGGATATCAGTTAATAAGAGTTGTAAAAACAAAGAGAGTCAGCCTGCATATGACTGGCTAAACATCAATGAGAGTCTGGAGTGGCTTCAAGGGTGGGTTTCAGCTGGTTACGGCTGGTGTGCTACTCATTTTGTTGACAGGCATCGTCGTCAAGACAATGCTGTTGGTAGCAATGTTGTAGTCATTGACTTCGATGGCGACACCACGCTGGGCCGTTTCTGGCAGATGCAGACTGCACGTGACTGGTGTGTGGCTACTTACACATCATCTAGTCACACAGAGCAGTGCCATCGCTTCCGTGCCATCTTTCCTCTTGCTATCGACTTGCAGACAGCAGCTCAGCACAAAGGTGCTTATTGGCTTGTCGTCAATCGACTGCTTGCTGACTTAGGTCTCGAATCTCTCGAAGACAATTGCGGACAAAAGCGTGAGCGTCTCTGGTATGGCAACACCAATGCCGAGTGGCAGCTCAATCCAGGTGCGGAAGTTCCTGACTTTTTGCTTAATGATATTGACTATGAAGAAGCGGTTGATTTTGTCTCTGCTGAGGTCACTGATCAAGATGTAGATCGCTGTCAGTGGCTTCTGCGTAACTTCCTGACGCCTTCTGAAGATGGCGAGTATGAATCACGTTACGTGCCAGTTATGGCCGCCTGCGCAGCCGTAGGACAGCCTCTCTTTGATGACTGGGTTGATTGGGTATTGCGTGGTCATCATGGTGAAAAACGTGAGAACATTTTGCCATTCAAATGGCGTGGTCTCGGTAACCAATCTGGACCTGCTAAGTTATACTCGCTTGCTAAAAAACAAGACAGTAACTGGACATCACAGTTACCACCTGAACTTAAGTTCGGTGCCGTTGGATCTGCTGTCGGCTATACAGAGTTTGATCAGCTTCCCAACTTTGATGACGTAATCCATACTATCGAGGTAAAAGTGGAACCCGAATTTGAACCAATCCCTGATGCATCTCAGGCTGTTAAAAAGACTAGAGGTCGTCCTAAGAAATCAAGCAGTGATGCAGCTAAAGAACGTGAGAGTGATGTCAAGCAAGTTCTTGAGATTCTTTCTCTGCTTCGAAAAAATGAGTTGACTGGTGCTATCGAATACACAGATGGCACTGGCAAAACTGTTGAGCTTCAGGGCAATGACCTTGATCTCATGACTACCAAGCTCGCTTGTGAGCATGGGGTCTTTATCCCTGAGATGCGTATCAAGTCTGCTATCCAGTATGCCGCTCTCAAGCACAAGTATTGTCCAATTCGACGTTATCTTGATACTTGTTCAGCGCAAGCTATCCCACACAAAGATTGGGATCGTATTGGCGAAATTTTTCTTGGCAACAAGAACAAGCTGGCAACTCTTGCCATGCAACGCATGATGATTGGCGCCGTTGCGCGTGCTTACAACCCTGGATGCTCTATGTCTTGGCTGCCCATTCTCGTAGGCGCACAAGGTGTAGGTAAATCTCAATTTAGTAGAAGCCTTGTTCCTGAGAAGCTTTTCGCTGAGGTGTCTACTCCCCTCGACACTCTCATGAAAGAGCAGTATCGACTTCACGTTGCTTGGCTACTTGAGCTTCCTGAGATTGATCACTTCTTTCAGTCTCGCAACATCGAGAACTTTAAGAACTTGATTACTACTCGTTGCGATGAGGTTCGTCGTCCCTATGCATCACTCCCTGAGCGTTTGCTCCGCAGGTTTGTGATGATCGGCACGACCAATCGTAATCAGTTTTTGGTTGACAGTACTGGTAACCGTCGTTTTGTTCCTCTTGAAATTGGAGCTAACTTTCTCATTCCTTGGGAGCAGCTGCAAGAAGAGCGAGACATGCTGTGGGCTTCTGCTATTCAGGCTTACCGCAATGGCGAATCCTATGAGTTCAATAGTGGTGAAATTGCTCAGATCTCTGAGTACATTCAAGAGTTTGGTGATCCTGATCCTTGGATGGAAAAGATCAGTAATTACGTGGCATTGAAGCCTGAAGTTACTGCTGCTGACGTTCTAACACAAGCACTGGATCTTGATCCACGTGCGCAAGGTAGACGTGAAGCACGTCGTGTTGCTGATGTTCTCCAAACTCTTGGATGGCGTCGACTTAATACCTCACGAAAAGATGCAGTTACTGGTAAAACTAAGTCAGTCCGACTTTGGGTTCGTCCCAAGGATGATCCTCTTACTGAAGATCACATCCTCAAAGACTTCTGATAATTCTACTTTTTAACTTTAAAATGAAAACATCTGATATCCATATCGGACTGCGTGTCCGTGTGCTGTCTAATGACAACACCGCTCTTGTAGTTAGTAAGCCTGAGTATTACACCTCACGTTCTAAGCTTGTTCGTATAAAGTATGAGAACAGCACACGCTATGAATACACTACTAATCATTTGATTGAAGCTTTGCCTGTTGATGAACAATATCCAGAGCTTGGTGGTTCTTATGTAAAACCTGAAGGTGATTTCTAATATGCCTGAATCGCAGCCCAGCAAAAAACGTGGCGGTCATGCCTACGGTCGTCGTAATCAGCAGATGTCAAATACTGCCGAAGAAGGAGAACTTTGCATCTACAGCGGCCACTCTCTTGGTCGGTTTTCTTCTCATTCGATGCGTTACGACAGCCATCAAGCTTGTACTCGTTGCGTTGCCTCAGCACGGGAAGGAATGCTTTCCTTTGATGTAGACCGTTTACTCAAGAAATATCGATCAAAAGCTCTTAAGTTTTGGAGTCAAGTTGATATTGGTTCCCCTGATGAATGCTGGAACTGGAATGGAGTTATTAATCCCAGAACTAAGCAAGCTCAGTTTGCTTGGCGTCGGCCAGGAATCTCATCATCTACCCAGCATCATCCTCAACGTGTTGCTATGTGGTTGACTTGGGGTGATCTTGGGTTTACAGGCGTTAAGACCACTTGCGGCAATAAATATTGCTGTAATCCTTTCCATCTCATTCCTCAAAACATTGGTGTTTTTGTCGATAATGATACTTATTTAGAGTCATTCGAGCTTGCTTGTCAGATCCATACACTTAAGCAGCAAATTGCTGAGTATGTCATCGAAGAAGCAATCAAGGAAGAAGCTAAAAAAGCAGAAAAACTAGATGCTGAATTACGTAATGGAATGCTGCTTAATCCCGACACACAATTTGGTGATCGGTTTGAAGCTTTAGTCACTGATTTCTTGTCTGGAGCTCACATCTCTCAGCTTAATCCAGAAGATTCCAGCATGTTTAAGTTACCTACTGATAATGATGCTGAAAACCCCACAGATAACATTTAATTTATTTACACTTTTACAAGAGTCATTTAGTTATGTCAAGACGAACAGACTTACTTCAGCATCTTATTCAGTCCGACAAGTTCGGCGAAGAGAAGACTCAAGAGCAAAAGTTTCTTGCTGCTACTGCTGAATTGATCCTCACTGATCTAATCAATATTGCATCTAATGGTGTACTAGCGAAAGGTGCAGGCAGTTTAATTATCAATCTTCAAAACGATTCAACCACTTATATGAGTGGTTATGACATTGAACAGGATATTTACACTGCTGAGAAGGCAGAAGACGAAGATACCATCAAGTTTCTTCGATCTCTGCTTGAAGAAATTAACGAAAATGACTGGTTTAACAATGTATTAATTACTTTGATCAGTGATGCTGGAACAAGAACATTTAGTGTCGAAGCAGGAGGGAGCCAAGAAAGCCTCCGAACGATCGCAGAAGAATTTACAGGACAAGCTTAAAGTAGCTGGACTTAAACTTCCGCTGTATCCAACACCTCAAATCATTGAGCGTGCACGGACTGTTATGGGTGGTATTGACTACGATCCTACTTCTGATCCTGTTCAGCAAGTTCTTGTTGATGCAACGTCAGTTCCTTCAGTCAATACTAACCCTCTGCAAGAGCACTGGCATGGCAATGTGTTTGTTTCTCCCAAAGGGGCAGTGCGTACCACTCGAATTTGGTTGAACAAAACGATTGATGAGTATCGAAATCATTACATCAATAGTTTTGTATTTTTCACGAGTGCCTCAGAAATCATGAGAGCTGCTCCTGCAATCTTGGATTATCCATTTTGCATTCCTTTCAAACGTATTAAGCAGCTGCGGGCGACACCTAGTGGATTTGAACCCGTATGCCCGTCTACTTGGAATATTCTTGTGTATGGCCCGCCAGTTGATGCAGCCATTACCTCTATCGATAAAGTTTCACTATTCCACAACACTTTCCGTGATATTGGCCGTGTCTGCTTTAACGAGTTTGCTGGTGACAGCTGGACACGTGATCTTGAGTATTACACTGAAAAGCGTGGTGAAGTTTAATGCATAAGCAAATATCTCCTTCTGCTTTTATTACGCTTCCATCTGGTGACGAAGTCTTCCCTTCACGTCTTATCCATCGTGATGGAACAATTATGTGGAAGCATGCATTGCAAGCTGGTGATAAGCATTATGTGCCTACATCTCTCGCTCATGAAGCACACATAATCAAGACTGCAGCACGTCTTGAAGAATTGAATGCATGGGTATCCCAAAATCTTGAGCCATGGGATTGTTTCTTGCCAAAATTTTGGTATGACCCTCGTAGTATTCATAAACCAACAGCATCTGGATATGCTTGCGAGTTTCAGCACACTTCTCTCAGTACCAGCGCTGTGCTTGAAATGCTTGCACCCCATGTGCAAGATCATGAAACTCTTGTCTTGCTAAATAACAGTAACTTGTATTTCTCTAGGTGTTGATAAGGCCGGTTAACACCGGCTGCAGTTTGGGTAAATTAAGTCTATACTTTTAACAGAACAATGTATGATATGGACTACGAAAAATTTAAAAAGGATCTAGAAGAATTTGAATCCTGGGATGACAGCAAAATCATTAGTATGTATAACAAATCTGACGCTGTAAATAGTCCTTCGCATTACACACGTGGATCTACAGAAGCGATCGACATTATTGAGGAAGCCATTCAAGACGCACCGTCACCTGTAGAAGGAATGCTTCAAGGACAAGTACTTAAGTATCTCTTGCGGCTTTGGCTCAAAGAAAACTCTGTTCAAGACGCCAAGAAAGCTAAGTGGTATCTCGACCGATTGATTTCTAAGCTAGAAGACTAATGCCTGCACCTAAGCACGATCCAACTTTCATTCATGATAAAGAGCGTTACTTTATCAATTTAGCCAAGCAGGTTGAAACCGGATCTAATCATCCCATCGCTCCTGGTGGATGTGTAATTGTGCGCGATCGAGAGATCGTTGGTGATGGCCGCAGTATTCTCGCAGATTGCAAGGTTGAAATAGACTGTGTAACCTATGCAATAGCCACTGCTTGCAAGCGTGGCACACCTATCACAGGTGCCGTTATATATTCCACTCGTTATCCTTTTTCTGCCTCTGTCTTTCAGTTATACCTGATGGGCATTCGCAAAATTATTGTGTTGGCTCACGAGTGGGAGCCTTACTACAAAGACGAATATCGACGCAGTGCTCGACTAGCACGCGAACTATCTATATCTATTGAACCATTTTTTGAAAACGAAGATGAACGTTTCTCAACCAACAACCAAGCCCCCCGTTTCGACGACAAAGAAGAGCAATTCCAGAACAAAGACCTCTACACGTACAGCCCGGCGGAACGCGATGATTTCGACGCTGAACAATATCAACAACAAATCGATGACTCAAACCACTCTACTCTTTGACCTTGAATCCACTGGTCTGCTTCGTCGTGGCTCCAGTATCCACTGCATCGTTGCCCGAGATCTCAACAACTCCTCAGATGCGCTCGTATGGGATGTACCTCGTAACAACCTCGATCAAGGTGTTGAACAGCTACGTCGAGCCGATGTGCTTGTTGGGCATAACATCGCTGGCTACGACATCCCCCTGATTCAAGAGGGATACGACTTTGATTTCCAAGGCGAAGTTATCGACACCCTTGTACTTTCTCGTTTGTTCTATCCACATATCCAAGAGCGTGACTTCGAACGTCGTCCTATTGGCATGCCTCAGAAACTTTACGGCCGTCATAGTTTGGAGGCCTGGGGTTATCGCCTCAAATGCTTCAAAGGCGACTTTGGTAAGCATGATGGTGCTTGGGATACTTACACACCCGAAATGCTTGACTATTGCATTCAAGATACTGAGGTAACTGTCAAGCTCTACGAACTTATGCTTCGACGTATGCAAGATTATGCAACCACGTAAATCCCCATTAAAAGTTAAACCTGATTATCCTAAGGATAATAAATCGACTAACAATAAAGAAAAAACTAATGAGCAAGACCGAGACTACTTTGAAAGCTACAGATCCTTTGACCGTTGACGAGGTCAAGGCTGCTAGTGACATCTTCTTTCCACTTTTTACTGAGGTTGATGGCCGCATGCCTGACGGAGCTTCTGTTGAAGATACTTTGAAGGTTATGGAAGCTGTAGCCAAACTCGCTCATAAACAGCGTGCTAAAGCTAAAGAAGAAAAGATTAAAGAAAAATTTGGTTTCAACAAAATTGCTGAGGATGCTGATGATTGATTGCGTCAAACTTGAAATGGATATGGCACTGCTGATGACACAGCAGGAGGCCTCTGGATTCCGCTTTGACATGGACGCCGCAGAGCGTGTGCGTGATGAGCTCACAAATGAAATGCAGACACTGCTAGGCATCATCAAATCTCGCTACCCTTTTGTTCCTGGCAAAGTATTTACACCAAAGCGTGCAAACAAAACTAAAGGTTATGTGGCTGGTGCACCCTTTACCAAGCTAGAGGAGTTCAACCCAACCAGCCGTCAGAACATTGCCTGGGCTTTGCAAACGTTCCGCAAGGCTCGCTTCACCAAGCTCACCGATAGTGGTAAGCCGAAGGTCGATGAAGCTGTGCTGAGCGAGGTACGTGATAAAGCACTGCAAGATGGCAACACCCTGCTGCACGAAGAGTGTGAGATGTTTATCCGTCTACTTACTCTGCAGAAGTGGCTGGGACAGCTTTCTGAGGGTGCGAACTCTTGGTTCAATACGATTGAGCAGGACGGCTGCATCCATCACAGCTGCACACTTGCTACACAAACGGGGCGTAACGCCCACCGTGGTCCCAACCTCGGCAATGTCGTAAGTGCACCTTGGGCACGTCAACTGTTTATCCCTCACCCCGGTCACGTCATGGTAGGCGCTGACCTTGAAGGCTTAGAGCTTCGAGCGCTTGGGCACTACCTCAGCAGGTTCGATGACAATGCCTTCGCTGACGTTGTTATCAACGGCGATATTCACCAGCAGAACGCTGACCGTGTGGGTTGCACTCGTAAAGAAGTAAAAACCATTACCTACGCTTTCATCTATGGCGCAGGTGATGCAAAGCTCGGACACAGCTTGTGTCCTGAGCTGCCTGATATTGAGAAAAAACAACTTGGCACTGAGCTTCGTCGCAAGTTCCTTGCCGCTATTCCTGGATTGGAGCCATTAATTGATGCAGTCAAACAAAAAGTTCGCAATAGCGGTCGTCTTAGGGGGCTTGATGGGCGTCCTGTATTCTGTCGGGCTGAACATGCCTCACTCAACTACCTATTGCAATCCGCTGGAGCAGTCATCTCCAAGCGTTGGGTGGTTTTCGGACAACAACTGCTAGACGAAGCAGGGCTTGTCTACGATCGCGATTACACCCGTTGTGCATATGTGCACGATGAAGTTCAACTGTCTGTTATACCCCAACAAGTTGATACTGTTAAACAGCTTCTAGAAAATGCTGCTCCACTTGCTGGACAGTATTACAACTTTCGAGTTCCTATTGCAGCTTCTGCAGACAGTGGCGCGTCATGGCAGGATACACATTGAGATATCAAGTTCATATTGATACAATGTAAATTATGGAGAATCCTGAAAGTCATCTGTTTAACTTTCAAGTCGATGGACCGGCATTAAAACTGCTGGTCAGGGGAATGCGTTACTACTTAGAAAAGTGGCCAGGTGGTGATGCTAACGATCAGATTGCAATTCAAAACATGTTATTTGAATTAAATAAAGCACATCTTGAGTTGCAGTTTATTGAAGACAATAGCTAAACAGTAATTGAATGTTCGCCGTGGACTTCGGTTATTTCGTAACATTGAGTTATGGAACATTTTTGGCAGCGATTTCAAAAATCACTGAGGTTGCAGAAGTGGCCTGTGCTTTCTAATGCTGAGCATTTGCTCAGAGAGCAGAAGCGAAAGCTTGACAAATTATATGGTCGTAATGACAAATGAATATTCTTGCCGCTCTGATAATTGCTACGCATGGTGCTGGACCCTACGACTGGCATATGTCATGCGAAAGATGGCAAGAGCGTGCACATGAAATTCTTGCTGATGAAAAACTACCTGAAAAAGAACGCTGGTTTCTTGTTCGATATTTACGTAATAAAGTAATAGGTATATGCCCTTTTGACTGGACTGATAATGTCTAAAAATACAATCCCTATTGAATTTGATAAAGCATCCATCAAGATGCTGCTTAATACTCTAGATAAATATCAAGAGTCTCATCCCCTTGGTTCACCTGTAGAAAAAGATCGTTTTTCTGATATCTATAAAAAGTTAAAGATTGCTCTTTTTGAGCTCACTTTTATGGACGGCTAAGAGTATTAATAGCTACAATTAAATTACATCGTTCATCCCTAAAGGGACGCAAGTAAGGCAGAGCCTGAAGGAACGGGAAATTTCTTAAACACTATGGAGGTTTCCAATGTCTAACGTAATGATTCGTGGTCTCATGAAAGTCCACAAAGATAACCGTCGTGCTAGCAATGAGCAGGCACGCGAACTCAACCATCTTCGCAGTCGCTCCTACCGTGGAGTTCCTACTAAGAACACCAACTGGATTACCGCTGATGTTCACGGTAATTTTGTTTATCGTGGTGTTGCTTACACCAAATGAAATAGCCGGCTAACGCCGGCTTTTTTCTACTTTTTTATGAATAAAGATCTTCGTAGATATCGTCACTCATTTTAGGTCTAAAGGATTCACTCATTTGTTTATCCTGTCCAATTTCTCTATAGCGTTCTTGCTGAATACCAATACCTGGACTCTGCCCACCAGTGCCAGGTGTACGAATCTCTGTACGCTTTGGACCATTGGCTGCATAAGCTTGCCTACCATTCCAAGCACGAGCTTTCTTAAGAGCTTGACGTTGTTTACTTACAGCACCTGTACGTGTCAATGAATCTTTATCTTGATCAGAGACACGCCGTAAGTCAGTTTTTTCAGTGCGGAACCCTGCCACTACGTCTTACCATTGCTTTCTCTTCCATTGTAAGAGGTTCTTTTGCATTGGGCTCAGCATAAAAACACACAATCCAATCTGAATCGCGTGACAATAATTCATCCTGCATGGCCTCTTCTAGCATGCTTAGAGCTGCTAGTTGATGAGGCTCCTGGTAGTACTTAAAAATGTCTCTCAAAGATATCTTTGCTTTCACTGGAGACCAATCGTTGTTTGAAGCTCTTTAACTGCAACAGCTACAGGTTGAAGCACACTGACCATCTTCTTAGGGACTTCACGGTCAATCACCTGCACCACACCTTCAAGACGCTCAAAGCGGTCTTTATCTTCCACAACAATTAGCTCAACACGCTGTTCAAGATTATTCAATTTCTCGTCAAGCTTTTTAGCACGCAGGTGAGCAAAGGGGATACTCAATGCAATAGCAAAGAGAGAACTAACTACGTATTCCATCTATCTATTTTGAACTAATTGAAGTCTAATACAAATCACATCATCATGAGACCATCGTTGTCGATGTCATCGTCTTCCCAACCTGGGTCCATAATATCGGTGGGCATATTGTCATCTTCTGACTGCATCTTCAGCAGTTCAATGAATGTTTCTTCTGAAAGAATTTCAGGTAATCCTTCTTGCTTCTCTTCAATTTTGAAAACAACTCCGTTCTGAAGAAGCACATTCTGGACGCCGTTCTTCTGCTGCATGCGGGACTTGAGAAGTTTAACTGCAGTTCGCTCTAGTTCGTGCCGGCTCATACGAGATACTTCATATCGCGCACGCTGTAGTGCAAACCGTTGTTCTATCGTCAAATCCTTCATTCTCTAAATCCTCTGCAACAATACGTTCGTTGGCGATCCACTCTTCGATCAATTCTTTGGCAATAGTGTTGTAAAACTCTTGCCGTTGATACCACACTAGCCAATTTTCACTACCTTTGTCGTGATTACAACTTCGGCAGCATGGAAGTAAGTTAGATCGAAGGCTACTACCCCCTGCGGATTTGGGTTTTATGTGATCAAGAGTGGTGGCTCTATTCTCACGGCAGTAAGCACAAAGACCGCCAAAAGCATATTTAAGTTCTTGACGGAATTGACGCTTGGCGGAGCCTTTATTGAGGCACTGGAGAGAGAACATAAGTTCCTTCCAGTCTTCTGCGTAACCCATAGAGTTGTTATTAGCAACTTGGTTACAGTCTAATTGTCACTAGAGTCTTTAGAAGTATTCGTTCTATCTGATACATATGAAACACCCATTTCTCCACCTAGTGGTGTTTCACCTTGCTGTTTTTCCCAAAATTCCCACTCAGCTTCGTAAGCTTCTTCAGTCGCAGCAAGATACTCCTCCACAGCACTGTCCATTTTGTGTGGAAGAGTTGAGTAAAATTTTTCTCTATCTATTGCTCTTTTTATGTCGTCAGCAATGCTTCGGCTGTTGTAATGCCATAGCCATTTGCCATCAGGGGGTATCAACCCTTTTTTACAGAAGAGGGCTTAATAGCATTCAGCGCTTGAATCAACAGTTGAATAACACTGTTTGAGCGCAGAGGTGTAAGAGCAATAATTTCACTGGCAGCAGCGACAACGATCCAGAAGATCGGGCTTGCAAGTACTTCCATAACTATGTATCAATAACTGTCCTTATTCTAACTACCACGCTAACCACACTAAACCACGTAAGTTTCTATATACCTATTCTTTTATTCCTTCTACTTAGGTTTTAATTAAGCAGTTTATAGGGACTAGTGTGGTAACTGCGGTTTACTGTAGTTTTTGCAGCTGCTCGTATTTATCTTCTAGCAGGATGTGGCCGTATTGAGCTGTCATTCCTGCAGGAACATGACCAATAATCGAGGCAGCAATGCTGTATTCAATTCCCGCTTTACGCATTCGTGTTGCGATGTTGTGCCTAATGCCGTGAGCTGAGTGACCACAGCGCCGTTTCATGTAGCGACTGAAGTAATCACCCGCCTTAGGGTTAGTGTTAAAAGGGAAATTTTCGATAAATCTACGGTACTTATGATGGATAGGCACTTCTCGCCGGCTGGGCTCATTCTTGATTCCACGTACTTCATTATCGATAATGCTGAAGTGTGGGCATGGGTGATTTAAAATAATATCTTCTGGTTTCAAGCAGGCCAGCTCATTCACTCTGAAGCCGTGATACCACAGTCCCATAAAGAGTGGATGTTCTGTTAGTCCAACCTCTTCGTAATAACTAAGAGGAAGAAACGGATATTTTTTCTTTCCTCGCTTTAATCCTTTCAATGATCCTCGCCACGGATTATCGTCAACAATTTCCATTTGCTCGTAGCCAATTTGCCAAATGGTTCCGCAGTACCCCAGTTGCGTTCTCACATAGCTCTGCTTGTATCCCAAATTGTTCAGCTGTGCTCGTCGAAGGTTGACAAATTTTTTGTCCACTTCTTCAACCGGTTTGTCTTCAAAACCTCTGATTGCGTACTGCCATCCCCTGAGCGTGGCAGGAGCAACAGGCTGATAGCCCGCAACCGCTTCCATCAGTTCTTGTGTTGTGAGCATAGTCAGATATAAGTAACGCCAATACTGTTCTACCTTGACTCGTCCGCTTTCGTGGGTTTACCTTGAGGGGTCACCCCTGCGGGTGTTGTGTAATGGTAAGAACGTAGTACTGACGAGGGTTCTGAGTCTACAATACACTTCGAAAAACGTCAATTTATTGGCTTCTGGTTAATTTGTAGTTGTGACGAAAGCAACACTTTTTATTAATGCAAACGTTGCTTTTTTGACGTTAATATAATAGTGATCCCCGAAGAAGAACTACGTCAGGGGTGCCATCGGGAACCAAAGTTGTGGGGTTTTTTGTAGTTTCCACCCATGTAATTGAATCCCCTGCCGACTGATCATTGGTGGGGGATCCCTTTTATTATTTGCTAATAATATTCTTGTAAAAGTTTGCCTTCTTTTTCATTTTAGGTGTAGCATCAGGATCATTCAGCACTTTATTTGCAAAGGCCTTTCGTCCAGCTGGGGTGTCTGGGTGACCTGCTTTCGTAGCAGCTGCAGTAAACGTCCCCTTTGTTCCACCTTTTTTGCGGTGCGACATTTTTTCAAATGCTGCCTTGAGTCGATCGCCAGCTTTACGCATTTTTCTTTTTCTTCTCAAAATGCTTACGCAGTTGCGGAGGCATCTTTGAAGTGTCCGTATCTTTTACATCAATCTTGCCATCTTTATTGGTGTCCTTCTTTGTAGAATCAGCTTCTTCTTTCTTTTTATCAAAGAATGCCTGAGCCTTTTCTTTTGCTTTAGAGCGATTATTGTTAGACATTGATAATCTGCAGTGCTGTTCTAATTGTAATAAAATTAACGACGATACTTCGCAGTCTTTTTAGCAACATCATCTGGCTGTTTGCTGAACTGTTTGCCTTTGCGAGCTGCTGCACGTTTTTTAGCAGTGCTCCTGGCGTATTCCTTATCAGACAATGCTTCTCGTGCTTTTTTAGGCAGATAACGCTCACCTGTAGCATTTTTGCCTTGAGTACTATTTTTGCCAGATTTAGTGCCCCAGTCTTCCTTGGTCCAACTATCTAATGATTTTTGTGATTCACGCTTAGCCATTAGTCTTTATAGCCTCCACCTTTTGCTTTGTATTCTTTGGCCATCATTTGGGCTTTACGAGCAGACCATTGCCCAGGTTTGCCGCCTTTGCTGCCAGCTTTGATGCGATTAAAAATCTGCTTGCGTAAACCAGGCTTGGTGTAGTTACCTGCCTCATTGACTCGGGATTTAGCTTTTGCTTTTGCTTTCGATCTGGATTCAGCAGACATCACATGTTCTCCTTAAGTTTAGTTAGACGCAAGGCTTGCTTTTTGTGTTTGTCAGATGCGCCATGAAGCTGCTCGATAATTTCTGACATTTCACTATTAACATCAGATTCGTCAGCTGATTTATGCATTTCTTCTTCTGGTGACATTTTATCTTCAATTGGACCACCATGAATCCAAGCGTCACAGGTGCGATCACCTGCACATTTAAATTTGAACAGTTGGCAATAACCTAAATTTGCATGCTCAATAACATGCCGAGGATCAACATAAGGTTCTTCTTCTGTTCCAATACCTCCGCCAATGCAGCACATCACCTTCCAAGTTTGATCAAAGGCTCCACAGTTGCCACACCGAGCAGACATTGCTTCACAGATGTCTGTCTTAAACAGATCTGCTTTCTGTTGCCAAAACTCTTCGTTTGGATAGTCAGGATTCAAAGGACCGTAATTAAAATTCTCAATGGTCCAATTCCTATTTTTTGTATTTTCATGCACATCCGTGGTTGCCAACGGGCATGATTCTTTGTGATAAGTTACATGTTTACCAAGCATTGCTTGGGCTTGTCTTTCAGAATAATCCATTACCACTTCACCTTATGTGACCAATAACGTGCAGACAATTTACTGGGCTTTGAATCTTGTGCATTGTGTCGAGCGTAGTAAGACTTTTTGCGTGCCTTATCTTTGGCCGACTTAGGATTTTTACCAGCACCTTTTACGCCCTGTTGACCAAAACGAATCAACTTTTCAGTGCTGCCTACTTTTGCAAGTACTGCATGGGATTTTTTCGGATGATTAGGTGTACGTTTTGGCTTATTATAGCCAGAAAAAACTTCACCCGCTTTACGAATAGCCATGCTATTGCTTACGCTACTACCCTATTTTAGCGGCTCTAAAGGATCATCTTTGCCAGCACAGATAGCAACTGCTCGCTTGTAAAACATATTATCTCGTTTCTCTTCTGGAAGGGTTTCAAAATACTCTTTTACTTTTTCCCAATTGGTAAGTTCGTCTGGAGACATTATTCAGTAGAGGCAAGGAACTCCATCTCGGCATGCATTTGATCACTAAGAGAAGACACCTGCGCACAGGCACCAAGAATTAATCCACGTTGATTTGGTGTCAGTTTAGCGTCAATAGCATCTTCTGATAGGACAGCAGCAATGTCTCCAAGAGACATAATAATTGCAGGCAAACCCCACTTTTCCACCAATCCATGCATAACTGAAAGAAGTGGATTATCACCACTTTCAATTGCATCCCAAAATTCTTGGCGTTCCTCGTTCGTCATTAATTACATCCAAGGGTTGCTTACATTCTACAAGTTAGAATTGTGGTATACGATTTAGAATCAATATGGCCAAACTAACCTTAGAAACATTTAAAAACTTTTTCAAGTATTACAACGAAGAAGAGCATCAAATTCGTGCCATTGAAGAATTATATTCTGGATTAGAAGGCAATGTTTGCACTGTCTATCTTGATGATCAAAGTGATTGGGTTCTGAAGTACCGAAATAAAGTTAAACAACCCACTGAGTCTATTCCAGAAAAACAGTGGCCAATTACTAAAAATCAAATGGCAAGTATTATGGGATGTAAATCCAGCAGCTTGTCAGATGAATTAATGAATGACTTTGCTCGTTGTGTTGATCTCTACGACATGGATCTTAAGAGCATTGCATATTTTCTTGGCCAGTGTGCTCATGAAAGTGCAGGACTTAAGTGTGACGTAGAAATTCATGATGGATCAAACTACGAATGGCGTAGAGATTTAGGCAATATTTATCCCGGTGATGGTGTCAAGTTTGCTGGAACTGGCTGGATTCAAGTAACCGGACGTTATAACCATCAGGCTTTCTCTGATTATCTACAAAAGAAAGGTGAGTACGATTCTAAAATTATGGAAGTTGGCAAAACCCACACCAGTAAAAAATACCCGTGGTCAATTAGCGGGCATTGGTGGTATAACAACAAGTTGAACGAATATTGTCAAAGCAATCCACCCGTCGACCGTGTGGGTCAGCGGGTGAATGGTCGTTATTTACCTAACGGCTATGAAGCACGTAGACACTACAGCAAAGCATCTTTCGATGTGCTTGGACTACAGTATCCAGGGAACTGATCACTCAGACGTTTCTTCTTTTTCGACTTCTTCTTCAGGACTAAACTCAAGAGTTTCAATCAGTCGCTGAAGATAGGAAGCGGAGAACTGCTGAAGTTTTCCGTCACCAGTTGATCGAGCGGCGGCGTAAGAGTTGATCGCTTCTACCAATTCAGATTGTTTGCAGGACATTTCTATAGATTAATCAAGTTTTAATCTAACAAAAAGCCCCAGTTAAGGGGCTTTGGCTGCAGGGTTTATCACAATAATCAAGCAATGCCAGCATCCACTAAGCGGCGCTCAAGAGCTTCAACCTTAGCGATTGTTTCTTGCAGAGCAGCAGTAAGCAGTGGCACTAATTTGCCTGGATCGATACCTTGTGGAGAAATAATTGACTTTGTTTCTGTAACTGCTTCAGTCAAAACGTTACCATCTTCGTCCAAAACTGCTGGCGTTACTTCGACTTCTTGCTCTTCCATCGCATCTTTTTCGCCAAACACTGCTTCTGGAACGACGTCAGACAGTTCGTGAGCAATGAAGCCATCAATAGTTTGACCGGGTTCTGCAATAAAGTTAAATCGACAAGGTGTCAATAACTTAAAGCGATCAATACCATCCGATAGACTTGTCACATTTTCCTTCAAACGATAATCTGAAGTAGTGACAAAAGTAGCGTTTGACGTTGTGACATCAATTCTGCCAACTTGCGTTCCACTACGGAAAAATCTTATAAGATTTCCATTCGAGTTTCTATTACAAAAGAGGGAAGCCTGAGTGCTTCTTGATATAAATAATGACGTTCCGGTGCTGTTTTTTTCAAAATTTGCACCAATTGTTGTGTTATTAAAGCCGGGGACAGAAGACGAATTTTGATGGATAAGTATGTGGCCGCTCGAGCTTATGCGCATCTGTTCCGCAGGCGTATTGCTTGCGGATGTATAAAACTCCAGATCGGCATAGTTTCCTGCTGTATCTTGACGTGATTTAATTGCTGCTGTTCGCGCAAAATCATTGCCACCGCCGTTGTTTGGGGTGAGGTAAAGAGCAACGTTTGTATTAACACCTGAGCCTGTGTTTTGGATGCACATTGTGCCTCCTTGACCGCCTGAGTTAATGCCTCGCGCCGTTACTTGAGCGATTGGGCTACCCGTCCCAATACCAACGTTGCCATTAGAAGCGATGCGCACTCTTTCGCCACCATTGACAACTGCACGAAAATCATTACTTAATGTTTGTAAGTAAGTAGTACTTGTAGTTCCCGAATCTGCAAAATGTAATTTACATGAACCACCCGTTGTAGTAAGAGATAATACATCCCCCCCACTCGCAACAATATCTAATTGGCTACTCGGGTTACTCGTGCCAATACCAACCTTGCCGGTGGCACCGATGCGCATTCTTTCTTGGCCGCCGTCGTTGTTAGTGGCGTCACCATGGGTTCTCGTAAAGAACGCTAGATCTGCACCACTAGAGCCACCTTTGCGTATGGCACTAATTTTTGCATTCTTATTACCAGGCCCGCCACTACCGCTTACTCTAAACTCGATGCTTCCATATAGATCACCGTTGTTGGGGGCTGAACTAAAGATACTTATTCTTTGATCAGTATCAGATGCACTACCTACTGTAAGTTTTGTTGCAGGGGCAGCCGTGCCAATACCAACGTTGCCGCTGGTGCCGACAATCCTGAATCTTTCAGTCCCGCGAGTATTCAGAATAAAACTGCTCTGCGAACTGGTGGCGGCATCATCTACATTTAAAGCAACGTTACCAGCACTACTGTTTGCATTAATATCAAAATGAACGTTTGTAGTTGTGTCCGTAAAACGCATTTGCGGATTTGAACTACTTAAATGTAATGTTTTAAGAGGATCAGCCGTGCCAATACCGACGTTGCCACTGGAATCGATGCGCACCCGTTCGGTTACGGATGAATTTGCAGAGGAAGTGCCGAAAGCAATCTCGCCATCATCTTCATTTGCCGAATCGAGACCGTTGCGGAAATCGATTCTAGAGACGGTGTTACCGTTCCACTGTCCAAGAATCTGACCACCAATCACATCAGAACTTCTGGCGTTGTCTACCGAAAATTTTGCGGAGCTGTTAGCCGTAGCCCTAGCAAGAATAGTAGGACTAGTATCTACGACTTCAATCTTTTCTGAAGGACTGTTCGTCCCAATACCAACGTTCCCACCTGTCACGTTGACGCCAGCAGAGAACTCACACGTTCCAGTAACTGGGTCATTACTTGAATCAAGTTTTAGAAAACGAGCGTCAAGTGTAGTTAGTCCGGTAGCTTGAAAAGATCCAGACCAGAATCCATTAGGTGGTGTGCCTACATAAGTGTAAATAACACCGTTATCTGCTTCAAACGTTTGTCCGTTAGATGTTGCAGTAGGAAAATTAATCTGGGCCATTTCTGTTTCCTTTAGATACTTCTATTGTATTGAAATCACTCAGCAGGGACTTCTTCAACTTCAGCAATGCTTGCTTCATAAGCAGCAACAACTGCAGGAGTCCAAAGAGCATCAGCAATTACTTTAACTTCATCAGGGGCTTCACTCAAGTCAGAGCCAGGAACAAAGACTGAGCGGTGATACTGACGACCAACTTCTTCGCCATCACGTTCGACAACGGTAGCAACACGCAGTTGGATTGTTTGATCAGGAAGAATTTCTTCTTTAAGTTCTAGGCGTTCGGTATAAGTAGCCATATTAGGAACCCACGACTGTGGGAGACAGGTTTAATAGCCGTAGTTTTGTGCCGTTGCGGGCAATAATCAAGCCCCAGTGAAGTATTGTATTGAGAAAAATAGAGAAATACCACTACTACTGCAGCTAGATCCATTGACGTTTGCGGTAGTAGTAGTGCTGAGATTAAATTGCAGATCAGCTTTATTATTGAATTGCAGCATAACAAGCCCATTTGGTGCTCTATTGCTTGCACTATTGCCAAATCCAGTGTAAATGCCGACTGTTCCAGAACCCCTCTCATTTCCTGAATTAACATTGTTGAAAGGAAGTCCATTTACCCTTAATGCATTGCCAGATGAATTGGTTGAACTGCATAAGATACGTCCAGTGACAGAGACTAGACCGCCGACCTTGGTGTATTTACCGGTGCTTGTAGTATAAACTGCAGAGAAATTACCATCAGCACTTTCAAGTTGAGGGGTAAATAATCCTTCTTCGTAATCGTCTAATGCGTTTGCTGCTGCGGTGTCAGCGCCGAACTTAAGACCATCAATGTCAACACGAATTCTTTGGACCCTTGAGGTGAAAAAGCCTAAAAAATCGCCATTGTGATGATATCTAATTCGTCCCATATCAGCGTGATCGTCATCACCAAAATCAATCCCGGCAATTTGTGCAGTACCGGTCCTCATTCTAATGAGCTGACTTGATCCACCAAAAGCTCCTAACGTAAGTATTCCCTCTGGATCACTATTCCCAATACCAACGTGGCCATCAGAAGCGATGCGCATTTTTTCACTATTGTCAACAGCAAATATAATTGTGCTGTCTGCTTTTGCATTACCTTTGTCGGCATTAAATTTTAAACTTGCTGCATTCCCGTCAATTTCAGAATGACCGTCAACAGTGTCAGTAAGCCTAATGTTTGGCGCTGTAGATGCTAAATCCAACAGTTGAGAAGGACTTGTTGTACCTATACCAACTCTTGAATCAGTAATTGCAACGACTGTACTGGCTCTGCTGTTATGACTAATCTTTAACTGATCTAAAGATCTATCTGCCCAAATTTGCCAGTTGCGTTGACCTTGGTTTTCAATAAACAAGCCAGCGCTGTTAGTTCCAGTATTGGTTGCAGATACTTTGATTTGTGGATTACTAGCACCTCGAACGTCTAACAACATGCTGGGACTACTCGTCCCAATACCAACGTTGCCGCTGGAAGTGATGCGCATGGCTTCGGAGTTATTGGTAGCGATTGCTAGGTAATCTCCATTATGGTTGTATTGAAGATAGCCAGCGTATTCACCCAATCCAGTGGTGCCATCAGCAAACATAAGGGTACCGCGATGACTGGTGCCTGAAGCAATAGTGATACCACGGTCACCTGTTCCAGCTTCTCCAACAACTAAATTATTTGAGGTAGAGTCGTAATCATTAGGAGTACTCGTCCCTATACCAACGTTGCCTCCAGTAATATTCAAGCCACCAGTAATGGGATCATTTCCTGAATTCAACATCAGGTAACGATCGTCAAGTGTGCCTGATTGAGAATTACTATTAGTTGTATCTGGTAGAACAGTAGGATCCCAACTATCAGGGCTGGCATCTACCCACTGAGAACTATCAGCATCCGTGTAATAAATATACAGACGACCGTCATCTGAGTTATACCACAAATTTCCGGACTGCGGATTAGAGGGTGGTGTCGTAGTGGCAGGAAGTTCTACTTGTCCATCATCCGCGATATTTCCTACACCACTAATTCTAATAACGTTGTTATTACTGTCTTTTAAAAAGATTGCAGGATCATCTGTGTTGTAGTTAATTGCAAGTTCGCCGTATTCCAACTGACTAGCAGTAGGCGTTTTTGCAGAACCACTGGCCAGCACATTTGAGCGCTTAAGTTGAAGTCTCATGGTAACAACCTATAACTACTGGATAAAAATCCTGATACTATTCTAATCAATACGATCCACCATCTAACACATAGTTGGCATCATCTAAGGCTGCTCTAAGTGATGATGGAGCAACTGCCGCTGCTGACTCTGTTCCTGCAATTGCTTCTGAGTTAGTTGCCAAACGAACAAGACCTTTTGTAGTTGTAGTTCCATCGACAATTTGTATTCCGCCTAAGCGTGTTTCAAGGGCTGCCGGAGTGACAACAGTATTTGTAGAGGTTCCCGCTGTCATTTCAGCAGAAGTTGCAATACGAATTGTCCCGTCAGCCGTCTGAGATGCGTAGTTGATATCAAAATCAAAAACTGTTCCAGTTTGTTGAACTGTTAATGGAAGATTTACAGTTACGTCAACATCACCAACGACTTGAGCAACTTGAGCAGGTGTAACTGCGGTTGTATTGTTTGTCCCTGTAGATAGTTCAGATGCAGTAGCAATACGGATTACTCCGTTAGAAGAATCTGTTGCATATGGAATTGCATCAATCGCATCTTTTACTTGTTTAGGATTAACTGCAACATTCTCTACTGTGCCAGCAGTTACTTCTGAATCAGTTGCAATTTGAATAACACCGTTTGCACCGCTGGTAGCGTAAGCAACTGTAACTTGAAAATTGTTGTCACTTGTCTCTGTTACTTGAATTGGAGCAACACCAGATACAACAACACCATTCAAGGCAAAGACCATTTGATCTGGAGTTACTGCTGCAGCAACTGAAGATCCAGCAAGTGCTTCTGCATTAGTTGCAAAACGAACAATGCCTTTATCTGTAGTATTGCCAGAGTTTATTTTAATAACTTGATTGTCTAAATAAACTGGTAGTTGTGCAGTTAATGTGACATTACTTACTGAGGTATTTACAAATCCAACAGTGGCTGCATCCGTATTGGCACTAGGAGTTCCGTTAATAGTGACATTACCTGAAAAGCTACCTGTGGTAAAAGTAACGTTTTGCGTAAAATCAGCACCTGCAAATCGTGAGTCTGAATCAATAAACAGACGATCTGTTGACTGCAAGACTTCTTGATAGCCTACAGGATTGAGAACAGTAATTCTTCTGTCAGCCATATCAAATTACCAAGGGTGCAGAAATTTCAATGTTCATTTCATTAGTGTCTAGGGCTACACCAGCTTGAATGAGAACAGATCCTGCTGTAGTTGTATCAGGAGTTGTAGTGTAGTTGCCTGGTGTTGTAGAACTTAAGTAATACAACGTACCTGGCGTAAGATTGGCTGGAGAACCATCAACTACTGCTGAAGCAGAAAGAGATGTAATAGGCAACGAACTTGTGTAAGTGACAGTCGTCCCGCCTGTGGCTGTCGTTGTTGCTGCACCAGCTATTCGTGCTGTCGAGAGAGACGATGCATCAGCAAGAGCAGCTTGTCCAGTAGAAGTCAAATACAGCAGAGATCCAACCTGTGCAATGTTTCCAGAAGCCATTGTTGCGGTGAACAAGAACTCGGATGTGTTTTGGTTTGGATTAACAACATTGTCATCTCCAGTTAGCCGCCAAGTTCCGGGGCCTTGACCGGTTGGCTGTAGATAAATCCAAGCACGACCGAATTCGGTTTTGGTGTCACCTACGGATGGCATCTGTTACTACACAACATCTTTTATTATTTTAACTTGTCTTCTCCTTCCAATAGTTTGTTGAAATCTTGCAAATCTTTTGCAATTTGTTCTTTCAGAATTCGATTAAGAATATTTTGATATGTCATCACTAATTTAGCTGACACAATCAATTGCTTACGTAGCTCGTCAATATCTGAGCACTCGTTAATTTCATCAGCAATAACCCTAAGCCTCAATTGACCTTCTAAAGGAATGTCAAAATCATCTTTGCTAAACATTTGATTATTGCTATTTATTTAAATACTAACCAGTTGATTTTTTAAATGTTGGCTAATGCCACAAGTGCATCAGTTTTGAATCCTGAATAAGTTGTATTGCTATTAAGTGCAGTTCGAACTCCTTCAAGTGCTGTAGTTAAAGTATTTAGTTTAGTTTGAACGTTTACGGTATTTACTAAGGTTTCGTTACCGTTGCTGTCAACAACAAAATTAGTAATAAAAAGACTATCAGCATAAACACCTGAACTACGGACGCTTAATTGCTTTCCATTAGTTGCATGCTTCCAGCAGAAATCTTCCGTATCACCAAACTCCCATGCCATTTCATTGGCAAAAGCTGTATTTCCAAAAGTCACATTGTTAGTTGAATCACTAGCAAGTTTAAGTGCTTGTCTACTGGAAGTTACGGAAGAACTGAAATCAACGCCAGCAACTGCTACGTCATTGGTAGTAATTGAAAGTGAAGCAAAGCTACTTCCACTGAGAGTGGCATAAGTTGCTGCAGCAAATGTTTTAAAGTCGTCCACATATTGACGCGTGGCGGCATCTGTTCCAAGCGATGGTGTAGCCACGTTATTAATTACTTGTCCTCCCATATTTAATGCACCCGAGAGAGTTCCTCCCGTTAGAAGCAGGTAATTATTCAAATCTGAATTTGTAGGCAATCCAGATACTGTTGTACTTAAGGAACTAATCGATGAAGTATTTGTATCAATGTTGGATTGAAGTGTTGTGTCTGCTGCATTACTTGCAGTCTGTACAGCAGTTAGTGCAGTTTGAGTAGCTTTTGTTGAAAGATCTGATTGCAGCGTTGTGATGCTACTTTGCAAAGCTGAAGAATCAAAAGCAATTGAGTTAGACCCAAAGGTTACGGTTGTTCCTCCTGCACCTGTAATTGCCACATCGCTTGCATTGCCTGCACTATCAAGCAAACGAAGACCTGAAGGTGTAGTTAACGAATAAGTAACTGGAGAAACATTTTCAAGAGTTGTAACTCTTGTATCAAGTCCACTGATCTGCGTCGATGTAGTAGACGAAAGCGTTGTTACAGTTGACTGCAGTGTTGTAAATTCAGTTTCTTGGCTAAAGTCAGGCGTTGACGTTTGCCATGCACTGCCACTGCTCACATACAGTTGCAGAGTGCTGCTGTTGTACCAAAGTTCACCATCAGCTGTGATACTAGGAGCAGTTCCACTTACTGTAATTGTTGCTCCAGATGAACCCTGAGAATTATCAATTTTAGTGTTCAGGAATTCAAGAGTATCAATCGACCACGCATTAAATTCCTTTTGAGTATCAACTCCTGTAGTTGATGGAAATACAGAAGGAACTGCGCCAAGATCAGTTACAGTTGTCGATGCAAGTGCTAGTTGATCTGTATTGATCGAGGTAGATGTAACTAGAGTCCACTGATTTCCTGTATACAGGTAAAGGCTTTGAGTACTCGGCTGATACCATAAAGCACCTTCAATAGCACTGTTAGGCTGAGTATCAGAAAGAACTGTCAGTTGATCTGCACCATTTGTTTGATGAAAGTCACCGCCAATCCAAACCATCATTCGGCCTTGACGTTTGTCAAACCAAAGATCACCATCCTCAGGATAATTAAGCCACTGACCACCAATTACAGCACCTTCTGAATCAGTCTCAGGCAGCCAGCCAGGAGGATAGTCTCCTACACCAATATTGCCCCACTCCTTTTTAATATCTAAAATTGCATCACGAATTCCTGCATAACTTGGCGCATACTCATTCGGTAGAGCATTATTGCGAAGACGCAGTTCATTGAATGCTGCAACGATGCCAGCGTATGAATCGTTCTGATAAGTAGACACGCGCAACTATTAACACTACTATTTCTATTGTAGTGAAGCAGTATCGCATTCTTGCTTAAAACTGACTGGTCAAAAACACATATCCAAGCTCAACGTCATCTAAGTTAAGTGCTTCTGCAAGAGCTGCGACTACTTCAATCGTTGTTATTTCAGATCGCTTCATTTGTTCAAGAAACTCATCGCCCACCTCTTGAATTTCTTTTGCAAGCTTCTTTTCAAACTTTAAGCGTGATTCAATACTAGGAAACGTATTAGGTTCTTGAACTCTTATCTTGTTGATAAACATTGCAGCAATTGAATGCTTGCATACTTTAAATCCTTTTTTGTATTGCTCAGTTGCCCAGCTTTCAATAATACCTGTTGCTTGGGCAACACCCTCAATATCAAATGAATTAGGACTTTTTGCACTAGGTGCTGGATACCTAGATTGCCTATTGATTCTTCCTGTATCGCTATCAAAGGTTTCTGGCTGACGTAGTTTGCCTCTGATATGAGCAGGGCAGCTACATGAGTAGAGATCTGCATATGAGAGAGTTCTTCCTGTCAAAAATATTTGATCGAGAAATGGGTCAATACTTAAATTAATTTTTTGCCAAGCACTTTCGCCTGGAATTAGTGGTTGATGAAAATAGTTGCCATCTTCATCGATGTCTACATCTTGATACGTAAAACTATTAGCGGGAAATACAATAAATCTATTTTGTTCATATGGAGTATAGAGTGTCAGCGTACTTTTAAATATTGTCGATGTAATCTCTAATTCATTTGTGGCTGGACGTGCCATGACTGATTGAATTGTCCAAGGCATAATTGCATAAGATGAAGTTCCTACTTCACTTGCAACCACATCTCCAGTTAGATATTTATTGCCAAAATACTTTTGGTAGTCAGACTTTCTAAAAAAGAATGATCCTTGCAAAGTACTTGTTGTATTTGTTGTGTTGAAAATTACTTCTAGGCTGGCTATATCACCAAGCGTTGGTGGCAAGTTAGTTGTATTCTTTAGAATTTGAAGCTCTTCGCCAGTGCGAGAATCATTTTCAATAACTTCAAAGTATGTCTCAAAATCTTTGAATTCAGTCAGTGAGGTGACAGCAGTGACGTTGTAAAACTCAGGGGTATAAACAATTTGACCAACTAATGCTTGAATATCATTGTTGTTTTCTTGTATGAAGCTTGTTGCCATGATGTCACTCAATGGCATGGTTGCTACGATCTGCAGTCCATCTTTCGAGCTTTTGCCTTTATATACAGCAGGTCGTCGATTTGAAGTTAGTACTTGCTCAATATTGGCAGAGGCATTTCCATCAGTTACTCGTTCGCCAAGTGATCGCAATAAACTTGCATCACTATTAGCATTGCCTTGAACTTGAACAACAACTTCTCTATTCAAATATCCTTCAGGAAAATTAATTTGATCTGCTTCTATACTTGTAATTACACCTACAGAATGCTGAGCTGAAGCCGATCGTTTAATTGTATAGTGAGTTCTACTGTCAGAATTTTTAGTTGCAAACCTATATCCAGTAAACGTTACTGGTGTTTCAGCAGGAGTACCTTGATACAGAACAGCATTAGCCGCGTCGTAGGGTAAATACGCTGCTTGATAGTAGTACTCCGTGCCCTTGCGCCATCTGGCCCAAGTACTATCCATATCGAATTGCTCGATTGCGCTTCTAGTTACTGTCGAGCCATAGCGACGATCGCTTGGATAATTGCCTGCAGCCCCTGGCCCTTTCGCTTTATCTGTTCGATTGTTGACCTCAGTTACAGCAAATGACTTCGATCTACCAAATGATTTACTACCGAAGCCATTTTGCTTTCTAGGCATCAATAGAATCCGCCTTGAGCTGCAATAACAGGAGTGCCAGCACTGTTAGCAGGCCCAGCAAGCTGCAACGAGCACCAAAGAACAGAGCCTTTTGGAATATAAAGTGCACGCACTTGTGGATCACCGCCAGTACCTGGCAACGGAGCTAAAACTTTCGGCAGTGAAGTACACGAACGGATTTGTCCCGCAGTAGTGGGGCTATCAATTTGCTGAATGTATGTCGCGTCACTTGGCCTGAGATAATCTACTGCTGTGCTGAGATAAAACACAGCTTTGTATGAAACTGTACTACGTGCAATTACGTACAGATCTTCTACAATTGCGCCATCATTAGATGTGCAATCAACAAGGACAGACGACTCATTAGTTCCCAAAATATCGAGACTTGTTGCAGATCCTGAAGTTAAACTGTTTGATTCAACAACTGAATGAAACGGACGATCAACCAGCAGGGGTTGTTTATTAGTAGCTGTAGTAGCCATTATTTGTTACCTTTACGAATTGTAGTTTTAGTAGATCCAGGAATCATTGAGCCATCGTCTGGAGACATGACTTGAGCTGCTGCTTGTGCATCAGGTACGCCCTGAAGCGTAAGTCCGCCCTCAGAGTTTCCTGACATTGTAGAAGGAACAGCACCAGGATTAAAGACTCCACCCTCCTGTGCCATATCCATGTCAAAACCCATCATTCCAAGGGGACCGACTTGATAAGGAAGTTGATCACCTGAACCATAAAGCTTTTCACCACGTTCAGCTGCTTGCTGAGCCAAGTGCATTGGCTCCATCATGTCTTGCGATTCACGTAGAGGTTGTTGAATCGAACCGTAGGCAGCATTAAGACCACGGCCTTCTACAATGTTTTGATTTCGATCGGAGTTAGGTGCATAACCAGGAGTGCCTACTTTGCTAAACACATCAGGTGTGAACACTTCATCACCGTAAGGAGACTGAGCACCACCATCAAGGCTTGAAGGGGTCGGAGCGCCTCCTCCCATTGACTTACCCACCATCGGGTTATTCATCATGTTGCCGGCTCCCTGAGGGGCCATAGGCATAGGCTGAGGTGCACCAGCAAAGGTGGCGTTTGACTGACTTGTCATAGTCGGGTCAACATCACCTGCTGCTTTGCGACGGTTAATCTTTTCTTGAGACATATCAAGCTCCGTAGATTTGTTGACGGTTGTTCAATCCGGGATACTGCATGCCTTGAGCAAGCATTGCCAAACGCTCAGCAGCTAGACCACCTGAAATTTCAGGATCAACTTGTGGTTGTATTGTTGCGGATGTTTCACCATCAGCAAAACCTGTTGTGTTCAGTGGATCGCCAATAATTTGATTGCCTGCAGCATCAAACCGTGGTTTAAAAATACCAGTAGCTCCATCAATCTGGTCTCCCGCCATCAAGTTGCTGTTGCCGTACTTGGGATGACGAGATGCTTTTGAAGCTTCGCCAGATCCATTTTCGTAAACAGACTGGATACCAAAGATAAAATCGTTTTGCCCGGCTTGAGCGATAGCAGCGGCTTTCTTGGATTGATAATCCGTATCTTTTCCGCGACCCATTGTTATTTTTTGAGTTCCGTGATGCATGGGTTCACAAAGTATTTCCTAGATATATTCTAATACTATCGATAGTTTTGGTTTAACCAAATGCGTGAACCCACTGCTGTGTCTGCAGGACCAGGAATAGCCATGACAAATTCAGATCCTGAGCGTTCAAATGCATAGCGACGGACGTCAGGACGCCGATAGTTAGGAACATATAGAGTTTCAGCAAGACGGTCAACTTCACGTAGGTAGATCTCACGTGCATATGAATCGCCTTTCAAAGGATCAGTCGTGCGAATTGTTCGCTGAACATCACCAGCAATCTGTTCGATCCGGCTTGCGTTTACTTGACCATTAGCAGTGTCATAGTATTCACTGGCTTCATAAGCAACGTCACAGCGGCGAATGTGATCAACAATTTGATTGTAAAAATACTCATCTGGGATGAGCGCCATTGCTTCTTCTAGACGAGCACGATCACCAGCAGGAAGTTGTGAGCCAGAATTAAATCCTAGATGGAATCTAGTTTTTGACTTCAGTAGTTCGTTTAGTTCCATTAGCCAAGAATCCCATCACGTGTATATGCTGCTTTTAGAATCTGCTGCAATTCATACTGTTGATCGGGTGTCATCTCTTTTCCTGCAGCCTCTTGTGCTTGCAGTTCAGCCAAAAGTGCTCCTGTTCGTCCAGATTCCTGCATTGCAGATTGTTGAGCTGCTGCTCCTAAGCCACCACCGAGGATTGCTCCTACAAGACCACCAGCCATACGAATGCCAGGTTTCAAAATACGGTTTGTCCCTCGCATATTGCCAATAGCTTTTCCAAGTGGCTGTGCCAATGAACCGCCAAGTACACCTAGACCACCGCCCAGCGCGGCGGCTGCAGCAGTCGAATCACTTAGGCGAGGACCCTGTTCTGCCTCATTGGCAGCTTGCGCCAACAAAATTTGTTCTAGACGAGGATCCATTTGTCTTCTGCCTTTGTATTCTTATTTTAACTAATGAAGATAAGGTCTTCTTCAATTAGTTGTTCCCAATTAACACGGGGGATGTTTTCTAGTTGCTTGAGATTTGAAAAACGTTCTCCGCTTAAGGACATTCGCAATTCAACAATACGCTTAGCAGTTGCATAGCCAACACCAGGCAGTCGTTTTGCAATCTGTTCAGCAGGAGCAGTGTTCAAATTTAGACGAGTATCTTCAATGGGTACTACAGGATTAGGAAGAGGCTCTTCTGGCGGAGGAGCAATTTGAGGTGCTTCTACTTTGGCCAGTCGGCCTTTCTCACGGCTATAAGGAACAAGCTGCTCTAGAGTTACATATGTAATGGCTCCACCAGCATCACGCACCATTGCATATTCCTTATCGTGCTTGGCAATAAATTCAACCAATTTGCCAGTCTTACTATCTTGAAATAGATTACTATCCATTATTATTTAGGGTAAGCATACATTTATTATAGACATAAAAAAGCGCCCCACAAGGAGCGCCTTTGATGTTATTGATGATGGATCAATATCCAGAGCCGGATTCGCTCTTATAGGGGATACTGTAGTCATCAACGTCGGGGCCAGGAGCGTCAACGTAGTAGCAGACTTCAACCATAACGGCTGCACAGTCAGCAGGATCAACGATCGTCAGAGCACCAGAGTAAGCAGCAGAGATGGTGATCTCGCTGGACTCGATGGACACAGCACCGTTGCTGAAGGTGGTAGAAGCACCAGCGGCGGGGAATGCACCAGCCACAGCAGCCAAAGAAGCTTCAGTGTTTGTGGTGGTAGTCAAACCATCAACAGCCACAGTGTCAGTGCCACTTGCTTTCAGGTTGGTAGTGCTGATAGCAGTGCGATAGACGGTAGCACCAGCGGGAACCTTAAAAGGCTTATCCAGACGGGGCTTGTCGTCAGCACGGAGGTCAGGAGAAAGGATCTCCAGAGCCAGGGTGCCACCGCCAGTTTGGTTTGCGGTGACGATAGCGATGCCACGGAGTTGGTAGTACTCAACACCGGGGACGGCCAGCACACCCTGTTCGCGATAAGCGTTCAGGTGAGCTACATAGTTACCGGGAAAAATTACAGACATTGTTAGTTCCTCCTATCAATATACGAAAGAGTAACCAACCGTGATGAAGTCCTTATTCAGTACTTCAAAACCGGCAAACAGGGACCAGATCATGATGATAAAACGAGAGAAGTCGTCGTTGTTGTTCAACAGGATCTGAGCGTTGTTACCACCGATACCCACGCCAACAGCCTGAGGACCGAAGAAGATCAGTTGAGATGCGGCGTAATCAGCGGCACCTGAACCGGCATCGGTAATCGTCAGGTTGAAGGTCGTTTCAGGAAGGTTGGTGGACTCGAACCAACGGACACCTTCAAAAAGGAAGCCAGTGGGCATCACGGGCTGACCAGCCACAAAGCCGGCTTGGCCATAGCCAGGACCCATGCCTTGGAAGAAGGAAGCGTTGGGAGCAGCGTTGGGCTGCATGGGGTTGATCATGCCGTTACCGGGGTAACGAGCAATCTCGCGGAAGTCAGAGTTCTGACGAAGATGCATCATCGCGGTCGGATCCACGATGCAGCGGTAGTAACCATCAGCGAAGGTCGGGACGTTGCGCTTACGCATGTCCTTGACGACTTCCAGAAGGTCAGTGGTCACGTCAAACTTGGCAGATTCACCAGCTGCGTAGTTGACGCCCTTGGCTTTGCCACCAGGCAGGTAATAACCACCTTGGTCTTTGCCAGCAATACCGTTGGCTTCGGCCTTCAGCAGTTCGTTTGCAAAGACGCGGTCACGCCAGCGGCGATAGTCGTCCAGCAGGGTCAGAGAACCGATGGACTGGTGGAAGACGTTGAGGTTACCGGTGTCAAGCAGCAGGCGCTGAGCGGTGATCAGGGTTTCGCGAGCAACCTTGAAAGTAGAAGGCTGGGCGCTGTCACGAGTATCGGCGGGACCGGTGTATTCGCGCAGGGTCACCAAGACCTTGTCTTTAACAATATTGCGTGCAGAGGCGGTTCCGAGGGTTTGATCTGCGGTCCGCTCACGGGACTCCTTAGTGCCAGGCTTGCCCCAGAAGCGATAGCGATCAAGCTGCACAGTTTGACCGGGTTGCTTACTGAAGTCATGTACGACCACGGGCTCCACAGCCATCTCAATGATGTATGCGGGGTGGGGACGATACAGTTCGGCACCAAGAAGTTTTGGAAAATCATTATCAATCCACATCGGATCGTAACTCCAAAACTAAAAGGTTTATAAGCGACATTCGACTTTGCCGCATAACTAGATGTTACTTAAATTAGATATAATTTTTATATGAATACCCAAGAATATTAGGTAATGGAATTTATCGATAGCAAGGAATGGGTGCCTGTGCATACTCTTCCCGGTTTCGAATGCTGCATCGAATATTATGTAAATGCTTCTGGTGATATCAAAAGCACTAAAGGGACAATTGAACGTATTCTTAAACAGAAAATTGCAAAGACTGGATATCCTGTTGTTAATTTGACTCAGCGTGTGGGTCGTAAGAAGATACTTACTATTCCAGTTCATACACTTGTAGCTTTTGCTTTTCTAGGATTACCACCAACTCCCTACGGTAAGCGTAAAGGTTGTAGTGTTGTTCGTCATATTGATGGCAACAAGAAAAATAATAAAGTAGAAAACCTAATGTGGATCAAACGTCAGCAACAAAAAATAACTAAAATAGAGAAAGTAGAAATTGAGTAAAACATCTAATGGCTGATCGAGTTATCTACAAAGGTGGACAATCTGTTCCTGTCAATACTGGTGGTAATATTCAATTGGTCCTTCCCAAGCGTGGTAGTTATCATAGATTTCCTCGTTGGTGGAATAAGAAGCCCGGAGCTTATATTGAGTGTGCAATCTTTCGAGTCAAGCTAGATAATGGGTCTTACGTTCGTCTGATTATTCCTTCGGCAGACCGCATTAATCTTGAGATCCGTCACGACGGATTTGGTAACTTTACTTTTCCTGCAGCACGAATTGATCGGGTAGCTATTTTTAAAGATGAGTCTCCCGATCTGTTGGTTGAATATCAATTTTCTAAAATTTCTGGTGGCAAAGTTCTAAAGCGTAGTGTGTCTCCACTGCCTCCTTATCCTGCACCACCTGAGCCGCTTACTCCTTTGGAAAAGTTTCCACGTCGCCCTTCTGCTCTCAAACGTCGTAAAAAGACAACGATTAAAGTTGAGGTTAAAGATCAAGCTGAAGAATCGACGTCAGACAGTTAACTTGCGCTGAGCTGTAGTTAGCTCGTAATATTCAATATATTTATCGCCTATCTCAAGACGTACATTGTAAGGAATCCTCTTTGTATTTCGAGCATGAAATCCTAAATAGAAGTAGTCTTTTGCCCCGATGAACATCTCATCATACGCAAATTCTTCGCGATTTTTAGTGTATAGTCTGACGTCAAAATATGCATCAAGGAACCGATTCCCGGTTTTGAAATTTGTCAGTTTTACACTGACATAAGGCTTTTTGAACTGGGACAAATCATTCGAAGTTCTCGCAGGTTCGTATGCATTAACAATAGATGTGTCTTCTGCAAAATTAAAGACCGCAGTATCGTAATCATTTGTCGTTCCGCTTTCTGGAAAAGTCCAGACATGGAAGTAATCATTTTCGGGTGTTTGGATGTTTGAAAAAGCACTTGCTGAAGAGACAACTTCCAAATCAATTTTTAGAAACACATTCTCTGTGCCAAACAGTCCTACAGCATCTTTGAAGTCAATAAGACGAGGGATTGCTGTAACTCGCTCAGTTTTGGCATTTTGAATGGTTGCTGAATCTTTGGCAAAGTTCAGCGATTTACTAGATGCGTAGTTAGCTGGCAAGCTACTGCCGCTCCCACCCATAAGCAGAATTGAGCTATTAGTTTCTTCTGTGACGTTCATTACTCATCTGCATGCCTATCACTATTGTAAATTACAAATAACCATTTACCTCTTCTTGGTTATCACGCAATGCACGAAGAGCTTTTTGCTCTAGTGTCCGTACACGATCTCGTGACATATTTAGGATTTGACCAATAGCTGTCATTGACATTGGCTCAAGAATATCCTCACCAATTCCATACCGCATTGAAATTACTGCAGCTTGCATTTCAGGCAATTCTTCAATCAAATGGCGGATATCTTCTTTGATGAACTGACGCTCAAGCAGTGTGTCAGGTAGTTGTGTTTCGTCTTCCAATAGATCTACAAGAGCGGTATCCCTGTTTTCTCCAATCTTGATTTCCAAAGACGTTGGTTGACGCGCTTTACACATCAGATCTTTAATTTCGTCAACAGTCATTCCCATGTAATCTGACAACTGAAATACATTCGGCATCTCCCCATTAAGTTGGCTTAGTTCCCGCTGGGCTTTCTTAAGTTTGTTGAGGTTCTCAGTAACGTGGATCGGTAGTCGGATAGCACGTGATTTTTCCGCAATCGCCCGAGTAATCCCTTGCCGTATCCACCAATAAGCGTAAGTAGAGAACTTATAACCACGACCAGGATCAAACTTCTCAACACCACGGACGAGACCAATCGTCCCCTCTTGGATGATGTCCAAGAGTTCCATGTTCCTCTTTGTGTATTTCTTTGCGACACTAACGACGAGCCGGAGATTGGCCGTAACCATTTTGTCTTTTGCTTTTTCTCCATCACGAATATCACGACGAAGTTCTTTTAATGATACTCCTAAAGATGTAGCAAGTTCTTCATTATTAGGATTAGAAAGTAATTCCTTGCATGCTTTGATTTCCATCAGTCGTTGTACTTGACGACCAAGCAGGATTTCTTCGTCATGCTCCAAAAGAGGAATCCGTCCGATATCACGAAGATAAGAACGGACGGAGTCTCCACTTAATTTAATTGCACTCATATAACCCCTATGACTATCTATTAATAATAGGGTATATTCTATTAATTTGTCAACACTAAGCGCGAGATATTACGCCTACTATTTCTTCCTCTGGCTCACTATGTAGCATTGCAAATCTTGTACTTTCTTTCGGAGCTTCCGTTGCACCTTCGAGGGCTTCAACTGCCATTGCCTGAGCGGCATGTTCGTTAAAACCTTTCTCTCGGTAGATGTCATAGAAACGCTCATATTTTTCAATAGAGCTATCAAGATCTTCACCATGATGCAGCATTTCAGCCGTCAAATGATTGGCGGCTTGATCAGGCACACCATCGGTCTTAAGGTGCTTCCAAATAGTTTGGAATACCTCAGGATCTTGTTTAGGAGTTTCACCTGCTAATCGCACGTAATTTACCTATCTATGACTTCAACTATTCTATCGAAACTATTAACCGTATTGATTAGCTTCAGCAATCAAAGATCCAAGATCAGGTGATTGACCCATGCGCTTAGAAATTGCAATATTCATTTCAAACTGTTCAGGCCCAATGCGATCAATTTCAGCATTCAAGTTTTCCATACCTTTGGTTAACTGATAAGCATCCATTACATTTGCTTTAGCCATATCCCGATATTGAGCAGTAGCACTTTCAACACTCGAGGTTTCAGCCATCATTTTGGTTTGCATTCCTTGAGAAGCAGCAACTTGTTGAGGAATCGCAGAAATTGTGTTTTGTTGGATATTTTGAAGCTTTAGATCACCTTGGCGTTGCAGCTGTGCATTAGCACCAGGCTTGCTTGCCATCCCACCATCCATCATGTTGGTCATGCCTTGGTTGGGAGGAGTCATGGCTCCGAGACCCTGCTGCATAGAGGAGAATTGCATTGCCTCCCGTGCATAAGGAGCCTCACCCATTTGTTGAATACGTTGAGCCATTGTTCAAATACTTTCTATACTTCTATTGTAAAAGGGCCACCGAAGTGACCCTTTCGTTATTTAGATCAATAGTCCTGAACCAGCATCTTGGACTGGAAGGCTTGAGGGCCAGCCTGAGCAAGATACTGCCAAGCATTCTCAGGATTGTTGTCCATCATGGAGCTGAAGTCACCCCAGAAGGAGCCAGCGCCGGACTCCTGACGACCAGGGGTAGGCATATCCATTTGAGGACGTTCGAAGGACTGAGGCACGCCACGCTGTTCTTGAGCAATGATTTCTTGCTCAAACTGAGCACGAGCTTCATACTGTTCGCGTACAGCGGTCTCTTCAGCGGTTTCAGTCGGGTAGGGACCTTCTGCACCAAAGAAGCCGTTGACGTAGTCAGCAAGGACGTCGGGATCAGTCAGCATGATGTTCATGGCGGCACGCTCTTCAGAAGCAGCGTCCAGCATGGTGTTCATGGTGGTGTTGCGGCCAACTTGCTCGATCAAAGCGTCTTCCACTGCACAGGCGTAGTTATTGAGCAGGGCAGGGGCTTCAGCACCAAAGTGCTCAAGAACTTCGAGAGAGACGTCAGAAATCTGACTCAGGTAAGAATCAGCTGCGGGAGCGGGGGCGGCTTGATATTGAGCGGCCTGTTCAGCTTGAAGCTGGGACAGATACGCCGCCTCCTGGGCCGAATAAGTTGGGGTTGAAGCTTGGGGAGCGTAAGTCGGCATCGCCTGGCTTGCCCATTCCGGAGCCTGGGGCTGTGAACCCAGCGGAGCCTGGATACTGGCCTGTGGTGTTGGTGTTTGATACGCCGAGTACGGTGCCGGGGCTTGGGACGCTTGCGGCGAATTCAGGCTTGCGCTGAGTGCCTGGAATGCTTCCTGCCATGGATTGTTGGCCGCCGCCGGAGCCGAAGCCTGCGGGGCCGCTGCCGGTTGGTAAGTTGCCGGTGCCTGGGGCATTACCGGCGCTTGAGCCTGGAAGCTCGACGGGCTGTTCGTCGCGAATTGGGAGGCCGAGTCGGGCACGCTTGCGGTCGGCATCGCTGAGCTTACGGGCGCGGACGGTGCTGTCGTCTGACTGATACTTTCCACTGTAACTTAACTCCTTACGTAAAAATTCAAGGGATCGATAGAGGAATCCTGTGATGTCAAGATTCGGATCAGCCGCCAATGGCTGATTAGGCATTTGCGGGTGGGGCAGCTGATACAACTGACCTAACATCCCAATGAATGTATTAAAACTTTGTTGGGATTGCTGGACCATCCTGAAGGGATAGCCGGTCAACATTGCTGAGCGTTCTTCGTCAGTTTTGCTGGGGAAGAGATACTTAAGGGCTTCAATAGAATCAACACCTAGTTCTTGGAGGTTTCTGACGACGATACTATTATTAAGAATGCCCTGAGAATCCTCTTCGAAAATCTCACCGGTCCAGCGCCAATTAACTTTGCTGCTGCCGTCAGGGATTAAACCAGTAACCCCTTCAGGTATTTGACCTGATTCAATACTAGCAGAAAAGAGTTGTGCTCTATCATCTAGGTATTGTTTTTGATCAATTTGATATTGTAGTTCAGCATCAGTATAAAGTTCTTCAGTCTCAAACTCTTCGCGTAGAGGAATGCTTGGCTTTTCAAGCTCCATAGTTTTTGAAAATGATTCTTCAAAGATATGCTCTTCATGCTGAATCATCATTGCAAATAATTTACACAAACCAAAGTCAAACAATGCTTTGCATTTCTTTTCTGCAGTTGCGGCACACCTACCATAAAGAGATTTCATCTCATAAGCAGAAGCTGCGGTATTAATGTCAATATCATCTACACCACCTAGTGCAAGACGAATTTCAGATCGATACTGTTTTACATAGAGATTTTGGTCACCACTTACAGCATCAGGTGTCATGTAAGACACACGATCAGTTGGCTCAAGGTTGGCAATAACTCTAGGTACTTTGATTTGACCATCAATGCTTGATCCAAAACCGGGTGCACTTACACGTGTGCTAGGCCGATCCATTGCAAAAAAGCCAGCTTGAGAACTAATAGTTGGCTTCATATTGCCTTCTTCACCAGACTCAAGAATGTCGTGACGAGGCCGACTAGAAACTAAAGTTGGATTTCCAAAGAACTTCATGTTCTTTCGAACATTACGCACTAGTTCATCGTGAAATAAAATTTGATTTGACAGCTGATCAAATTCTCCACTACCAGTATTCTCTCCTGTGCAGTCGATGTTATTAAACACTTCTACAGCAGGAATAAATCCGAGACTGTTAGTTAATTCTTCAGTTTGACCTGCTTGTCCCATAGGAAAAGTAGGCATTCCTCCTTGATCTTCAAAGTCAATTTTTTCGTTAGAAATTGTTTGAATAATTTTGTCTTTGTAGACCTTTAGGCGAATATACTTTTTCTTTCCGCCACGAGGATTAGGCATGGACATTGCGTCCATCAGATTTGCTTCTTTGACACCAAAACTGTATACAAGCTCTACATGTTCAATATCACCAAATTGATCACGATAGCAACGATAACTATCTTTAGGAAAATAGAGCAGTTGATAGGTCTCTCCTTGAGGTCGAAAGTAAAATAAACCTTGACCATCACACAAGAAATAATCGACAATACTGTCAAGTTTCATCTCAAGCATATTGTGCTCATAAACTTTTTTTATAAAAGATTTACGACTACCATACGAATCTTGTTCGCTATAAAATTCAACACCTCTACGAAGAATAAACATACGCATCTGAGCAAGATGCGAGGATACAATCATTGTGTCAATGGGAAGATCTCCTCGCTTTTCTTTAGCAGCCGTGAGTATTTCCTTGAATTGATGATTAGCCATCCCTTATCCTCTATTTACTTTTAGTGTAACGGCAATCAGTTAAACCGTAGTCCAGCAAATGCACCTTCTTCAGCTAAACGTCGCCGTGGCATTGATAAGGAATTACCAAACATCATTGACCCTCTAGTTTGGCTGTAATCATTTCCAATACTGGTGTAATCTCCAAAGGTGCTATCTGTAATATTAGTAGTCATATCTCCACGCTTACCAATGTTGGCATCAATGTTACCAGCATTAAACGATCCTGTTTCTCCGCCAATTACAAAGACGGGAGCTTCTTCTTTAATAGGAGGCATTACTGGTATTTCGAATACAGGTGAAGTAGGCTCCGGACGTAATTCAAATGGTGACTCCATTACTGGTGCTGAAGATTCAGCAGGCTCAGTACCGATGTCATTAGCAGGATTCTTAGGCTCAGTCGGTGCAGGCTCTGCAATTTGCTTACCGGTTAAACGAGAGTAATCATCTTCAGCAAATTTTCCTCCCTGGAAAGCCATAATAATATCTTTATCGCTATATCCAGAAAGATCATATTTATTTCTATCTACCATGCCTAATCTTGCCGCGGCACGCTCTGGATCAGCAGCGATGCGCTCGCGCGCGTTCTCATTACGTTGAGCAAGACTAAGTTCTTTTTTGAACTCATCGCTTCCTGCCATTCTAGTTTTAGACATTATTTGTATCAAATAGGCATAAACCTATTCTACATAATTGACTATTTCAGATATTTCATTGCATTTTCGTAGATGTCTTCACCTGGATCCAAATCAACTGGTCGTGGAGCAATTGGCATTTCGAAAGTAGGTGCCTGATAACCAGCTATCGATCCCATATACTGACTTCGGATTTGATCCACTTTGTCTTGTAAGTAGTTCTGATTGGCTCCAGCAAACTTAAATGCAGCAACTCGATCTGTATTTGGACGGGAATTAGCTTTTCTGGCTTGTTCAATAGCACCAGCTGCACGCCCATAACCACTTAACTGAGATTTAGAGCGTTGAAGAAAATTGTCGTTTAGTGCGTTGTAGGCAGTGGCAGACTGCATATTTGCTAAGGCACTATCAGCATTAGTACTACCAGAAACTCCACCATTATTGCCAAAGCGCATATTGCCAACAGTGACAGAGTAATCATTGCCGACACTGGCACCTGCACCGAATTGGCTATTAGTGATTGTGGTATCCATATCGCCTTGCTTGCCAATGGTGGCAGTGATGTCTTCGGCATTAAAGGAATTGTCAGTGTTGACGTTACCAATGCCTCCCATGTTGCGTTCACCATCAACGTTGCCGCTGTTATCGAACTGTTGATTGCCATCACCAATGATTCCCTCATTGTTATTAAGAGAGTCATTGATTTGGTTGTTTCCAGTGCCTATAACAGTATTGGCGGGTTTTGGTTTGGGCATGACTTGAGGCTTGAGGGGTGTAGAATTATTTTTCTCTTCAAGCAACTTTTTATATCGAGCCATGTCGGACTTACCAAACATACGACCACCATCCAAAGCTTTAAATGCTAGTTCTTTATCAAGACCTTTAGTTTGCTTCTCAAACAAAGCCTTTAGATCTGCAGTAGAGCTATCTTTAATTCCGTGCCGTTTCTGTGCATCAGCAAAATATGCTTCGTTGGCTTCCTTGAATGATTGAGCCCTTTCTTTAGCTTGAACGAGTTTATCATCCTTCTTGGCTAGCTTGCCTTGAAGTTTTTCAATTTTTTGATCCTTTCGGTCGATCTTTGCGTCCTTTCTTTCTATCGTATTACTGGCTTTATTGAGTTGGTTTTCGATTCTCTTTGGCTTATTTTGAATGGCTTGAGCTTTATTTTTAGCTTTTTGCTGTTTGATAAGTTTATTGTATCGCTGCATATCTCTACCCTGGGTGTCAAAGCTGCCACCACCATCTAGTGCCTGAAAAGCTAAACCTGCATCCAGACCTTTAGTTGCTTCCTTGTAATCAGAAAACATTCTGTCTGCTCGACTTTTATCTCCACCAGCTTTATTTAAAAAATATTCTCTATTTGCAGCCATGGTTTTACTATTTATAAGTCAAAGCTATTACTATTGTAGTCAAGCTGAAGACTACCTCGTCTCAACAATCCACCCATAGTTAAAACCATTGAGTCAACAGCGTCATCGTGCTGTGAGTGACCAAAGTTTACTAGTTCTTCTTCAAGGATGTTCCATTTACGCCACTTGTTCCAGACAACTTTTCTATGCTCATACAAGCCAAGGACGCCTCGCAGTCGTGCAAGTTTGTCACCTTTAAATCCTTTGACCGGTGAGCAGCTCAAGTTATACAAAGCACGCTGATCAAACATGACACGTTTGAAGTCTCCTTCAAATGAAGACTGATAAGCAACGGCTTCAGGCCAAATCATGCATGAAGACATTGTTGGAAAATAATGTCCCTCATCATTCTCAAGAACAATGTTCCAGTCAGCCAGCATTTCACAAAGTGTATCCATTTTTTCTAAGTTGCCCATGCTCTTCACACGGCGTTGATCAATCAAATAGATCTTGCCATCTTTAATCCCTCCAAGCGTAAATACAGTCCAGTCATTCTTTTCGTTGACACCTGCACTCAAGTCAATGCCAACTCCAATGCAATCATATTCTTCTGGAACCTTGCCATATACGAGTAGATCTGGTGAAATACCTACATCACTAGATTGCACTGCAGTGTTTAGATACTGATAAGCAAAAGCGACACGATCTTCTTTCTTTCTTTCGTTCAAGTATTTCATTGACCAGAATTCTGGCCAGTAGGATCGTTGTCTACCATCTGCATCAGTAATCACAGCCTTTTGTATTATTTGCTTCCAATTATTCTTTGGAACAAATAATGAGGCGTGTATATCGTCAAAGTGGAAACGAGTTCCCAAACATATCGCCCGAGCTCCTTGGAACATCGTAGGAGCGATAACGTTAGACCACGTTTGTTCCATCTCTCTCCTAATATCTGGATTGTTGATCGAAGCAGCAGACTTGATAGGGTCATCAATAAGTACAAGTTGGGATCGCTTTGAGGTAATTGCACCTTTGAGACCACCACACGCAATAGTGAATGCTTCTTCCCCAGCGGTATCGATACCTGCAAACTCATAATCAATGCTCCAATATTCATCTGATCGTCTTACTTTTGAAAGCCTTACCATTGGAAATATTTCACGATACTTTGCACTTGCCAAAATGCCTTTGATAGTCGCAGACTTTGCGCGACTAATATCAACCATGTATGCGATATAAAGTATTCGCAGCATTTTCTTGGCAGCTGCATGTCTCCCGATCATCCAAGCAGCGAACAAACCAAGGACAGTGCTTTTCGCAGATCCGCGTGGTGCGAGGATCGATGTATTTGGGCCTCCGATTCCTAATAGGCATTCACTATCAACTCCTGTGCATAGCTCATTGTTCCATTCCAACATATGCTTTGCTGGAGGTTTTCCCATAAGAGTGCAGAAGCTCACAAAGTTATCTCGTGCCTGCAGTACATCTTCACTCGGAGGTTTAGAGGTAACTTTGGTAGCGTTCATCAACGCCATGCGTTTATACGCAAGCGCTGCACTTGGAATAGCCATATATTCTGTATCTAGTAATTACAGTTTAGCGATACCAACCACGTCTGCGCTCTACTGCATACTGAGCCATTCGATCCAAATATGACGCACGTGCTGCTGCAATTGCATTCTGACGTCTTGTAATTTCATATGCGATGCGCATGGCTTCTTGCAGCTTGCGTCTTTCCACTTCTCTAGCATTGTATCCAGTTAATTGCTCTGTTCCCAAATGAGGCATTCCAGGCAATGCTGCTGCCAATGTTCCGCGAAGCCGAACGGCATTCGTACTATGTTCCCTAATCTCAGGTAGTTCAGGTAACTCTGGAATCATCATTACCCGTTTACCTCGCTATACACTTTTGCCCAAACCGCATTCATTGCATTTTCAATGGGTTCAGAAAATTGAGGATCATCTTTGAAGATGGCTGTTAGTTCACGCATAACACGGTCAGCACCAGCCAAAATCAATCCACGTTTGTCAGTTGTTTTGTTAAATCGTTCAGAAGTCTCAATATGACTGCGTAGTTCTTTCTCTAGGCTTGCAAGTCGCGCTGCTCCGTCTGATCCTTTTATCTCACCAGAAGTGATAGCCATACGCAACTCTTGAATATCACTATGCAACGCACTGATTTCACTGTTCAAGATGCCACGTCGATCAAGCTTTTTAAATTTCATTTTGATCCATCGGGCCAGATCATTAAATGAACCTTCGTATCCACAGATACCTGCATATACCCAAATCTCAATTACTGAAGGAGTGACATCAGCAAATTCTCTGAAGTCCTCACTCTCAGCGGCAGGAAGTGAATCCAACCACTGATCAACAACTGTGAGATATATCTTACCGGTTGACGTAGAAGTAGTCATCAGAACATGCCTGCCAATCCGCGTGCATATTTACTCTGTCGTGCTGCCTTCTTGTCATCTTCAATTGTTGCCTGCTGCATAGTTTTACGCTCTTGACTTCCAGTTGTTTCAATCTTGCGAACATCTTGATCGCCCTGTCCAGCAATTTGTTCGAGAGCTTGTTTGCCTCTCTGTTCACCCATGCGGAAATCTTGATCACCTTGTCCAGTGATTTGTTCAAGAGCTTGCTTACCTTTAATACCTTGGAGAGCACGATCAGCAAAAGCTTGGGCATCAATCTTTCGAACGTCCTGATCACCTTGGCCTGCAATCTGCTCAAGAGCTTGCTTGCCTTTTTGATCTTGAAGACGAATGTCTTGATCCCCTTGAGCCTTAATGCTAAGGCGTTGTTGATTACCTTGAGCACCAATCTGCTTTAAAGCTTCAATGCCTTGTGCACCAATTTGATCCAACTTGCCTTGGTTATCAAGTTCTTTAAGTGCCTTATCAACATCACCCTGTTCAAGGATTTGATCAATTGCACCAGAGTTTTTTAGTGCTTGTAGCTCTTGATCATTTAAGCCCGATTGCTTAAGTTGATCCAAAGCTTGCTTACCCCTTATATTCTGAAGCTTCGCATCGACATTACCCTGTCTGTCGATCTTTTGAAGATCGATCTTACCCTGAGTGCTTAACTGTTGAATTTTTTGTCTACCATCTTCTGACTTCAACCACTTGTCAATGCCACCTTGAGCATTGATTTTTTTAATGTCAATGTCACCTTGCTTGACAAGCTGCTGAAGAGCTTGCTTGCCCTTCATTCCCTGAAGAGCTTTATCAATATTGCCTTGTGCGCCAATCTGCCGAAGAGCCTGCTTACCCTTCATTCCTTGCAGAGCTTTATCGATGGCACCTTGGGCACCAATCTGCTTCATAGCTTGCCGACCTTTAGTGGATTGCAGCCACTTGTCAATTCCGCCTTGACGGTCAATCTGCTTAAGTGCACCTCTATCTCTAAGTGCTTGCAGCTGCCGGTCGTTTACACCAGACTGCTTCAGTTGCTCAAGGGCTTGATCCCCTTTTAAACCTTGAAGTGCTCTGTCTTGCCGTCCGGAAGTTCTGATCTGGCTAATAGCCTGCTTACCTTTTGTAGATTGCATCCACTTGTCAATGCCGCCTTGCTCTTGAATTTGCTGCAAGGCTCCAGAAGTCTTCAATTGTTGCAGCTGTTGATCGTTAAAGCCAGACTGCTTTAACTGGTTCATTGCTTGGGCACCTTTGATGTCTTGCAGATTAACATCTTGCCGACCTTGAGTGCGAATGTTCAGACGATTCTGTTGACCTTCAAGTCTAGTTTGGTTTTGCTGAATGTCTCCACGTAGTGCAAGTTGATTGTTTAATCGATTTGCTTCGTCCTTTGCAAATTGCTCTTGAAAGTCATACTCGGCACCCATCTTGGTCATGCCATAGTTGAATTCCTTTTCCATGATGCCACTCTTGTTGCCAAACTCAAGTCCGGCAGCAACAGCCATCTGATTGGTGGCTATACCGGCATTAGTCAGTGCAATTTCTTGTGCTTGCTGAGTATTCATTGCACCTTGGATTGCATTCGACATGAACGTGTTCTTGATAGCAGCGCCTGCCGGATCATCAGTTGAGTCAGGCTGCCATTTAAAGAACTTATCCATCATGCTCGCAAAATTAAACATGCCTGTATTTCTACTGCCCTGATTAGACGTGCCCCGCTGGCTATCTTGCTGAGCCTTAAGCTCCTTATAACGCTTCGCATCAGCAGCATCCCAATTGGGACTACCACCCATGGCTTTTTTGACTAGAGCTGGATCTAACCCCGGGGGTGGTTTTCTCGCCATTTCAATCTACTTAAGCATTGTCTATATTCTACAAAGTTAGAATAGGACTATTGCATAGACGAAGGTATGTCATTTATTCAAGCTGGTAATGAAGCTGTTCGTGCTGCATTAAAAGCAAGAATTGCTGCTGAACGGAATAAACCTAAATACGACCGATTTGGTAAACAAGCTATTCAAGATCAGACTGCGCAAGATCTCCTTTCAATGGAGATTCGTGGACGTGCTCAACAGGCTGCTATGGCTGTAAAGTCTAATCAAAAAACACGAGAAATAAATAGAGAGGCGGAAGAGTTTGCTAAAGAGCAAGTTCGCAGTGCAAAGATGGCAGGTAAGTTGGCTGGTGGAGCTGCTTTGATTGGAAGCTCTTATTTCATGAGTAAGCGCAAGGATGAAGCGGATGGAAGAATCAGTATGCTTCAGGACTTTATTGATAAAAATAATGAATTAGGCCGTAGAGATCAAGAGGAATATAATCAACGATCAACTGAATCTCCCACTGAAACAGTAAGTGAGAATGATGCTTCTACTACTTCCTTATCAGGAAGTTATCCGACACCTAGTTCTAAAGAGACTTTGTCTGAATCATTTCCAAAGCCTATTTCCTCTGGTCAGGCAATGTCTGCAGGTCTAGGTTCATACAAAGGTGGACCTAAGGCCACACAGGCTCAAATGACTAAGTTTGCAGAGCAGGCAGGCTTTAGTCCTGAGAATGCAAAGATTATGGCAGCAATTGCAATGGGTGAATCTGGCGGACGTCTAAAAATCGATACAGTCCAATCTGGACTTGATCCCAATATGAAAAATGAGTTTTCTGTTGGTGCTACTCAAATCAACGTTCAGGCACATGGAGACAAGCTTGCAAAACTTGGGTATACAGCCGATGATCTACGAGATCCTGTCAAGAATTTCCAAGTTGCCAAAATGGTTTACGACGAGATGGGCTCGTTCTCGCCGTGGAGCGTTTATAAATCTGGAGACTACAAACAGTATCTTGATTAAATCGTGAAACCTTGGCCTAGATTTCGTAGTCCAGCCATTAAGGTCATAAACATACGATCTTTGCGCTCTTGTGCTTTTAGTTTGTCAGCTTGCTGAAGCTGCATAATTTGTAGCTGATAATTTCTGTTTTGAGCCGCTCTGTTATCAGCACGATCTTGATACTGCAATCTCATACGTTCGTCATAACGCTTTTGTTCTTGGATTCTGGCATTTTCTTTTTCTTTTTTCGCTTCTGCAACCTGTCTTTGACTGTCAGCAGCTCGAAGAGCATTAATAGTAGAGACAGTCGCTCCAGGTCCTAGCTTAGTGAGATCTAATCCAGGATTAGTGATTTGAGCTTCAGCCAAAGCTTGCCCCGTTAGTTGCATTTCAAGCAATCGATTTTTAGCAGCTACAGCAGTTTCACCTTCCTGAACTTGTAAAGCTTCTTCGGTAGTATTTATACCAGGAATAATGTCTCCTAGCTGCCGAGCTTTTAATCTTTCTTGAGACAGTAATTCGTTGAGGTCATTACGCTTAATTTCTGCAGCTCTTTGACGTAAGGCTTCTTCTGAGAATTGATCACCTTTTCCTAACAAAAAGGCAGCACCTTGACGAAACCGATCACCAATATCAAAGCCGTCTTTAAATTTCTTTCTATCTTTTGTTAGCTCTTCACCGCTAGCAACTTCATCTTGATCAAGAATATTAAAAATGTCGATACTCATCAGAACATTCCTCCACGAAGTGCTGCCAAAGCTTCTTCCATTCTACGTTGTTCTGGTGTCTTTCTATCTCCAAGAATGAACTGTGTGGCATCACTTGCCATCTTGCCCAGGCCAACACCTGCAGCAGTTCCAAGAGGGCCACCAACAGAACCAAGTGCACCACCAATCATCATGGCAGTTGCATCCATTGCTTTGTTTGCACCACTCTCTTGACCAAACACAAGGTCACCAACTGCCATTGCACCGCCTAAGGCACCCAAGCCAGGTGCCAGAACTCTTGCTGCAGCACCTACTTTTGCCATGCCGGGAAGTGAGCCCAAAGCTGCACCTGCAGAACCAGCCATTTTGCGTCCACCTTTGCCGACTGCACGGCCAGCTACCGCTTTTGCTTGGCGAGTGGGTTGCTCAAGTCCTCCATATAGCTGAGCTACTAAATCTCCATACACTTCAGCTCCTTCCTGAGCAAGGACACGGCCTCCTTGCATTTCACGTAGCAGTAGCTCTTTTTCTAGCTGGGTCATCACTTAACTCCTTGTAGAGCTTCTTTTGCTTCAAGACGAGTAACCTTGGTTTCTAGCTGTTGAACTGCACGAACCAAAAGGCCAATTAGATCACCAGTATCAATACATAGTTTATCAATTGTGGGATCATGATAAGTTGCATCAGGCAGTACCTGTTGGTATTCCTGTGCAATAAAGCCGTGATGAACACGATTATAGTCAGTGCTGTACTCTTCTTTGTAATTGAAGGTTACTGGGCGCAAGTTACGCAGCATACTCAATGCGTCTTCAATTCGTTCAATGTTTTCTTTTGTATCTTCGTCAGAGAGTACAGCTGAAGCAATCAATGTGCCTCCAGCTTGAATTATAGAACCCATTTTACTTTTATTTGCTGCGTCTGATACTCCATCTTTATAGGATTCTGCGTCTTCCTTAGCTTGTATGACTTGTTGTGCAGCTTTTAGTCCTGAGTCTCGAACACCGTGAATAACTTTCATTTGGCCACGATTTAGTGCGCCAATACGTGCTTGTCCTGCTTCTGCAAGACCACTAAAGTCAGGCTTATTGTCTTCTAAGAAACTGTAGCTGTCAGCAACTGTTGCTTGCCCTGCAGCACCAGTACCGCCAGTCATACTGCGGTGTTCGCTTAAATTGAAATCACTAAACCTTAGATCACCAAAAGCCATTGCACTATTGCTTATCTCTTACTAGTTTATCAAGGCTTAAAAATCGAATATCCAATATCTTGTGTGTAAAATTCACCAGGACTCATTCCTCCAAAAATAGTATCTTTATTGAACGCATCACTATATGTTCCTATTTTTGGCCCTTCTAATTTAATAGGTTTTTTGCCAAAAACTCCGCCTTTAATTGCAGAGCCACTAATATTTCCAACCGCTCCTGCAAATGCTCCAGTCAGTCGAGCATCTGCTTGTTCTGCCACTCCAAATGCCTCAGCATCTCTTGCATATCTTGCAGCTTCATTTCGAGCAATTGTATTAAGAGCATTAGCTTGAGCTTCACCCATGGTTCCCATGGTTGCTAGATCTTGATCTACAGCATCTTTAATGCCACGTCCGCCAATTTCGTCATAACCTGCATTCTTTGCCATAAATGATGCAAGACCAGGGGGATTAGCAAAGCGCATGGTTCTTAATCTTCGTTTCTACAGTTTATCAAAACTGTGGATTATTCAATTGATTTTCTACGGTGTTACGCCGACGTCGCTCCTCCTCAAGTAAGTTTCCTGCAATTTGACCAGCTGCAAGTCCAGTCACACCGCCAACAAAACCACCACGGATTGGCTTTTTACTTCTAACACCTGCAACACCGCCTGCTAATGCACCAAGATATGGAACGATGCCTGTAGTTACTGGAAGACTACGTCCAAGGAATTGCAGTTCAGGTCCGTGCACCCCCTCACTAGTAGTTTTCACAACACCACCAGGAAGTCCAAACTTGCCATCATCAAATGGATTCAAGTCGATCCCTTTGTCATATTTAAACGCTTGATAAGCTCTGTACTCTTCAGGTGATACATCTGGACGAACCTCTTTGAACTCACTATATGGAAGCATCTTTCCAGTAGAGCCCATTAGATATTTCAGTCCTACTTCGCCAAGGACGTTTGCTGTTTTTGTTGGATCCTCTTCACTAGGAAGCGCAGCCTTATAACCTTCTGCTCCACCAAATGGTGTTAGCAAACCAAGTCCAGTGTTGATCGCAATTCCTGTAGGAATACCAAGTGCAGCTAAATACCCAGGTTCAAAGTTTCGTTTTTGTACATTGCCTTCACTATCAATACTTACACCTTTACGTGGGTTCCCAGCATCGTCTAAATACTTACCACCTTTAGGGGTAGTCTTGATCTTACCTACGGTCCTCTTTCCATAAAGAGAGGGATTAGCCAGGCCCATTGCGGACTCTGCAATTACATTGCCTGTAGCCTGTGCAGCATTCAGAAGCCAATAGAAGTTACGAGTATTGTCCTGTGTCACGTCTGCAGCCACAGTTCCTAACATCTGTCCAGACCTAGGACCAATGCCTTGTCTAGCACCTATACCCAAATCCTCTCGAATCATCCGAGCGTCCCTCTCTTTTTTTGAGAGAGTTTTTAGCCCCATATTCATAAGGGCATCATCAATAGCTTCTTTTGTTCGAATGCCGGTTGGATATGCACCAGCCATTTCTGACATTCGTGGAGCATTCTCAGATTGACCAGCTGCTTTGCGTCCTTCACGATATGCCTTAGACCACTCTTCCCTACCTTCACCGTAAGCTTCTCTTGTCGCATCCAAGAATCCTCCAAGATTTAGTGGCAATCGTCTAGCCATTACGCAACTCCATAACCAGTAGTGGGATCTGCATACTGTTCACGTGTGCCTGGAAGCAATCCATACTGAGCAAGGATCTGTCGCTCAAGGTCTGCAGCAAATGCAGCTTGTTGTTCTGCACCCATGCGTTCAAAGGGTGTTAGGCCTTGCCCACCCATGACTAGGTCCTTCCCTCGCATGATTTGATCTCCTACTGCCATGCCGGCAACATCACCCCCAAAAGATCCAGCGAAGTCTGCAATATTTTGAACTGTCATATTGTTTCTCATTCCTGGCAATGCTCCAACAGCTCGGCCTGTAGCTAAACCACCAAGGCCGCCACCGATAGCACTAGCACCGCCTGCAATTAGTTTATCTCCAAGATCTCCAGGAGTTTGTGTAGCAGCAAGGACACCGAAGATAGCATCAGGTGCAAGACGTCCTGCAATTTGTTCTTTAGTCATTCCACCAAACAAAAGATCTTTTGAGGTTCCCCCAAGTTTTTTAAGCAGCTCTCCTGCCATTCGTGCTTTCGACATTAGCCTGCCCCCATTTGAATTTTGGCTTGATTGAATTGCATCCCTTGATTAGATTGTGCAAATTGTTGGTTCCATGTGTTTACCCTATTTGCAAGTACTGGATCTTGCATCAACTCCATTGCAAATGCTCCTCCAGGACCAGCCATTCGAATACCAGATGTTTTATCTAGATCTTGTGCAGGCTTAGAAAATGCAGCTCCGCCCTCAGTAGCAAAGTTACTTGGAGTTTCCTCAAGCTGCCTCTTGATAAGGTTCCCCTGCTTTACTTGTTCAGGATCAAAGCTCATCAGAATCTCCGGGGCATACGGCCAACATTGCTGGGATTAGCCATGGTGTATTGGCTAACAGTTCGCTCTTGTTCTTGACGCTTCTTGGCATCACGATTAGCACGCTCTTGAGTGAGTTGTGCTTTTACTACTTTACCGCGTAGATCTTGTTCATCGACGGGCATGATGCGACCGCCAGACTTTTTGGCACGTTCGACTTGATTCAGACGTTCCTTCTCTCGCAGTGCTTTTTCAATCTCAACAGGATCGGTTTGACGTGTTCTGTTGTAGCGAGTCTTGTAACCTGGGCCAGCATCTTGTTCAACACCTCGCTTACCGGTTTTTTTGTCAATTACTTCAACAGCACCGATGAATGGCTGACGAGCACCGGGGCTGGTAAGACGTCGGAATGATGAGCCAATGTCTTTACCTTCCATCTGCTGACCAGGCTGAATTCTTGCAACAGGCGCTTGCCCATCACGGGGGTTAATAGCCTCTGGAGAATTGAAGAAAACTTTTGCACCACCTTCTGTGGTCAGAATGGTCTTGTCGGGGAACTCGCGGAACTGAGTGGGTTGCAACGAACCCATAGGTCCTGTCCGAGTGAAGTATTGCTGCTTGCCTTGCTGGTTGATGCCAGCATTTTTAGCAACTTCCATCTGGTACAAAGCGTTAGCTAGCTGTGCTTCTTCTGCAGGTGTGTAACGCATGCGGTTCAGTACACCGCGAACGTCTGGTTGGGCCTGACGCACACTCCTCAGTTTCCCAGTAGCAGGATCCATTTCTTTCGTGGAGAACTTGCCACCCCGAGCAACCATCATGTCGGTCACACGCTGCAGTTCGTCAACGCTACGGATGTTGGTAGAAATGTTGTTGAAACCTTCTTGTCCCTTCAGGCGGTTAGCAAACAAAGTAGTGGTTCCGGTCACGTCCACCTGGGGGTAGTCACCAAAACTACGTCCACCTTCTCGGTAGCCCGGTTGCTTTTGCACCATGAACGCACGTGATGTCATGGGTGCATTTAGAGCTGAACCTGCGTCAGTGTTTGGTGTCACATACTCAGGCCCTTGAACTGCCAAGGTATTGCCTGTTTGCGGATCCAGAGCTACTCCATCATTCCGGAATAGTGCTGATGGGTAGGTAATGTTTGCACCTGTGCGGCGAATCGCGTCTAGAGCTTCGTCTGCAGCCACCGCAGGGAGCTGTGCTCCTGGGAAAACTGAAGATGGGCGGTACATAGTCTCGCCAATGTCTTCAGCTTCAATGGAAGCCATGATGTTGTTGTATGCGGCCCGTCGTCCAGACATGCCAGCTAAGTCGCGCTCATTTAACCGACGCGCAGCGTCGGCCTGAATCGCTTTTTCTGCAGCAGGATTGAGCTGATCCTCTAGCCGGGTCTGAGCATCTTCGAAACCAGCGGGGTTGCCACTTCCACCAAACACTTGTGCGATGGCACCCTGAAGACCTTTCTGCTCTTGGGCAGATGCATTCAATTCGTTTAGGGCATCTTGCATCACAGACTTTGGTGCAATGGTGGGACGCTCAGCCCCTTCACCCATCTCACCTAGCTCAGCGACCATGCGGTCGTATTCATTGGGGTCATACCCAGTCTTTAGGACGACCTGACCTCTCTTGTCATAAGTCCGTTTTCCATAAGGGTTGCGCTGGTCGGGCTCGGAGCGATCCTCAAACTCTTCCATCTGCTCACGCAGTTTTGCTGTTTCCTGAGCGCCGTATTGCGTATCACCTTCTTTGTAATCGTAGTACTGCCCCTGATCTTGACCAAACGGATCCACTTCAGGCAGGTCCATGAGGCTTACCCCCCGGATCTCAGCACTCTGACTGACATCAGCAAGACTGTTGGCTGCCTGAACCATCTGACGCTCTGCATCTTCCATAGAGAAGGCGTCGTCTTGGCGTCGTTGACGGCGAACCATCTTTGACATCTGAGCAAGAGTTTCTTCCTCACTCATTCCCAATGTGCGCCCAGCAGCAAAAGCTTCTGCGCTAGCAATCAACTTATCGTTGCTATCGTTGGCATGCTGTCTAAAGTTATTACTTGCAGACTGATTACCAATTGCAGTGATTACACGATTGTGAAGCTGCTGTCTATCTTCTAGAGATGCCACTATCTTGATCTAGTAAACCTAGATCTATTGTAGAAAGTTTTAATTACTTTCTTTTTCCAATTATGCCAAGCTCAAATATTTTTGGATCTAGGCCCATATCTGGGGTATCTTCACTATAGTTCTGTAGCATGTTTGGGTAAATTGGTGACTGATAAGCCTCGTTTAGTTGTGACAAATCTTTTGTAGCTGGCTTGGGTTCAATGCTGCTTGGTGATTGTGCGTCAGCAGGCTTAGCAGGAGTGGTCAAGTATTGGCTCAGGAATTCTTGACCAAATTCCGTCTGATTACGCATATCGCCACGGATTTTGTCATACCCCTCCTGGCTGATTTCGTTGTAATTACCTTCAGAGTCCTTAATTGCGATTTTGCCGTCTTTGCGGAGGATGTTTTGAGCAGCGTTAGTTCGTTGCATCAATTCGAGTGGGCCAGCTCCCATCGGGGCATCAAGGAATGCACGGCCTCGTGCGGAGATTCCAGTACCTTTTTCAGTTTTTGGAGCTGCTGGTTGTCCATAGGTGGGATTCTGTGCAAGGAATTTCTCTCTTTGCCTCGCTCCGCGAGGGAGGGCGCGATTTTTCGTCTGATCCACTTCAAGAGCACGAGTTTGATCGCTCGCATCAGGCAGTGGGCTTGCACCAGACTGAGGATCCAATCCATAGGTTCCAGGACGATAGTTTTCAGCCATTCCAGTACCAAGGCCTTTGAGCTCAGGCGTCGTCATATCTCCTTGACGCAATTTGCCGCCATAGAGCTTGTCAAATTCAATACCATCCTGTTGAAATACTTTTGTAGATGTAATTGGCTCAGATCCAGCAGGAAGGTTGACCGATTCGAATCCTGATGTCTGTTTTTTGGTATTTGCCAATTCAATTCCTTTATTTGCAAGGAATACTTCATACTGAGCCCAGTTCATGGGCATATTTCCAGTATTTGGGCTCGTTACTGTTCGATCCAACTGCTGACTGCCGAATCCAGCACCAGATCGATAATCCTCGGCAGTTCTGCCTGCTCTCTGCTCAGTATCTTTGTAATCATCCGGCAGTTGACCAGACATCCCAGGCAAAGTGACACTTTCGTCGTATGCAGCAAGATTTGTGTTCACACTAGGTGGAAGTTGTCCATATACAGGTTTTTCTTGTTCATTCAGTGGATTAAAAGCTGCCCTACCTGATCCTCTACCCGAACCTGCGGTATTAATATCTAAATTATCTTTCATGTATTGACCAATACCAGCACCAATTGCCAATCCTGTTGTGAGAGTGCCTAAGCTGCCAGTAATACCTGGTGTCTTCGGCATTAATCCTCTGAGATTTTTTACATTCTTTCCTTTTTGCAGTTCTCGTGAAATTCTTTGTGCTTCACGCATGTCATAATTAGTCTGCTGCTGAGGTGTGCGTGCACTTGGTGCAACTGGCTTCCCACCACTTAGTTTATTCCGCAGAAAATCTTGTGATCTTTGGAAAATATTGCGATCAGGGTTGTTTTGACGTGCAATTTCTGCATCAAACTGTGCTTGCTCCAGAACACTTTTTGGAAACATTTTAAATTGCTCGTATATTCTTTGTTTATTCTACAAATTACGCGGATTTATCACCTTTCATTGCGTCACCAGCCATACGCATTTTCTTTGGCGCCGATTTTTTGGGCGATTTCTCCATATCAAGCGGTTTTTCACCTTCAATTCGCTCAATTGGCATGATTGATAGCTCATCTTCTCCACCGCCGTAACCGATTCCGATTAATGGTGAGCCTGGCAGGCACTTTTTAATCACCGGGTTGTAGGTATGACCAGGAGGGCAACCCGCTGCTCTAGCCAAAAGCTCTTCTTCCTCCATCATTTTGCGGAGTGTTGTTTTTCCAAACGGTGGAGGTACGCGCATTTTCTTGATATCCTTTCTTTCATTGTAGATACTACGAAACCACACTTGCCACACTATTTCTCTAACCCTTGAAAATAAATATTAGTTAGAGAGGAAGAGAGAATAAAAAATAGGGTATATATAAACCTACGGTGGTTTTGCGTGGTTTCTGTGGTTTCACCTTTGACTCCAAACAGTGGCCAAAAGCAAGCACGGGCAGAGATCTTACTTAGGGCGCAACGCAGCCATAATTAGTATTCCCACACAAACACACGTTCTAAATACACAAGCACGGAAAAAAGACCCCTATAGGAGGTCAAAAGTGCTACAAAATTTTTGACACGTCTAATATACTACTTACCCCTCCGGTCACCCAAACAAAAAAAATAGTAGTTAACGCAAGTTAAATCAGTTGCCTGCTTCGATTAACAGTTGCTTAAACTATTGTGTTCACTCACGTTTTACTTACGTAAACGTTCGTTCACTTTTGTTTTCTAACTCGTGTTTCACACGAGATTCACGCGAGTAAACTCAAGTTCATTCTACTTTAGTTAATTACTTTCGCAATAACTATTGTTTATTGAGAATGAACTTTCGTTTCGTCTCGCGCTTATCAAATGCAATCGCTAGTTTCACTGAAGTTATTACCTTCGTTGAAACATCTGCGTAAACATTTGTATCCTTACTATCAAGTTACTTGTCTACGTTGTTGAAAGAGGCAGGCAAATGCCTGCTATTGGTTCTGTGATCTTTGAAATTAAACCATGGTCTACTGCGTTTACCATTGGAATACAACATCTGCATGCTGGGTTCCATCTGGCTACCTTACGGATGCATGTTACAAACAGATGCTGGCTCATAAGTATCACACTACTGGTAGTGCTGAGTTTATGATTGTCCATTGCTCTAAACAGCTTAATGCTAAACAGCGGAAGATCCGTGGTTGTCCTAATGCTGTCTTGAGTGTGTGAGTTACCTGGGTTGGTTCACTCCAACCTTTAACACCCGACGAATGTCGGGTCTTTCATCTGTGTAATTAGAACTGGTCACTATGTTCACTGAAACTATCGCATTGATTTGCTGCTTCGCTATTGGCTGTGCAGCTGGTATCTACTTTGATGATTGACACTTACACATGCCGGCTAACGCCGGCTGTATGTCTTGTGTCTTTAGTTATTACATTCATGAACACTTTCACTCTCCAATACTGGAACGAACGTGACATGCAATGGAAAGGTTGCGGTGTTTCATCTACTGACCTCGCCATTGTTCAGTTGCGTATGAGCGGCTTCAAGAAGCAGTGCAACAACTGTGTTCGTTTCCGTATTGAACGTGAACTCATTGCCGGCTAACGCCGGCTCTTTCTTTTATTACTCATTTGATATTTCTCATGCTTCGTTTCATTGGTATCTGTGCTCTGTATACCGTTGGTAGCATCCTCGTCCTTGGCGCCGCTGCTAACTACGCAGACAACATTCTTAAGCCAGCACTTGAGCGTCCTGCTCAGATCCGTTGACATATGCCGGCTAACGCCGGCTTTTGTCTTTTATGTAATTCATATTCATTCATTATGTTTATCGCTGGTATGTGTCGTATCTGGAGTAAGAAGCAAGGTGGCTACTGGGTCACCATGCCTTACGCCGCACGCGGTTACTCCGACTGTGAGCGTTTGGTTGAGGACTACGAAGATCGCTTCGGATCTCTCTATCAATACGCAATCACTGCTGATCACGACCTCTGTCGTCCATGTGTTTGAACCTTATGCCGGCTAACGCCGGCTTTGGTTCTTTGTGTTCATTACATACCTCGTATGTCTAACTTCACTTACGTTCCATCCGTAACAACGGACGTTGAACTCCAAGCTTGGATTGAAGAACAAGTTGCTCGTGTGCATCACCACAATGAGCAGTGGCTTCAAGACCAAGATGAAGAGTACACCGAGTCCCTCCTGTGACTACGGTTTTCATCGTTGCTCTTGTTTTCTGGTGGATCTGGAAGATCACCGACTGACCGGGTAACCCCCGGTCTTTTTTCTGTTGAACTTATATCTGTGATATGCATATCAACTCCTGGTGTGTCTATGACGCCAAGACTGACGAAGTCATCGGCGTATGGGACACCTACAACCAAGCAGAGACTTACTTCGATGATCATGTTGATCTATTCGAAGGATATCTGCAGTTGTTTCCTTGGGCTGAGTATACCTTCGATCAGCCTTCCCTCTCTATCTCCTGAGAGTTATCGCCGGTTAACACCGGCTCTTTTTTTTTATGTCATTCGTTTCTACTCATTCTTATGCAAGTCCTTGCAACTCTTTACAAGCGCACGAAAGATGGCAATCTTTCCGCTTGGAACTTCTGTGTTGTTGAAGAGACGCAGCAATGCTTCGCCATAGGCGGTGGTGACCTGAAAGTCATTTCAGCCTTGGATAAGAAGCATCTGCGGAACATCTATCAGTCCTTTATCCGCTATGGATACAAGGCTGAAGTTCCTGCTAAGAAGATGCTTATCTCTGATCCTTGGGAGTCTCAACTCCCTTTGCAGGAGCAGCTTCTCCTTGACAGTCTTGCCTCAGAGCTTGTTTGAAGACCTTCCCGGCTAACGCCGGGTGGGTTTTTCCTTGCCCTATAGGGCATGTTCATTTATGTAATAGCTTCACATGAAACTTTCGTTCCCTGGTGCGTCCATGTCTATGCGTCTCTTCGAGCGCGTCGATACCCTGGACGAACAGTATGACATCTTCGATGTTGGCGTTGAACAAGCTGATGGCTCCATCGACAGTATTGCCGTTGGTGGTTCCTTCAGCTACGCCAAGTCTCTCCTTGGCAAGGCCAATGAGGCTGTCGATAACAAGATCGCCAAGGTTGCAAAGGCTGCAACTGAGGTCTGATCCAGTAGGCCCTGCTAACGCAGGGTCCTTTTTTACTTATTGCAGATCAATTGTTCCACTCGACTGTTGATCCATCATCATCTGCGTCAGGTCGTATAGACCTTTGCCTGCCAGCGTGACGCCCCCTGCCGGTAGCGCGTACCTCGCCGCTGCGTTTACGCCCAACATCCCGTATGCGGCTGCCTTCTCCGCTGCTGTGCCGGACGGTGCATACGTGATTGGGAATCCGGACGTCATCTGAACGAGGGGGTGTGCTCCCTTTGAAACCTTGGCTGCATATGCGTCATCGAACTCACGCAGAGATGCTCCAGCTTTCCTCAGTTTGTCCTTAACTTTACCAAGCATTTCCCATAATCCAGTCCGTCCATACCATTCTATCTGTATGGCTGCGGGGGAATTGCGGGGGAGTTGGCAAATCTATTGCCCACTACGTGGGGGCGCCGAGTTTTTAGCGGAAACTAATGTTCAGCTGAATACATAACTATCAAATAAGGAATAGAATTTATATATAAAAGTCTCTAAATGAGCAGGACCGGCTAACTCCGGTTCCTCCTGTTAATACACTCGAAATGATAAATGTCTATCACAAAGATAGTTGTGGCTGCCGTTGCAGTAGCAGTCGGTTGCTTAGAACATGCACAAGCCACACCCCCATCTTTTGAACATCATGTTCAACTTATGGATGCCGTTAAGTCTACAGGTATAGCACTCGATATTAATCCTTTTGAGTGCACAGATGGTGTCGAAGGGTTTTACACGCCAACCAGCAAACGTCTTGCGATCTGTCAAGACAACGCTACTCAACAAGGTGAAGAAGTTTCGTGGACGCTAGACGATTTCGATACTCTGCGACACGAAGCTCACCATCTTGTCCAAGGCTGCATGGTTGGAGAAAACTTCGATAACAAGCTTGGATTCGTTTACCGCGATCCAAAGACACTTGTTCTAAATAATCTAGGATATAAACAAGCAATGTCCGTTATTCGCCTGTATCAACGAGCAGGCTTTAGCGGAGTAATCATTGGCTTGGAACTAGAAGCCGCAGCTGTTGCTGCAATGAATAACCCTTTGGAACAAGTTCAAGATATCAATCGCTTCTGCTTTTGAACCACTCACCGGCTAACGCCGGTTTCTTTTGTTCTACGTGCAATTTAATCATGACACCTTATTCCGATTATCAAGAGCTTGACGCTGGCCCTGATGCCACTCTTCAAGCGCTCTTTATCAAGGACCTTCAGTCAATTCAAGCAAAGGCAACCTACTGGGATGTCTATTGCGCAGTTGAACCGTCTGCTCCTGAATGCAAGGTTCACGATAACTGATCCCTTTATTCACTAAAACCATGTCTAGATCTGAGCAACGTTTTAAGTCTGTCTGCAATGAGATTCGTCTGTATCGCAATATGGGCGATCGAGAAGCTCTTGCTAATGCCACTATTGAATGGCGGCAGTTACACGATTCACTTGGTGAAGATCGTGCCAGTCAACTTATACGTGAGATGAATGCAAATTCCTAATTACCTTCATCACTCGAAGAAAGAGGCTAAGCGTAAGCTCAAGCCTCAAGCTATGCGGCAGCGTAAAGCCGCGTTGAAAGCTCTCAAACGTAAACTTACTCAAGCTAAATGATCATCTGGAATTCACAAGACCTCGTCCTTGCTGTTATCGGTAGTGTGGGTATCCTCACTACTGGTGTAGTTGCACTATACGGATTCCGTAGAAACCGTAATGGCTGCGGACGTTATCAATAAGCTCAATGTTTATCTTATGAATGTTGATCTAATTTGACTATGCTTACATCTCTATTCCCGTATTTCGCTCCTACCTATATCGTTATTCCTGAATCTCGATATACCAAGTATCAATTGGAGGAGCTTGAGAACAGGCTATCTATTGTCGATGCCCAGCTCGACACTCTTTCAGATACTAAGAAAGAACTCGATACGCTCAAGTCTGAGCTTGTCGATAAAATTAAAGAACTAAAGCAAACTGAATAAACCAGTGCCGGTAAATACCGGCTCTTTTTTTCAATGTAAATCGAGGATAAAATCATGGCTCGTTCACTTTCTGGTCACACCTTTGTTAAAGGCACTCCCAAGAAAACTCGCCAAGGGCAAGGAACGCATTCCAAGCCCAAGCACAACAAGAAGAAGATGCGTGGTCAAGGCAAATGATCTCCTGCCGGTTAACACCGGCTTTTCTTTTGCTTGTCTTTTTACGCAATTATATGAGCGTCGATTTCAAAATCATCAGCAACACTGCTGTCGCTGGTATCTCCCTCGTCATGCCCATGACTGAGGAGGCTTACCACTACATCGAAGATGAGTGCGACATGACCGTCCTTAACGCCGGTTGTGCACCTATCGACAGCGAGTTTGTAGGTGACTTCATCTCTGATGCAGGTTGGTCCAAGTTCTCTGCAGAACTTGTCTGATCTAACTCAGCCGGCTAACGCCGGTTGAATTCTTTCGTAAGTTTTACGAATTATATGCTCAGAGCGATTAGCACTAAACATTTTGTTGGCCTTGTTCGTGCCGAACCATGCAAATTCAAAATTGTTCATGCATTCGACTTTGACGACACCATTACTCTCAAGCCTAAAGACTTTGACAATACTGGCCTAACTACTAGTGATTACTTTGATGCTGCTCGTCGCTTTACTCCTGACGAAGCAATCGTAGATCTCTTGCGTCTTCAGCATAAGATCGGAGATCGCATTGCTATTGCTACAGCTAGACCTCCTGAAAGGCTTGTTGAGACTTATCAATGGCTAGTCAAGTATCGAATTCCTTTTGACGTGCTTATGCACTCAACAGGTGTGATTACAAGTGGCATGGCTAAGCAGCACATGCTTAAACATCTACGTAAGTCTTACCGAATGGTTGGCACACTCATTGATGATAGTCCTTGGAACATTGAAGGTGCACGTTTACAACGTATCAAACGCATTCATGTTCGTAAGAACTGTGCCTACTGGGCATCTCACCCTGAAATTGTTTTCAAGGTTTGATGTCTGTACGCATACTCATTATCTACGCAACCCTTTCTGTAGGTCTCAACATGAATGTCACAAATGATCGATTTGTTCTGCTACCATTTCTTCCACAACGTCTATCCGTCGTTGTTATAAGACAGTAAGTCCGGTTAACACCGGCTTTTCTTTTTGATGTAACTGACTCAAATATATGAGCACAATTCCAAACGGCATCTCTTCTGATGACCTGAAAGCCTTGATGGCTACAGCTCACATCGATTGTGAAGACGTTGAGATTGAGGATAATTCTGATCAACCTCAAGTCAAGACAAAGAACGGCTCTTTTACTCAAGCAGAAATCGAAGCTTTAGCTGAGGCTACTGATGAAGAGCTCTTCATGATCTGCCCTCATCCAATTGCTCACAAAGTCCTGGTTCTTCAAATCTTGGACAAAATGATTCATTGGCATGAGCAGTGCGCTCTTAACAAAGATGAGCCTATTGAAGCGGCTGCTTGGGCAGCTGATGCAGGCAAATTGCATGCAGTCAAAACCTTGTTCCAACTCATCTCGTTTGGTGATCAAGATTTCACTTGTTGAAAGCTCAAGACCGGCTAACGCCGGTCCTTTTCTTCTGTGTTCTTTCTTTGCAAATCATGCAAAACCAAACTCAACTTCGCTCTTACGCTCAGTTCAACACCTTCACTGTGACTGGACGTATCCAGTTCGCCAAGAAGGTTGCTGGCAAGCGCGGTGACTTCCTGTCTGTGACTGTTATCACCAACTTCCTCAACGACGACGAGGGTTATACGATCGATTTCCTCGATAGTGACAACCTGCTGTCTCTGTTCGAGCAAGGCTATCTGCCTGTTGGTCGTCAAGTCACCCTGACTGGTCACGTTGACAGCTTTGGTCAGACCTACACCGATCCCAAGACCGGTGAGCTTGTCATGCTCAAGCGTCCTCAGATGAAACTGAGTGGCGTCAACATTCCGACCGGTGGCCTTGGTCCTATGCCTAAGGCTGTCACCGAACAGCGTCGTCAGAACATTGTTGTTCGACCTTCTGCAGCTGAGCAAGTTGCACCTGAAGTTCAGGAAGCTCCTGCCTTCTGATGTATCAGCTCCCTCTAACGAGGGGGCTTTTTTATATTCTCTATCCTCATATTGAACATGGGTCCACTATTCGGAAATCATCCCTTGCTTTTTCAAATTGCATCTAGAATGCAAGAACTAGGTTTTACTGAAGAAGAAAGCCTTGAAGTCGTTATTGGCGGTAGCTCTGTCTATGAAATTGACGGAGCTGGTACAAAATGGGCTCCTGTAAAAGGCACTCGTAAATACAATAGCGACGCCTTTATTGTTATTCGTAAACCTAAACCAGTAATAAGCTCAAATGGTTGAACTACTTACTTACTACGTTATTTCTGGTCTCCTTATTGTGGGAGCACCAGCAATCTTTTTTCTGATTGTTTTTATGCCTGCTCTTCAGAATACGAAGGGTAGAATTGTTGGTTATCGAGATCACAAGATATTTGGCAACTCATCAGTCTATGAGAATACTCATGGCGATAACACTAAATTCTTTCTTCAAATCCCTTATGATTCCAGAACTTCGTGAAGAGTTTGTGTTTGACTTAGCTAATCACATACTCAAGAAATCAACAAAAGCTGGTGTTTGGGCTATGGCTGTAGATCGCGTTTGCGATGTACTCCTGACTAAAACAGACGAAGAGCTAATTGATATGGCTCCTAGTAATCTTATCGTCTGTGATAAGACCAAGCACAATAAGAACAAACCTAAAGGCTTCTAATGAAATTTACTATAGAAAAATCTCGCTATGGTCTCTACACAAGTGTGTTTGAGGACGGTACAAAAGGCACCACTGCACTTACTGAAGAGGCTTGCCACTTTGTAACTGTCAACATCCGTATCCCTGTACTTCAGGGTACATGGGACGGAAACACTTCTGTTGTTGGATCAGCAGTCGTAGGTGGCAAGCTTTGATTACTTGCGTCGTTTACCGTTACCGTTAATCGCTTTTTCTAGGATTACGGTGTCAGCATTTATGGTGACCTGGCGGTCATCGCCGCCATTTTGACGCACTTGACTGTCGTAGTTACGCAGCTCGTCTCGTCCAACCTGTTTAATAATATTATTCATAACTGAATCTTTCATAGCCTGAGCTTCTACTTTCTGAGCCTCACGGACAGGACTCATGTCTAATTTTTCACGCATAGATGGATGCTTTTCCAATAAATCATTAATGTAATTATTCATATCAGGCACAGCCTTAGTCATGTACTGCTTACCAACATGTTTACGATAATCAAGAGGTAATTCGCTTGCATCTAAGATGTCTTGCACCATACCAAATGGTTTTGCATTTGGATGAAATTGATATCCTCTCTTTATTGCATACTCGTGAATGCCACTTTGATGAATATCCTGCGGCATATTAATTAAATTTAAAATGTTATTACCTGTTGCGCCATACTGGTTTAAATAGGCAGTAAGTTCTGCCGCTTCTGCATCAGTTAGCCCTTTGTATAAAGGATCTAACGTTTTAAGAATAGCTCTGTGGTGAGCCTGTTCGCCAGGTCGAGCCTTCATCAACTCATAAACAACAGTATCGTCTGAATTCTTGGCACGACGCATCATGTTTTTGCCAGTTGCATCATTTAGTTGTGATTTATAAGCCTCTCCAGCTTTATTTGCTAAACCTGGAGACTGATAATCTCTAGCTGCACCACGAGTCACACATATACATACCTATGACTATTTATTCATCTAGGTATCACTATCTACATCTACATCGTATCTAATTTGTATTAACAATTAGAATAAAATAAAGGCGCTAAGTATTTACTAGCAATGTCATTTCAAAGAGATAAAGACGGAAATTATCTTGTTCCTATCGTCTCCTTAGGCGAACGCCTGCGTGATAACTTCGGATTAACTATCAAAGAGCATTCGCACTTTGACAAAGTTGATAACGTTCATTCACCTAATAGCTATCACTATTACGACGAAGCACTTGATATTCAAGACTGGCGTGGAGGATCAGGTGCAGGTGCTGAAGGTTTTAATGGTGTCGGTTATCAACAGCGCACCAAAAATCTGCGTGACTTGATGCGCGGCTCAGGTGCTGAAGTGATCGGACCTGGTGACATGGAAGGTCACGACACTCACCTTCACCTGGCAGCGAAAGGAGGGATCTTCAAGCTCAACGAAGATCAATACAACTATCTTTTTAGTGATACTTCTGGTGGTCGTTCTTCTACTTTTGCTCCTCTTACTCCTTCTTCTTCAACTCCTTTAGATCCTTCTACTCCTTCGCCTGTAGCTGATACTCAAGTTGCACCAGCAACTGATTACACTAATATGTCTAAGCAGCAGATTAATGATGCATACGACAAGCTTCGCATGGCTGGTGATGTGTTTGCGGCTGAAAAAGAAGGCATGAAGATGCACAAGGCATTCTTTAATGAGAAGTAAAAGGAGCAAGCTACTATGAATAAACATGAGAAGAAACTAATTAAGTTTCAAAATCAAGCTCAAGACTGTGTGTCTCGTATAGAGGCTCAAGATATTCTGCGTAAAGCAGAAAAAGCACGTTGCAAACTACTCGCCAAAAAGCTGTTCAAACAGTAAATCCACCGGCTAACGCCGGTTGAGTTTTGTTTGTCCTTTACAAAGACACCATGGACCAAGAGTTCGTGATGATCAGCAGAGGCGAAGTTGAAATGCTTCTGCTTCAATTCAAACGTGCCGAAGGCTTTTGCGATAAAGCAAGATCTCCTTCACGTAAACCAACCATAGAAGAGTTGATGATGGAACCTACGTGTTTCTATTCAGGTGCATCTGGTTATGCACGTGCCACTCTTCGCAATGCAATTCAAACTTTAGAATCAAACCTATGAGTGACTTCCCTTTCGACGATATCGAAAGGCTGTATCGGGAGGAGGATGCTCTTCCTCCCATTCCAAATTGGCCTTCAATATTTAGTGATGAACCAAAGCCTAAAAAACAACAAGATCAAGCAAACAAAAGCACTGTAAAATAATATAAGCAGTGACTTTTATTAGCAATGGGTAAGAAGAAAAAGAAGTCCTCTTCTTTCGATGGCAAGGCTACTGGTTATGACTATCTAAGAGACAAATTTAACAAGAACTACGAACCTCATCGTAGTGATCGTATGTCTGGAGAAATTTATAATCGTGAACGTGATGAAGCTTTTCAGCGTTATTTGATGACAGGCGACAAATATTCTGGCATGGATTCAGGTATGCGTCGATATCAAGAAAAACTAGATAAAAAACTTGATAAAAAGCCTTCTGTTGAAGATAGGCTTTTTGAAGCAGGTATTCCTCCCTCACAGTGGCAATATTACGCTAATAAAGCTGGCATTACTAATGTGAATAGCAAAGGTGATGCTAAAAAGCTCATTGATGTTTATGACAAAGATGAGCGTTATCAAGGACCTGACAAGCCTTTTGAACCTGAAGTTCCTGAACTTCCTGAACCTCCATCAGAGCCTCAGTTTCTCATCACTGAAGAAGAAGATCTTGCTAGAGATACAGCACGAGATGAGCGCATTGCTGACTATGAAAAAAATCGTGCTCTTACAGGATTAATTGGTGATGAAGACACCCAAAAATATCTTGATGATTATAAGTTCAATGTCGCTTCTGGACTTAGTAATGCAGGTATCAGTACTCGTGGACCTGAAGCTCCTTTATTTATCCTTTGATCATGTTTACTTCTGAAGATTTACAAGCAAGATTTGAAGAAAAGATGGGCATGGAACTTACTCCAACAGCCCCTCAATCTCCAGCTGAAGGTTCATTCCAAAATTTACCTAACTCCAATATGGAAACTAATTCAGGTGCAACTCCTACACCTGTATATGGAGATGCTACCTCTGATGGATTAGATTTTGCTAATAACTTTAAGATGAATGTTGCTGATCGTTTGGTGCCTGTCGAAGACGATGGGACAATTCGTCCTTCATCTATAAGATTTTAACCACGTTAATAGTGTGGTATTTCAAATCAATTGCCCCGCAAGCAATGTGGGGTATTTTTGTGCTTAAAGCCACGCTACTTACCCCTACCCCATATAAAGAGTTTTAAAAAAGATAGAGAGGGGGAGTGTAATAAAAAAGAGATATATAGGAAACTACCGTGGCTAAGCGCGGTTTGCGTGGTTCTGCTTGGGGTATTCCAAGGCAGCATCCGTTGCAGCGCAAGCGAATACGAGCAAATAACCACATCTAAGCATCTACCGCACTAAATGTAGTTCTGTAAAAATGTAGTCATATTGACACGTATAATTTCCCGGATCCTGCTCAAGAGGGCCTTTTGCAAAAACGTGTGACCGTCCTCTTGCCTGTGGACGTCCATCGGCGGCTCAAGCTCAAGAGCATCGATGAAGACACTACGATGAATGCTCTAATACAGCACGCTGTATCTCTGCTACTACAGCAATCTTCACAAGAAAATCCGATGTAATCAGATTTTTCTGTTTAACTGAATACCTTCTAAGGGCCGGTTAACACCGGCTTTTGATTTTGGTGTTCTATATACATGTCCAACACATGCCCGCGAATTTCACATCCGGCTGG
>VMHT01036759.1_pt1 | contig 77900 bp, 61 predicted proteins | sample 4693611 | NCBI WGS metagenome assembly VMHT01 (sample SAMN12280063, study PRJNA550983) | marine metagenome | isolation source: seawater sampled from same location over 5 years 0.02-0.2 micron viral filtrate | place: USA: collected off the coast of southern California halfway between the port... ...
AGTCCCTGAAGATGACAACACCGAAGAAGAAGAACCAATTAACTACTATCAAGGAGCATAACAACATGATCATCGAAGATTTCAGTAGAGAGCAATTTATTTTACTCTCAAAAGCACTTGATAATTATCGTATTTACATGACCGAAGCAGAAGAAACCTTATCTGAAGAAATTTTGGATAATGTCTTTTATCCTAGTATTGGAATCAGTAAACCAAGGAAACCCGCAAAGGTTACAAGTATAGCGGAAGCAATCCGCAAGGGACATAAGTAACTATACTATACTAAACAAAATGAGTTGGAATCTTATCCCTTGGAGCGAACAAACAACCAACGTAATGGCAACAATGACCTATGAGGATTTAATCGTTAAGTTACAACAATTAGATGCTAATCAGTTAAAGAAAAATGTTGCTATCTACGATGAACATTTAAATGAGAAGGTATTAGTTCATAACGAATTAATCTTCTTTGATAACAATCAATTCCCTTATTTAAAGATCTAGATGAACTTCCAAAAAGGTGACTATTACTCACTAAATGACTTAAATGGATGGGTTAATTTCATCGATAAAAGTTATATCACTCTAGTCATAAATGAGTGGACTAAATGTGATGAACTAGCAAAAGGTAGTCGTAGTAATGTACATCAAGTGCAGTTACTAATATACCCTCACCAATGGAAAGATATGGTGAAAAGTAACAGAAATCGCTTCCAAGATGACACCATAAATAACACTCATGAAACGTAATCCGCAACCTATTCTTAATAGCGAGTTTAACACATTTTGGACTATATGTAAAGAACTCGTGGTAAGTACTTGGGAGTTGTATAGAACAACTGTAAGGGACAAAATGATAAGAATAAGGGAAGATTAACGAATGTTGTTAAATATTAAAATAAATCTATTGTTGTTAACTATACCGAGATTAATCTCTCAGGTAATTGTACTCTTAGCACGCAACTTACCGATTGTCAATGATAGTCAGCAAACACAGATTTTCTTGACAGATTATCAACAACTATGGTATAATAACTCTGTAAGGGTTCAGAGATTCCTCTAAGTAACACATGCTAAGTAACATCAAAGCACCTAAGAAGTACTTGGAGTTGTTAACACTTTGGGAGGAAGGATTATGTCCACTAAATGAAGGTATTGCTTTGTTTCAGTTCTTGTTAGATACTGACCAATGTTGGGATGATGAGATATTATCTAACACAGCAAGTTATATGGTTGCTGAAGGATTTTGCTATTACGTTTACACCCCTTAATTAACAACAATGACCCAAAAGATGCTCTATAAAGTTTATAACAATGACTGCGAACTTGTAGGGGAATTTGTATCAATTTACGATATGGAACATTTTATGGACGATGTTAGAAACTCACGGGGAGAGAGGTATAAAGAATTGCCCAGATTATCAGTATTTGATTATATTAAATCTATTGGGTATTATATGGAAATTGATTGCCCTGTGACAGTTGACAAAGTGGCACAATAGGGGTTGTAAGGGGTTGCCCACCTGCTATAATTAATGTATACCAAACAAAGGACACATGAGAAAAATTGAAACTCAAATGAACAACGCAATCCGCAACGGTTCTAACTTCAGTTCATCCAATACTTCAGTTACTCATGACAATGGCGAAGCGTTTGTTTATCTACATGGAAATCACATCGCTACTGTTAAAGATAATTCGATTCTTTTATTTGATGGCGGTTGGCAGTCTAATACAACGAAATCCAGACTCAATGCACTACTAGACGAATTTTCTTATGGCATGAGAGTATTTCAAAAGCAATTTGAATGGTTCGTAGGTTACAAGAATGTTAAAGAAGATTTCATTAACGGTATGGAGTTAGCAATCGACTAGTTGACATATAGGAGCAAATAGAGTATAATAGAGGGGTACAAACAACCCCTCTTTTTTATTGTTTATGACTTAAGGCACTAATCACAGTCACTAATTGTTAAGAATGGCAGTTAAATTGCCCCCCTTAAATATAAAACAGGGCCATAACCTAACCTACAAAGGTACCCCAGAGCAAGCAATATATTATCAAGATCTTAAATACTAGTAGATTTAAAAAATTTCCCAGAAAAATTTATGCCCAACAGAGATTATCCCCAAGATCTACGAGTATGGTGTCTAGAAAGTTTGATCAAGATGGAAAGTCAACTCCACAGTGACATGTACCAGGTTGCAGACATGTACTTGGGTTCGTACACAACTAAAAACCCCGAAGCACTATATACACTATGGATGGGGTGGAAACTAAAACGTCCCTCCAAGAATACGAACCCCCTGTAAAATAAATGTCACAAAGATTCTACACAACACTCGAAGAAGACGACTTTGGCGATCTAATCCTTACGATACCTTATGAAGTGTGTGAAGAACTTGGATGGTCCGTCAATACTAAACTAGATTACACTATAGAGGAAGACTCCTTTACACTGAAGAAACACCAAGATGAACAATGAACAAGAAGTAGCAGAAGCACTCAATGCGATCAACGATTGTCTAATTGCACTAGGTAAGCGTTTACAAGAGGTTGAGGAGTATGTTGCGACTATGAATTTTAGTGAAAAGATATTGTATAAACCAAACGGACAGGAAAAGTACTTAAATATAAAGGAAAACTACGATCTTATCTACGAAAGATTAGATAAACTAGAGAAAGAAGGACCATGGGATGTAAAATAGTCGATGGAAGTGCTGATCAGATTACTGATGTATGTCAGGATGCTGATGGTTGTCCACGCTTTGAACCTTTACCTGCTGATAGAACGATCGGTATCAAGTATCGTGAATACCCAAAGAGTAGTATTCGTGGTAGTCTGAATAGTTTAAACAATGTCAAGGTAAATATCACTGGTGCTGAAGGACAAGCAGTGATGTATCCTTCCATCTTAGTCGGTAATGAAGGCGGTCGTGCTACATTTGGTGGCAATCCTGGAACATTCTCACAACCTGTGTCTGCAGCAAACTGTGGTAAGGTAACGAGAGCAGGTACACAATGCCTCAGTTTCAGTAATGGTGCTGTTGCAGTGTATGATTATTTCCCTACAGACCTCTCATTTAGTTTTCAGAACAGTGATACTTGGTTTTCTTACATCTACACGATGAATAGTAACTCAGGTCAGATTGGTATTGCCTCTTATATCATTGAGGATGAACAGCGGGGAACCACTGGAGGTACTTCGGATGGTACTCCAACGGGCGATCCACTAAGTAACAGTGCCATTGCCAATACTATTTGTCACCCTTGTGCAGGATTTACTTGTACCCCCGCTTCCACACAGTGCTCATATACTATTGAAAGTGATGTAGATTACACTGGAGATGAAGATTGTCCCCACCCGACGCTGTTTGGCATTGGTACAGGAAGTTTTAAAGTGGTGTTTACCTATGATTCGCTATCCACTACGATTCCAAACGGTGTAACGGACCTCTCAGTGTCCTATGATGGCACGAATTACTCCGATGCATGGAACGAAGGTGAGAACTTTGGTATCTCATTTGACTCTCCCCAGAATACTTGGCAAGCAGGAGATGAAGCAGCAGACACCTTTACCGTGTATACACTTGAAGCAACAGGTAAAACTGGTCTTCAACTGAATATTCGTATCGCACCGATCGTCGATGAGTCGGGATCCACTGTTGCATTCACAGGAACACGTTGGACTGTCTTAGATATTGTTCAACCTGGCACAGGATATGCACAAAATGATACATTTAACATCACTCATGAGCATACTCACCCCGATAATACGACTACAACCTTTACATTAACTGTTAAAATCACTGCTGTTGGACCAATCGAGTCTCAATCTGGGTCAATTGCTGATGTTTTGCGTAGTGGTGATACATTAAATGGTCATGAAGTGACTCGTGTTCTTCATGGACCTTCAATTGATAGTGATTATGGTACTGACAAAGGTCTCTTCCCTTATCATTTTGCTTATTTGGATGGAAATGGTAACGATTTTACGAAAGACACCTCTTATACAAGTAGTAGAGCACACCAAGTAACTGCAATTGCAGGTTACGGAATCAAAGATGTAGGATTTTTTGGTGGACTTTATGAGTTTACGGATAAGTCTGTTCAATATACTACTGGTTTTGTTGACAGGAATGCTCCTGACGTCTATAATACCCTTGTTCAACCTTCATGTACCGTGAAATTAGACAACGGAAGAGTTGATCGTGTCGAGATTGACAACAACGGAGGAGGTTCGGGGTGGAATACACTCGGTAGAATCCCTGAGTTGAGTATTACCGCACCAACTGTAGACTCTGGAGTGGCAGCACAGGTCGTTGGTGAGTTTCAAAACGGTGTTTTGGTGAATGTTACCGTCACAAATCAAGGAAGCGGGTACGTTGAGAGCAATCTTCCTCAAGTTTCCGTTACAAATATCCATAAAACAACGAATTTTACTGTTGAAGACGCTGCTGTGCGCGAATTTGGGTTCGATAACCTCACTCAGTTCTATAAAACGTTCCCAGAAGCAGTAGATGCGTTCCCAGAACTTGATCAAACGGCAATTCAGACAATTTTATCGGAACATGAGACACTAAAATCAAATGTTGAACCAGTAAAGGCGTATGAAAGGAACGAACCTAACGTAGAAATCAAAAAAGACCCCAATTATAAGCGTAGAGACGAGATGGTGCAGCGTCTTTTTAATAGACAGGACGTAGAAGGACTAAAAGTAACACTTAATCCCCCACAAACTTACAAAAGTATCGATACAGTTGATTTTGGACCGTCTAAAGAAGCGCAAGACCTCAAAAAGTCTGCTAGAGAACTGATGGAAACACCTGCAATTGATAATGAGGTGCAAATTGAGAGTTTAATCCAAGATGTAGTCCCTGAAACTAGCATTTATGACGAATCTTACGTCGAAACTGTGCGTGGACCCTTTTCAGAACTGCCATATTCGTCTGACCTCACTAAATACTTCATGAGACAGTTTATACCAGATGGAAGAGGAGAAGTAAAGGTTAATGTTTCACTTGGTGTGACACAACAGAACGTAGGAAATGCACATTTCACTTGTACCGCATCCGCAACTACAAGAGCAAACGAAACAGACCCTACTACTGGCGCGGTTACATCATCTACATTCTCATTTCCCTTTGGTCAAGTTCCTCAAGGACCTGGTTGTCAGAATTGGAGTTGTAGCGGAAACATGACTATCCGCAATGACTTTACCAATGCATCACAAACCATGGCAAGAGCAACAGAAAAATACGGTAACCCTTATAACGTAACGTAATGTCAGTACAAGCAGCAGCACTATTCATGGGAACATGTAGTGGACATGGTAAAGCAAATGGTGTCAACTGGCACCCAGGTCCAGGTGGAGGCATTCTATCTCCTTGCCCTCATCCATCTCTTGCACCTTATATTGTACCAAAGGGTATGGAGATTGCGGATAATTTTGCAACATGGTTACCTACAGCACAACTTCCGTTGGAACCTATTGTAAGAAACGTGGTAATTAATAAGAAGATCCCTATTATTGATCAGGATAACTTAACTCCGCATCCTACAGTCACACAGCATGTTACTATGTCAGTAGGATTCAAATGTTTCACGACAAGAAATACTCCTGCGTGGCATTGTACTATTGGAACAGGTGGAGGTGGTCGAGAAGCACCTACAGGTCATGCTCGAAGACTTTTTGCAACTACAAAGACAGTATTCATTAATGGAAAGCGTGCAGGTAGGATGGCAGATCCATTTGGAAATAAAACAGTTCCATTTCCATGTTTGAGTGTAGTTGCAGGAGCAAGTAAAGACGTATTCATCGGAAGTTGATAAATAAAGTGGGATAGCAACCCCATTAAAAGTTCTAATGTCCTATGCATTACACTTTTAATGATTAATCCCGATCGCGATCCAAAGTACATGTTGGAAACACATGGAACTGTAGGTCTAGTCACAGATTACGGTTCGACTGCCTACATAGAGAAAGCAAAAACTAAAAAAGAAGTTAAACCACTTAGCAAATGGCGTTAAAGGATATTAAAGGTCAAAACTTTAAGAGGTCTCGAAGATTCGACGACCTTAATATTGCTTTGACTAGAAATCCTTTTACAAAAGATGTCTATAGTGTGAAAAACGACAACGCTATTAAACAAGCAATTAAAAACTTGGTTCTCACCTCTCCTGGTGAGAAACCATTCCAACCTCTTGTAGGTTCAAGGGTAAGTCAGTTACTTTTTGAACCTTTGGATGCATTTACCGCAGATGCAATTAAGCAAGAGATCATAAATACCATTACACAGCATGAACCAAGAGTAAATCTTACTAAAGTCGATGTAACACCGATCTATGCGAATAACAAGATCAACATAACGGTAGAATATCAGATTGTCGGATTGCCCATTGTTGAATCGATATCCTTTGTCTTACAGAGACCCGAATAATGCAACCGAATAACTTAACAGCACTAGACTTTGAAGATGTCAAAGCAAGTATTAAGTCATACCTAAGAACTCGGAGTGAGTTTACGGATTATGACTTTGATGGTTCTGCATTATCGTATATGGTTGATGCACTTGCTTATAATACTTACTATACAGCATTCAATGCTAACATGTCACTGAATGAAGCATTCTTGCCTTCATCTACAGTTAGAGATAACGTCGTTAATATTGCCAAGTTAATGAATTACACTCCTAGAAGTGTAATTTCATCTAGAGCGTCTGTAAAAATTGATGTTCAGACTTCTCAAGCAAATGGAGTGTACCCAAGTAGTGTTACCTTAAAGAAAGGTTCTATTGCGACTGGTGGTAACTTCGTTTGGAACATTTTAAGAGATACTACTGCTGAAGTTAGTCCCACTACAGGTATTGGTACCTTTCCTGAGGTTTGTATCTACGAAGGACAAATTGTAAACTTCCAGTACATTGTTAATACCTTTGCAAGACAAACATATTCAATCCCTTCTGCAGAAGCAGACCTTGCAACACTCAAAGTTAGTGTAAAAGCAAACGAGACTGCCACAGCATCGGATATTTACAACCAAGTAGACACTGTTACTGGTCTAACCGCATCTACCCGCGCATACTTCCTTTCTGAAGGTGAGGATATGCGCTTTGAGGTTAGGTTTGGTGATGATAGTGTCGGAAGAGCATTAAAAGACGGAGAAGTCGTACAATTCGAGTATCTGGTGACTTCTGGTAAGGAAGCAAATGAAGTTAACTCATTTGGTTACGTTGGAACTGCGGTAGATGCTACAGGAACTAATGTTGTTACTTCTGATGTAACTTTAACGGTTTTACATCGTTCTCAGATGGGAACTAGTGCGGAAAGTATCGAATCTATCAAATATAACGCTCCAAGATACTACTCCTCTCAATATAGAGCAGTTACAGCGCAAGATTACGCTTTAATCACTCAAAGGATCTATGATAATGCGGATTCCGTTGTTGCTTATGGTGGAGACAGTTTAAATCCTCCTATTTACGGAAAAGTCTTTATTGCAATCAAAACTAAAACAGGATCCCTTCTAAATGACGCTACAAAGAAGGAAATTTCTGCTAACCTTAGGAAGTATGCCATGGCATCGATTGACCCTGTTGTAGTCGATCCTGATAACGTATACATCTATACTAAGATCTTTGCTCTATACGATACTGGAGCAGGAAGTAGTTCTTCACAGATTAAAACCGATATTCAGTCATCAATTAATGATTGGGCAACTCAAACACAGATTAATAACTTCAACTCAACCTTTAGAGGTTCTGCATACGAGAAAGCAATCACTCTTGCTAATAATGCCATCACTGACGTTTCACTACAGACAACTACTCTAAAATACATTACACCAAATAGTAACCAGACCAATACTTACTGTATTAGCACTGGTAGTGGACTTTATAACTCCGCACCTTCTAAAGATGGTGATGACGGTACTTGTAAGAAAGAACCTGTCTTGTTATCAGGAACATTTAGAACTGCAGACCGTCCTGGAGTAGATCAGCAGTTTGAAGACGATGGATATGGAAATCTACGCATTTTCTATAATACAGGTACTAAAAAGGTATATACGAACAACTCAATCGGTACAGTCAACTATGATACTGGAGAAATCTGTTTTGGTCCAGTAAATGTGATCAGTACAGGAACAAATGTTCCGTCTTCTTCGGCAGTAAATATCACAGACACTGTAACTGGTGCAGGTAGTGTTACAGATCCTTCACTTCTCCCTGGAGACCTAAGGATTCCTGTTGTTACTATTCCTGCCAACAGTGGCACCATTCCTGCTTCAACCCCAGGAACGATTATTAATATTATTAGTCCTGAGGTAACAGTATCACCAATTGGTACAACACCACCTGCCTCTGTCCCTCTAAATAGTTTGACACCAACGATATTTGATGATACCCCCTCAGTTGTGGAGGTTGCACCAATTGATAACAGCGGTGGTCTAAACACATCAACCTGTTTCTCGTAAAGCGTAGATGAACATTAATAAGGTTTCCCAGTCGATTGAGTCTCAATCACCAGACTTTATTGGATCAGAATATCCTCTGTTTAATAAGTTTCTTGAGTATTATTACAAATCTCAAGAGAAGACTGGTTTAGGGCAAAATATACTTAATAACTTCCTCCAGTATCTTGATATCGACAAACTTGATATCGGTATCCTAGATGGTGCGACAACGCTTGTAGAAGCGATTACAGACAGTTCAGATAAGATTGTTGTTGAGAGTATCAACCCGTTCCTAGAAACGAATGGGTCTATTCTAATTGGCGATGAAGTCATATATTATGAAGGTGTAGATAAATCTCCAGAAATCTCACTTTCCCCAGGTATTTCATATGAACAGGTAAAACTTAAGTGGACTACTCTTGCTAGTCTTATCAACAGTTTTGATGGTACCACTACATCATTTGCAATAACATCTCAAGACAGTCCAATTGCTCCCCCTTCAGCACAGCATTTGGTTGTTTCTTTGTATGGTAATATTTTAGTTCCAAATATTGATTATACAGTTAGCGGATCAAATATTGTATTCACTACTGCACCTAGAACAAAAATTCCTGCTGATGATGCAGGTTCAACTTATATCTTCTATCTCAGCGGTTTTGTTGAGAACACCATTTATGGATTGGACAATCTGTCTGGTGCTTTTGGTGATGGTAAGAAGCAGTTCAGTCTAACTCGTAATGGAGTTAAGTATGAACCAGAAGTTGAAGAGTATTTGAATGTAATTTATGATAATCGTCTCTTAGTTCCTAAAGTTGATTACTTTATTGATGAAGACCAGTTTGTATTTAAAGTAGCACCCCTTAACGGTCGTTTCTTATCAATTTATTCAATTGAGGCACCCATCCCGTCTTTCGGTAATGGTGCAGTTGGTTTTTCTCGTATTAATGATAATGGACTTTTAACAAGTGTTTCATCTAGTGCTATTGGTACTGGATATCGCTTTGAATATCCTCCTCAAGTTAGCATTGACTCTGAGCAAGGTTCAGGTGCTGCTGCAACTGCCCTTGTCAATGGTTTGAAGTCAATCACCCTACTAGAGGGTGGAAGGGGTTACAGTTCGACTAACCCTCCTGTTGTGCAGGTTCAATCTCCTACCAAAACTGGTTCTAGTCAAGCAACTATTAATGCAACGGTTGTTGACGGTGCAGTTACTGCGCTGAATATTAGCAACTCTGGTTCTGGTTATACTTTTACTCCTAGAATTACTTTTGTTCAACCTGGTGGTGCAAAACTAGGTACTCCTGTAATTACTAATGGTCAAGTTACTTCCATTCCTGTTACTGATGGAGGTTTTGGTTATACTACTGCTCCAACTGTTTATATTGACGAATCAACTGGTTCAAACCCAATTAAGGCAGCATTGAGAGCAAATCTTACTGATGGTAAGGTTACCAGCATTACAATTTTGAATGCAGGGCAAGGATATACTACTACACCTAGGGTTGCTATTATTGACCCTGTAGGTGCACAGGTATTAGAAACTATTGTTGATGGTGATGGGCGTGTTATTAGAGTTGATCTACTGAATGGTGGCAGCGGATATGATGATGTGCCTTCAGTCTACATTGTAGATAATAGAACTAACGGTGGTACTGGTGCGACTGCAGTTGCTTCTATTTTCAACGGTCAAATCACTGATCTTAATATTAATGCCTTTGGTAGCGGTTACTCTGCTGCAAATCCTCCAGAGATTGTAATTCAAGCACCTCCTCAAGCAAAAGCATCTGTTGAAATTGGTCTTAATGAAGTTACAGGTTTCGTAGTTACTGAGTCAGGTAAAGGATACAATAAGGCAGCATTTACTGGATGTGCGAGAGCAGCATCTGGTATTACTAAGTACACTGAAACAGGTAATGCAGTATTCAGTAATAACACTGTAGCAGCATCTGCAACGGTTGGTTCAAGCGTTAAGTGTTTAGATGCGCTATTTGTTAAGAGACTACTAGACAAGTATACAGAACAGTTCTTACCTGATGTTCCAGAACTTGACTACTCTAAGATTGATGTTCGTACATCGATCAAAACTATTAAAGATTTTTATTCATCTAAAGGTACTTCGTTCAGTATTGCTTATCTGTTCAAGTTACTTTATGGTGAAACTGTTACGGTCACATATCCAAAAGACCAAATCATCAAACCCTCTGCAGCAACTTGGTCTATCGACACAATTTTGCGTGCAACCCTAGTAAGTGGTAATGCTGATAATATTAGAGATGGTTTGTTAACTCAAGAAGCAGATATTGCAGATCCTAACGTAACTGCTGCAAGTGCCTTAGTTGAAAACTATATTTCAATCAAAACCTCTGATGTAGAGATTTTTGAACTTGTTCTCTCAGAAGAAACTATTGTTGGGACGTTTACCGTACCATATAAGACAAAACTTGCTGAACCTCTTAATACAACCGATTCAATCATTACGGTTGACTCTACAATTGGTTGGCCAGAACGAAATGGTGAATTTGTTATTGGTGGTGGTACAACAACTGAACTTGTACAGTATAAAGAGAAATCACTCAACCAGTTCATCGAATGTACTCGTTCTGCAAACGGTATTGTAGAAGACTGGGATTCTGCAACTCAAGTTGCTTCTAACTTCACGGTATATGTGAATAGAGGAACTCCTCAAGAAGTAGTACTGAATGTTGTTGGTATTGTTGATGCACAGCAAACTGTTCTTACTGACACTGGTTCATACTACCTACCTGGTGATAAACTCACTGTGTCTAAGTTAGGTGGAACTAGTATTGATCCTCATTTAACTACATGGTTATATAACGTCAAAAAACTTATCAATGTTTCCACAGTTACCTTTGGAGGCGTTAATAATAGATTTGCAACTATTACTTGTTCAAACAATCACGGTTTATTGGTTGGTGATCAGGTTACAGTTTATGGTGCAAACCCAATCATCTATAATGGCACATTCCTTGTAACATCTAGGGATAGTGCAACAGTATTCCAATATCAGTTACCCCAACCCGCAACTGTGGTACCACAGGGTAATATCCTAGTATCTGTTGACTTGAACAAAGGTAAGTCTACAAGTAGTGCTGTATTGAATGCTATTGGTCCTTATACGACTAACGTTCAAAACTCATTCTTCAATACAAACTATGCATACCTAGCATCTACAGGTATTCCAAACTATAATATTGGTCCTTTCCCAGGATCTGCTCTACTTCCAGGAAACCAACGTAAGTTGAATCGTTTCCCGATTACTTCTACAACAATTTCTACAAAGAACACCGTTTCTCCAGGTCCTATCGGAACTTGGGTTAATGGCGTTTCTATCTGGTCTTATAAGTCAACTCTCAAGAAAACCTTTGGTGCTGTAACTAGCGTTGCTATTACAAATGCAGGTAAAGAATATGATGCTGCATCTCCACCAGTATTAACTATCAGTGGTGGCGGAGGAACTGGTGCAACTGCTGCGGTTGTTGTTAACGGTTCTGTTAATGAAATTACTGTATCTACAGGGGGTTCTGGGTTTACTTCTTCTCCTCTAGTCTCTATCGTTGGTGGAGGCGGTTCTGGAGCGTCTGCAACTGCTATTATTACAAAAGGGGTTGTTTCTAGAATTCTAATCAACTCAGGTGGTACTGGATACACCTCACAACCTTCTATTACTGTTGTTGGTGGCGGTGGTACTGGTGCTGCAGCAACTGCATCTGTTCGTGGTCCTATTCAGTCTGTTTCTGTTGGATCAGGTGGTATTTCTTATACTTCTACTCCTACTGTATCGTTAAGTTCTGGTAGTGGTGCTGTTGCACAAGCAATTGTACAGAATGGTCGTATTATTTCGATCGCTATCATTTCTGCAGGTTCTGGATACACAACTGCTCCCGAAATTACTATTCAGGGTGAAGGTTTTGGTGCTGTTGCTAGAGCATCTATTGATACTGATGGTGAAAACGCAGGTAGAGTTACAAGCATTACTATTGTTAACCGAGGTATTGGATATCTTCAAGGAACAACTATTATTAACCTGAACTCTGTTGGTTCTGAAGCAACTTTCACTGCAAACGTATTTGAATGGACTTATAACTTACAATCAACTACTACATTTGATGCTGCTAAGGGTTCTGTCTTTGAAGGATTTAATAATCAGTATGGTGGTGAGTATGCTCACTTATCAAACCCTCAAACACTAAGATATATTCTTGGTGACAACTTATTTGAAAATACATCAGGCGTAATCAAAGAAAAGGAAGACGGTTTAATACACTCTCCTATTATTGGTTGGGCATTTGATGGTAACCCAATTTACGGTCCTTATGGTTACTCCGATCCTACTGATCAGTCATCTGCGATTCAAAAACTTAATACTTCATATAGATTAAAGACAAATCTTGTTTATAATGTAGATTCTAACCCAAATCCTGTTAGAACAGCAGGTCCTTTACTATCTGCTGAGGCAGCAGGTAAATTTGTTGAAGACTATGAGTATGTGTTCGGTCTTGGTGCATTAGATCAGTATAACGGTAGATTCTGTAAGACTCCTGAGTATCCCGAAGGTAGATATTCTTACTTCGTTACTATTGATGCAACTGACGATGGTAATCCATTATTCCCTTATGTTATGGGTCCTAGTTTCAACTCTGTTGTTGATTCTTGGAACTTGAATGCTGATGCTGTACAACAAAATATTCCAGAAGGTGTTGTTAGATATCGTGACCCTTATGAGAATGTTGATATTGACGTTGAGAGGGCACCTAATGCTTCTACAAACGCTCTAACACTAGAGAATGGAGATGTATTACTATTTGATATAGAAGACGAAGATAGAAGTGGTGTTATTGAAGCGGATGAGATTGCTGATCCTGATCAGGTCTTTGAAGAGTCACCATTACAGTTATTTGATTACTTCCCCAAAGTCAAGTTTGACTCTAAGGTTGATATTGAAGTTGAAACAACTACTAAGTTTGAAGATGCTTCTGTAACTGGATTTACAGTTGAAAACCCAGGTATATCTTATCAGGTTAATGATAGACTAATCTTTGACAATACTGATACTGATGGTAGTGGTGTTTCTGCTCGTATTTCTAGAATTAAAGGTGAAGCGGTTGAAGCATATACATTTGAAAATGTAAGTGGTAATAACTTCGGTGTTCTTACCACAGTCAATCCTCATAACCTACAACCAGGTGACAGCGTATTTGTTGACTACACTCCTGTCATGGACAGCACTAATAAAACATTTGTTGTTCGTCAATTTAAAGGTATTGAAGAGATTGTAGTTAATCAAACTGGATCTGGTTATAATACTGATATTCCTCCTACTATCATTATCGATGGTAATGGAACTGGCGGTAGACTTGAAGCAGTTGTAACTTCTGTTGGTTCTATTGAAAATGTCAATATTATCAACTCTGGTTATGGATACACAAGCAATCCTAGAGTTATCCTTTCACATCCTCAAGTTTTCAAAAAAGCAGACTACTATGTCGCTAAGTTTACTAATAGAAACTATGTGAGGATCAGTGATGTATACATTAATGATTCTAAAGAAACTTATATTTGCGGTAAAACTTATGATGCTGCATCTAATGATGTTGCATTCATTGCAAAACTCTCTGCTACGGGTGTTAAGGAATGGGAAGCATCCTTAGAACTTCCAGGTGGTCAACAAGACTCTGAATTCCTCAAATTATATGTTGATGGTAAGAGTATCTGGGTTGTTGGTCAAAATAGTCCAAATAGTGCTATTCTTTCCTCTTATAACCCTGATGTTATTCTTTGTAAGTATACTGAAGCAGCAAACGGACTAAGTGCAGCATTAACCTTCCAAAAAGGTTATGCAGGTATCTCTGGTTCTACTCGTGGTGACTTTATCACTGCTATTAAGAAATACTCTGATACTAGATTCATTATTGGAGGATATACCAATACTAACTCTGGTGCACCGTATGATGCTTTCATTGCATCTATCGATACTAGTGGTAACTTTGCAATCAAGAGAAAGATTGCATCTTCTAACAAATCGGAAAAGATTACTGATATTGTTATCGATGGAACAGACGTTTATGCATCTTTAGAACTTGCTGCTACTCAATCTAACGCAGATATCGATACTGGTGTTGCTAAGATTGCTTTTGGTGTCAATACTATTACTGTAACTTGGATCAAGCAATTTACTAATAGTCTGTATTCTATTATGGATACTAGTCTTGCTATTGATGAATTCAAAGAACTTTATGTTACTGGTGGTCTAAGACTTAAGTCAGACGATACTACTAGAGATAGTTTCTGGGTTGGTAAGATTGATACAGATGGCACATTTATCTGGAACTATCGCTATCTTGCTCCAACTGGAGGATCTATTACTGTTACTCCTAGTTCTGCAATTGATATCTTTGGTGATTTAAACATTGCGTTTACTAGCATCAATAATACCAATACTTTACCTACAGTTGATACTGTTAAGATTGGTTATGACGGAAAAATTAAAAATCATACGACTAACCAATTTACACAAAACAATACTGAGGGTATTACTGCTTACTCTGTTGATGTTGATAACTCTGGTGATATTAATATTGTTGGACAAACTCAATGGAATAGAAACGAGTTTATCTTCCCCTTCACTGGAGGATCTCAAGTTGATACAACCAGTCACTACACATTAACTTCTACATCAACAAGCAACTCTATCACTTATGCCAATGATGTTGCTAAGATCCATGGTTATGCAGATGGTCAAACTACTTGGACTCAAGGTAATCTTCAAATTACTTCTGCTCAATTAGGAGCAAGACTTAATAGTGACTTCACTGTTGAGATGATGGTTTATAAAGATACTAATACATCAAGTTTAACTGGTGGTAGTATCACTCAACATACTCTTCTTGCTATCGGTGATGCTGAAGAGGCAACTGGTGCTCTTTGGTTATATTATGACGTAAGTAGCGGATACTTAGAACTTGTTGTAACTAACGGATCTACTAAACTCAATAGTGCATCTGGTGCAGGACAGTCCTCCCTCAACAATATGTTTGCCGACAACACTTGGCAATTCATTGGATTGAAGAGAGAAGGTAATATCTTTACTGTTTATGTGAATGGAATTCAAGCGATTCAATCTACAGTTCCTTCTACTGCTCTTGGTAGTAAGCATCTTTATGTTGGTCAGATCCCTGGTAGATCTGGTAGTGCAGGTAACTTTAGAATCAATGAGCAAGGTCAGTTCCATGTTGATAACTTTAGATTAAGAAACAGAGCGATTACTCCTTCTGTTCCTTCTGATGTTAGTGCATTCCCATCTGCAGGTGGATTTGGTTTCCAATACACTTGGACTGATACTGCATGGTTCACTACTAACCTTAACAGATATGATCTGATTGATTATGATGGATTCTCACTTAAAATTGATAAGAATGCTGATGCTGCAAGAATCGGTACAGTTTCTACTCAAACTAATACTCAACTAGGATTTACTAGAACTGCTGTTACTCCTGTAACTGGTAGTACTCTTACAATGCAGAATACTGGTTATGCTTTATCTGAGGCAGGATTCCAATCTCTTGACTTTGATGATGCTACAATCAATATGACTCCTGCAACTGAGACTCTTACTTATACTCAGGATGTTTGGAGTTCTAGAACTGCAACTGTTCCTTCTCCTGGATCTCAGAAACTTAATGTATCTGCTGTTGTTAAAGACAGATATTTCTTCAAGGTTACTCCTACAACTAAGATTGATAACATTCAAGAGTTAACGATAAATCAGGCATTTAGGTTTACTGTTGGTAGTAAGTTACGTCTAAACAACGATTCTGGGTCATTTGTCAACAGCGGTTATATCGTAAGAGTTGATGATGCAAATAATAAAGTATATCTTGCTGTAAACAATAATACATGGACAGATGATACTGCTACTGGAAACTTAGTAACTGAACAGTTTAGTGAGCAATCAACTTATGGTATTGTTGGACCTATTCCAAATGATATCAACGTTATTGAGGGTTATACATTCCCATTAGTTAATAATACAACTCCAGGAACTTTTGATATTGATCTTGACAAGTATAACTTAGATGGTACTTACAACGCAGCAGGTAGTCAAAATCTTGACTCATTTGCTAAATTCAAACCATTTGCAACTATTGATTACTCTGTAAGAATCGATGAAGTATCTGGTTCTTCCCCATTCATTGTTGGTTCTGTTGTACAACTGACTTCTAGTGATATCTCATTCAATGCAGCATATAGCACAACAACGATAACAAACTTAACTGGCGTAACCAAAATTACATTAGTTGCTAATCTTGATAAGATCTTGCAAGTTTCTTCTGTTGCAAACAGTGATGAAGTTTACGTTATTACAAGTACTAGTCATTACCTTTCTGTAGGAGACGTAATTTATGTTGATGGTAACCCATCTCAGACTGTAGGTAGTGTTGTATACGATGAATATGATGGTGCGTTCCCTGTTGATCGTGTTATCAGTCCTCTTGAATTCACTTATAAGTTAAATCAAGCAGCAATTACTTCACCTGCCACATCTGCAGGTAGTGTAAACATCTTTATGAAGTCTCCGACTTTGAAGATGTACTATGGTCACCAATATATCTTTGACTTAAGTCATTCTTCACTTGTTGGTGGTAACCTTTCCTTTGCTAAGGATAGTCTATACAAACTTGAATATTCATTCAACTCTATTGAAAGGGTTGGAACCCCTGGTGTCACTGGAGCAGGAGCACCTACTCCATCTGTGAAACTAAAAGTTGACCCAACAATTGTTACTAATATTTCTTACTACTTTGACCCTTCTAGAACTGGTTCTGATTCTCCTGTTGTGCCTGGTAGTTACCTCGATGTTGTAGACTCTCCATATAAGGGAAACTTTGAGATTTCCTCTATTGCAGGTCAGACTATTACTCGTGGTGCTGATATTATCAAGTTCCCTCTTCTTAACGAACCAGAGGGTGCTGCTGATATCAACCAAGCAAGTTATGCAACTTCTTCCTTAAGAGCAGTTGGATCAATTAACGCTGTTCGTATTGTAAACCCAGGTGGTTTCTATACTAGATTACCTATCGTTTCTAGCATTCAATCAACTAGACAGATTGAAAGAGTTCAAATTAATGATCCTGGAACTGAATATGCTGTTGGACAATACACCAGTGTACCTATTACAGGTGACGGTGAAGGTGGATTTGTTACTATTAATGTTGCTGATGGACAAGATGCCAATGGCGTAACTATCCCTGGTCAGATTCAACTAGTAACTGTTACATCTCCTGGTAAAGGATACACTACAGCAAGTATTGATATTGAGTCAGTGTCTGGTATCTTAGGATCTGGTTTGACTGGATCTGGTGCTGAAGTTGTAGTTGTTATCCCACCATTCGGTTCTGGTGCATCTATCTTCACTCAAGGATCTAGTGTTGGTAAGATTAAGAAACTTAAAAATAATAACTTTGGTTATGACTATCCTCATGACTACACATTACGTCCTGAGATTACATTCCCAATCAATGCTCAGTTAACATCTACAAGTATTCTCGATAGTATTACAGTTACCGATCCTGGTACTGGATATTCTCAAGCACCTGCTGTTGTCATCACTGGAGGTGGTGGTAGTGGTGCTATTGCAGAAGCAACAACTAAGAACGGTCGTCTTGATACTATTATTGTTAAAGATCCTGGTGCAGGATATTCTTCAACTCCTACTGTATCACTAAGATCTTCATTCAACTATGTTGTTAACCTTGACTTGGGACTCTTACAGTTCGCTTTCCCACATGGTATTACAAACGGATCTGCTGTCACACTGAATGTTGTTGACACTGGAGACGGTGTTGCATATCCTCTATCTGCAGGTGCTGTTGGTAGATTGAATGGAACTACTACTTACTATGCTATTGCAGGTTCTGCTAACTCTCTTGAAAATGATCAATTAAAACTCGCGATTACTTCTGCTAACGCTGCACTTGGTGATGCATTGGCATATGTAAACGCAGGTACAGGTCGTCAACAGGTTCTTACCGAATCATTTGGTGGTGCTGCTACAGCAAACGTTGTTACATCTACTTTCTTAGAAGGAGAACTTGTATATCAAGGTGAATCTTTATCTACTTCAACTGCAACTGGATATGTTTCTACTAACGCAGGTTGGCAAGTTGGACCTAGAGTTCTTAAGATTGTTGACTATACTGGAGAGTTCTCTACTGGTCAAAGAATCACTGGTGTGATTTCTAAGTCTTCTGGTATCATGACTGATATCAAAGTTGCTAAAGGTGTTCTTGAGATTGGTTCTGTCACTAAAACTACAGGTCAGTTTATCGATGACGTTGGTAAACCATCTGAGATTATTCAGAAGATTCAAGATAGTTACTATTATCAAGACTTCTCATATGCTGTTAAGTCTGCTGTTTCTATTGGTGAATGGAAAGAGATTCTTATCAAGAACGTTCACCCCGCATCATTCAAAGTATTTGGTGAGTTAGATCTCAATGATTATGGATTTATTCCTAATAAAGAGACATTCTTCCAGTTAACTAAGTCTGTTGAACTTGCAAGAGATGCAATTGTTCCTAATATTCAAAACTTTGCTCTTGTTGAACCTGTTTACTCTGAGTTCAATAATACTGAAGTACTATTCAGACAAAAACGACTAACTTCTTCTGAGAACATTCTAACTTCTGTTGTACAGAGACTTGATGATATTTCTAGTCAGTTTGATGGTCAAAAGATTTCCTTCCCTCTAACTGTTGATGGTAACAACGTTGTTGCGAATGCTAACCAGTTGATGATTGTTCTTAATGGTGTTGTTCAAACTCCAGGAACTGCATTTGAGATTCAAGGTGATTCAGTTGTCTTTGCAGAACCACCTCAACCTCCTGCAAGTGTTAAGTATGTAAACGTTTCTATCAATCAGATTGCAACTGTTGCTCTAACATTCAATAATATCAGTGGTATTTTCCCAACTGCAGGTATGACCGTAGTTGGCACATCGTCTCAGGCAAGATTGACTGTTACCACTGTTGTTGGTAATACTATCAATGGTTTCATCACTCAAGGAACATACACTATCGGTGAACTAGTAACTGTTGGTGCAACTGGTTTTGCTGCTAACGTTGCTACTGTAACTAGCATTTCTAATATCGGTCTGTTTGTCTTCGGTGAAAACATTACGAACCTTACAGGCGATACTGCAAAAGTTGAACAAATTAACCTCGCCAGCGGTGCAGAAACTCCACTTGCTCAGTTACGATACACCATCGGTGCAGCGACTACAACTATTGAGATGGTTGCATACAAGACAGATAATACTGGTACTGACTATCAAGTCACTGCAGGTGTGTTTGTTGCAGCAACTAACTATCAATTAGGATCTGAAATCTTCAGAGTAGATTCTGTTACTCAAAATACTGACTCAACAACTCTTGTTATAACCAGAGGTCAGAACGGAACTACACCAGTTTCTCATCAAGAAGATGCTCCTAGTTACAGTACTGACATTTCTATTACTAATGCACTTACATTAAGTAAGATTGCAGGTACTTATCAATCAACACCTGGATTATTCGATATTCAGTTAAATGATGTTATTATTGGTGCACAGTCTGGTGTTGTTGCTCGTGTTACCCAAACTTCAACCTACCAAGATCCTACAACTCAAGAGTTTATTGGTCAGGTTAACATTTCCGAAGGTTCTTCCTTCTTTGGATTACTATTCAACAGAATCACTTCTCAGACATATCCGAACGTCGTTCTTGATGATATCTCCAAGTCTCAGATTGGTATTGTTGATTTCACTGACAACAGTACTGCATTCGATAGTAGTTTCCCTGCTAATGAGCAAATAAACAACTATGTCATTCCTTATGATAACTTAACTGGTACATTCCAAGAGAATGAGTATATTCGTAACTATAAGATTGAATATGGTAATAACCAAGGTGAATTCCTTCCTACAGAATCTGCTAAGATCAGAAAACTTACTTTCACTGACAGAATCGGTTCTGGATTCTTCCAAGCAGGTCAAATTATTAGATCTAGAGATACTAAGGCAGAAGTTATTGGTGCAAACTCTGCACGTTCTACTATCTTCCTCGGTAAGGTTGGTAGATCACAGCGTGGTGGTTTAGATTATAATATTCCAACTTGGGAAGGTGAAGCACAGATTGATACTTCAACTAAGAAGTTTGGTACTGCATCTCTTCTTTTAGGTAGAGCAAATCATACTCACACATTTGTAAGTGGCGTTGCTAATGCCATCCAAGCATCAAACGGTGCTACTTCTACACATACTGCTGTAGCGGGTACGACTTATGATCCTGAGGCAGGAACATTAGTCATCAATATTGGAACCCATAGTTTGACTACAAGTAATAAAGTTACTATTGCTGACGGTGGTTTAACCTTTACTTGTACTGCTGATAGCAATACAACAAATCATCCATATCCAAGATCAACTGATCCTGCGTCTGGACAAGCATTAACAATCTCTGCGGTAACTTCAAATACGATTACTGTAGATGTTGGTGTTGCACAAGTTTCTTTAGATTACTTAAGTGTTGATTCTAGCAGTGATTTTGCATGGGGAACTGCAGGATATACTATTGAACTTTATATCAAGGCAGCAGCATCCTCTATCAGTGGTATTCATTCTATCCTTGACTTTAGAACAGCATCCACTGATGCTGCAGGTCATCTCTACTTAAATGCAGGACAAGTTCGTTATAACGTAAGTAACTCTGATGTTGTAACTTCTGGTGCAACTACGATTGCTCAAGATACTTGGACTCATATCGTTGTTCAAAGAACTTCTACTACTGTTAAGATCTTCATCAATGGTGCTGAAGCAGGAACTGGAACTGATAGCACTAACTATGCTGCCAAACCATTTGTTCTTGGTGCATCTTATGCCCTTGGAAATGCATTCTATGGTCATATCGACGAACTTAGATTGAGTGCTACTACTCGCTATTCTACTATTCCGTTTACTCCTGTAAATGGTATTTTCCAAGGTGATACTAATACTAAGATTCTATGGCACTTTGATGGTGCTGATAAGCAAGTATTCTTAGAAGACTGGTCTGGTACTCAAGATTTCACTATCAACGAATACATTAATAACGATGCAATCCGTGCAACTGCTAGATTGATCGGTGGTGTTCATAAATTTGTTTCTGCATCGAGTAATGCAGTATCTGTAACTGGATCAAGTAGTTTCACTCCAACTGCAGTTGATTATGATGCAATTACAGGTTCGATGGAAATTAATATCGGATCTCATAGTTATACAACATCTGATACTATCACGATTGCTGCAAACTCTTTAACCTTCACTTGCTCGAAAGATAATCATGCTACTCAGCATACTTATCCTCGTCTGACTGATCCTTCTTACGGTGCAACCCTTGCTATCACTGCAGTTACAGGAACTACAATTACTGTCAACGTTGGTGTTGCGAGCAGAGGATTCAATAAAAAGACACACAGATATATCAATGCTGCTGATAACCTCATCTTAAATAAAGACTTCATTGCTCAAGAAGCAGTGTATATCATGAAGGAACGTTATCCTTACTTCACTGTTCTTGGTGGAGAAGTTAACTGTGAAGATGATGTTAAAGACATTGTAAGTGCAATGATTGAAGACTTTAGAAATGGATCTAACAGTCACATTTGGGATGCTGCTGCACTTTATGTTAATAGAACTACAAACCCAATCACTCTTCTACATGTTTCCGATGATCTAGTAGAATCTCTGTATGTATTGGAGACTGTTGGTAAACTACTTAAGTATGTTATCACTAACACTCCATGGGATGTTCAAGGTGATCATGGTTTCACTCAGAAGTTTGATTCTACAATTACTGAGTCTGACTACCTTTCACAATCAGTAACTCAGTTTACTGCAACAGGGGCAACATATAATCCTGCTACTGGTGACATGGTTATCACCTCTAGTGGTCACAACTTAGTAAGTGATACTACTATCACAGCATCCAATGCAACTTATAATGCTACAACTGGTATATTGGTCATCACTTCTAATGGTCATAACTTAGAAAATGGTGATAGTATTCAACTTGCTGATAATTCATTGACATTCACATGTACAATGGATGGCAATTCTACAAACCATACCTATCCAAGACCTAACGATCCTGCTGCTTTAGGTTGGTTAGAAGTTCAGAATAAGACTACAAATACTTTTGAACTAAATGTAGGTAAGTCACCTACTGTTAACTATCAACCAACAGGTGCAACTTACGATCCTTCAACTGGTATCGCTGTTCTAACACTTCCTAATAATAACTTGGAAGTTGGTCAGTCAATTAAGATTACACAAGATTCATTGACCTTCTCTAGAGCAACTGGTGGAAATGGAACTCTTCCTGCTTCTGATAAGATTGTTTCTATCACACAAAATGGTGTAACATCAACTGCTACAGGAGCATCTTATGATCCTGCAACTGGTGTTTTACAAATCACTCAGAATGCTCATGGATTTGTTGTAGGAGATAAGATCAGAATTGCTGATAATTCACTCTCATTCACCTGCACTAAAGATGGTAATCATGAGACTAAGACTTATCCTCGTTCCACTGATCCTTTCTCTGGAAGATTCTTAAGAATCTCTGCTAAGACAGACAATACATTTACAGTTAATGTTGGTCCTTCTGCTGCTGCAGATCAATATGCTCATACTTTCGTATCTGCATCTGCAAATGGAATCATTAAGAAGAACAATACTATCACGGTTGACATTGGAACTGATTCCAATACAAGCACACATACATTTGCAAGTGCAACCTCCAGTGCAGTCGTTTCTGGTGGTAACTACACTCACACCTTCGTATCTGCAACTTCAAATGGTATAACTAAAGCAGGTGACGCAGTATTCCTTGCTGACGGTGCTATATCCTTTACTTGTTCCAAAGATGGAAACCAAAAAATTACCGCATACCCAAGATCTACTGATCCTGCTTCTAAGCAAGTCCTCAAGATCTCTGCCCACACCACGAATACGTTTACTATCAACGTTGGCGCATCAAGTGCTGATGATCAATACACTCACACCTTCTCAAGTGCAGTAAGTAATGCTATTACTAAATCTGAGTACAGTCTTACTGATTGTGCTGATGTTATCACTACTGCTGATAATCTACTTGATATCGTCACTGACACCCTAACATATGCTTCTGCTGCATCACCTGTTGATTATCTTGCAACTGTAACTAAATCTCTACCTGCATATGAATTTGTTGGTGGTACAGTCAATTCCTTCTCAGAGGTTCCATTTGTTGTTGATTATCATAATGGTACAACAGATCAAATCTACACTAATCAGATTGATGAAGATGCTCGTGGTAGATTCCGTGATGCTGCTAACTTAATTAGAGCAAATAGAAAAGTTATTGTTGATAAAGCAGCATATGATATGCTCACAAGATATCCTGATCTTGCACTTTCTATGCCTAGAAATGCTAACGGTACATCTACTGATGGTACGTTGCGTTGTAAGACTGACCTTGGATTAATCTTGGATGGACTTGCTGATGATGTCTATGACGGTGGTAACTTAGAAACTATCACTGCTGCTAAGTTCTATATTGGAAATAGTGGTGAGTTGCAATATATTAGGTTGCAAGTTTGGCAATCTGTTTATGCACATGAAAGACTTGGATTCTATGCCAAGCAAGCAGTTACTGGTGATCTAACTTATGACAACACTGACGGTATTATCGTTGGTGACTGGGGTATTACTAATGACGCAGGTGGATGTGCAAACGTCAAGACTGCTATTGACAACCTCGTAACTACAATCAATGATATTATCGCTCCTACTGGTGCTGATTTTGAGGTTGCTGCTGATAGACTTTACTTCAATAGAAACTTTATTGCAGAAGAAATTACTGGTCTCATCACTACTGAGTTTACATATCTTCTGAACAATGTTCAGTATCAAGCATTCACATATCCTAACGGTGCTCTTGGTGAAGCAAAATGTCAGAGAGACTTGAAACTCATCATTGAAAGTGCAATTTCTGACTTACAGACTGGTGGAAACAACTCTACTATCGATGCTATCAGTAAGTATCTAACTGCTGCTTTAACTCTTAATATCGTTGATGGAGTTGAGCAAGAGTTACTTGCAACTGTATATGGTATTCAGCAACTTTCTTCACTTGGTGAGAAAGCAATTGATAACTTACTCTACGCAAATGGTGAAGATACAGGTGGCACAGCAGGTGCATACAGTGCATTACATACTGATGATGCTGCAGTTCGTGATTCATTATCACTAAGTTCTGCGATAACTGTTAAGAATAGATGGAAAGAACTTATTGAACTTGCTATTAATATTCTTGCACCCGCTAGACAGATTGGTAGAAGTGCTGCAAAACATGTCCTTTACAACCGTAACTACTTCTTACAAGAGATTCAAACACAAACTCTTGCTCAGTTTGGTACAGGTTCATGGGTTTATGATGATTTCGTCAACACTACTGTTAATGATATCGTTCATGATCTTGTTACAACTGACACTAAGAAGAAAACAACTGCATATAATATTACAATTCAGAGTGTAAGTTCAACAGCATTCCAAGTCGGTGAAGTTGTAAGATCTAACGTTGGCGGTTATGCAACTGTCCTTGAATATGATTCTGACACTAACTTCTTCGTTGTTGGTCCTTTTACAGGCACTGCATGGGTTGCAACTAATACACTGACAGGTAAGACATCAGGTGCAACTGCTACTATCTCTAGTGGTGGAGTTGGTAGTGCTTATGACTGGTACACTGAAGTTGCTAACGTTAGAACTCTTGCAAGCGCAAGACTTATTACTTCTAATATCTCTGGTCAGATTGCAGGTACAAACCTCTGGACTAACCCTGAGGCATATGGAATCAACTGGACTCCTACAACTAATGTAACTATCACTGATAACGCAGGTCTTGCTCCAGATGATACTCAAACTGCAGAAGACGTTACTCCTAATAATGGTCAAAATGGACAGCATGAAATTAACAGAGATTATAACTTAACAGCATTTGAAACCTTTGACTCTGGCACAGTTACTTTCGATACTACTAACGAATCGTTTGATACTGGTTCTCCTGGAACTTCTGCAACACAGCAGTTTACTTTCTCTGGATTTGCTAAAGCATCTGGTTCACAATCGATTAGATTCCAACTACAACTTGATCCAGGTGGTGCAGGTGAACAGAACGCATTCTTCGATCTCAACCTTTCAAACGGTACAACTGGAACAGTATTTACTCCTCAGGGTGGTATTACTGCCGATGCATTCGGTGCTATTCCTCTTGGAAATGGTTGGTACAGATGTTACATCACATGTACATTCTCCTTCGGTTTCAATACTCTAAGATCTAAGTTTATCATTAAGAGTGGTGCAGGTGCTACTGTTTGGACTGGTGATGGTTCTACTGGTATTCTTGTTTGGGGTGCAAAACTTACTAAGGGTGCACTTGATCCTTATCAAGCACAAAGTGGTAAAACATTCTTCTCTGATACTGAGTTTAATACTAAAAACTACATTCTTGAATTGCTACAGCAATACATGATTGCTACTCTTGATAATAGTTTGACATCTCCTTCTACTGCTGCAGGATTCTACTCCTTCTACAGTTCTACTGATGCTGCAAACTATACTAAGGCATCTGTTTCTGCGATGCTCAGAACTAACCTTAGAATCATCACTAATCAGTTAAGTAACGATACTTCTTATATCGGTATTACAACTTATAATGGAATCTCTATTCCTACAAAAGCATACGGAAATGCAGTTGTTCCTGTTGGTGTCAACGGTGGACTTAATCCTGCTGACTTTGTATACGGTTTACTCAGCAACGCATATTGTGAAGTTGAATCTGTCACTCTCAATGAGGGTCTAGTCGCACAGGTCTACTCTAGATTTAGAATTGATGGTGATATCACTGATGGTCCTTTCACTATGAATGAAGTTGTTGCCAAGCAAGGTGCACCTTCGATCACGGGTGTTGTTTACGGGTTCCATGAGGATGCTAACTTCAAGTATCTTGATGTTAAGATTACAGCAGGTCCTTGGGCAATTACAGATAACGTTGTTGGTGCAACTAACTCCACTACTGCTCAGATTAGTGCTCTTGAAACTCGTGTTCATATCATTAATCTGAAGGGTGATTTTGTTGCTGACATTCCATTCAAAGGTTATACCTCTGGTGCTACTGCACAACCTACTTCATTCTTGAAGACAGAAGCAGCAATCACTGATAATACTGGTGGTAAGTTGACTGTCGATACTGCATCTCTCTTAGGTAACTTTGAGACAACTGCAGTTGTTTATCCTTCATCTTCCAGACAGTATATTACGGTTTCTAAGTACGCAGGTCTGGACATCGGTGTTGGTGACAGAATCGCATCTGTCGGATACAAGAGATTTGGTATTAATATTATCAGTGGACTTAATAACTTCACTGTTGGTAACAGACTTTATAAGGTTGTATCTGGTGTTCAAGATTCTGCCACATACGGTATCATTACTGATGTAGACATTGCAAATAACTACGTCTACATGGTTGAGTATCAAGGAACATTTACTCAGGGTGATCAGATTGGTGATTACGGGTTAGCAGCAACATTCCCCGTGGGATATGCTTCTATCGCAACTATCGTTACAACTGCAGGTGCAGGTGCTGCTCTTGTACAGGATGTACGTCCAGACGGTGTTAATAAGCGTCTGTATCTAAGTGACGTTGCAGGAACATTCGGTGTTAGAGATGCTATCAAGGGACCTGATTCATATGGTTCTGTCATCGTCACTCAAGTTGATCTTAAGGCAAGAGTCAAGAGATCCTTCAAGGGATTTGATGGTACACAGACTACATTCAATCTGTCACAGAACAATGGCACCTCATACCTCCCAGATCCTGCAGGACACCTCCTAATCTTCGTTAATGGTATCTTACAACCACCAGGTGCTACTAACGCATACACAGCGTTCTCTAACCAGATTCAGTTTACTGAAGCACCTGATCTTGGAGCATCCTTCACTGGATTCTACATTGGTAAACTTAGACAGTTGGATGACATCTCATTCGAGTTTGACTCATTGAGACAGTCCTTCAACCTTAAGCGTAATGACGTGTTCTACTCATTGACACTGACTGATGGTGTTCAGTCTAGTGTGATCAGACCTGAGAACAACATCATCTGTTCGCTCAACGGTGTGATCCAAGAACCTGGAGTTGGTTTTGAGATTGTTGGTTCTAGAATCATCTTCTCTGAGATTCCTAGATTCGGATCTACTTTCGTCGCATTCTCTTATGTTGGTTCTGAAGCAGACGTTGACGCTGCTGAGGTTGTACCTCCAATCGAACCTGGTGACTTTATTGACATTCAAGGTGAGACTTCAGACAGAGAAGTTGCTGTTATTGAATCTTCTAACTCTCTAATCACATTTGATTATCTTGGATCTGTATTCGGTCAGAACGCATCTGCAACTGCGGTCTTGACATCTGGATTCATTGACACAGTTCAAGTCACTGGTGGAGGTTCTGGATATACTTCTAGACCTACCGTAAGAATCGACTCCATCTCTGGATTCGATGGAAACATTCGTGCCTTGGTTGGTGTTGCAGGTGTTGAACTCAGTGCAACTGGTTCTGGATATCAAAATCCAGGCATCAGCGTTGACACTGTTGTTCCTGATGATTATGTTGCTCCTGACCTTTCAACTTACGGTGAAGAGTTAGTAGACCCCGAAACCCCATAAATAACTAAAAATCGTAGCGAGTAATGGCTAAGCAAACTCTTGGTCTTGGCACATCGGCAAATGACAACACAGGGGATACCCTGCGAGTTGGTGGCGATAAAGTCAATGACAACTTCAATGAAATCTATGCAGCGTTAGGTAATGGTACGACACTTACTGTCGATACCACTAACCCTGCTGTAGGGCAAGTATTAAGGTATAACGGTGCCACATTTTTGCCATCGGATTACACCAACCTGACTGCAGCGTTGGATGTAAATGGTAATAGTATCATTTCATCTTCAAACGGTAATATCCCACTCGCTACGAACGGAACTGGCGATATTACTCTTGCTGCAGGTGGTGTTACTTCTACTTTCGATGGTGCGACTGGTGGTGTAGATATTCCAACTACGATTTCTTATAAGAACGAATATAACGCATTAGGTTCTGCCCCTGCTGCAGCAACTTATACTGGTTATTATTTCACGGTTAATGGTGATGATAATCCATATGTAAATATTAATATTACTGCAGGTGGTGTTGGAGATACAAGAGCAAAGTTACTTACTGAGTATTCTAGTGTTAACATGCTATCTGATGTTGATACAACTACAACTCCTCCTAGTAATGATCAAGTTTTAAAGTGGAATACTTCTACTTCTAAATGGTTACCTGCTGATGATGCTGCAGGTATCGGTAGTATTAACGTATTCGCTTCTGTTGCAGGTGATACAGGATCAACAACAGCAAATAGTCAAACAGATACATTAACTATTGCAGGTGGTAGTAACATTACTACTGCAGTCGTTGGAGACACTGTAACAGTGAACTTCTCTGGAACTTTAACAACAACACTTGCTGCTCTGACTGATACTAACACATCAGGTCTAACTCAAGGTGATATGCTGTATTGGTCTGGATCTGAATGGATTCCAACTCCTACATCTGGTCCTATCATTTGGTATGAGGTAGGTGCACCTGTAGAGAACTCAAGTAGTGACTTCCTAATCAACGGACCTGGACTTCCTGCAGGAGAAAACCGTGACCCAACGTTATATCTGCATAGAGGATTTACTTATGCATTTGATAATACCGTTGAAGGTGGAGGACACCCATTTAGGATTCAATCCACACAGGGTTTATCAGGAACACCATATACAACAGGACAGACTGGTAGTATCACTGCAGTATTATATTGGACTATTCCTTTTGATGCTCCATCAACTCTTTATTATCAGTGTACACTCCATGCTGCAATGCAAGGAACCATTAACATCGTATCATAATAAATGGCAAGAACTGTCCCAGGAACAGGTGCATCGATCGAACCTATCTTTGATGAGGTGTTCGGTGTTCGTGCTGTAAAAGTTTTAAACGGAGGATCAGGTTATGATCCTGCGGATCCCCCTCGCCTAACAATTACAGGTTGTGGTACACCAACTGTAGCAGCATTATTATATCCGATCATCGGTTCTGGTGGACAAATTGTTCATGTAAGAGTTTTAGAAAGAGGAAGTGGATATGATCCTTTACGTTTGCAGATCATTCCAGAACAAGAAACACCAAACGTAGTAAATTCATTTGATTTCAATAGAATATGGCAACGTCATCCTAACTCATTAACACAAGGAACTTTTGCATTATCTGGTACTGCAAAAACTGATAGATTAACTATCGTATCAGATAATCATCCAAAACCTTCACAGGTTTATGTAAATGAAAGACAACCTGGAGGTTCTACTGATGTTGTAGATAGAAACTTCAATCAAGAGTTTGTATTTCGTGGCGGTAAAGACGTTCCAAATCCAGGAACTAGAGAATTTCAAGAAAATAAAGCAGTTGGTATATTAGCAAATGGTGGTCTATTACATACTGCTGATTGGGGCGTGGCAGGTAATGCATTTACAAACTTCCCCATTGATGTAATTAAATATGATTATGTAAAAAATACTACTGCATATGATACTATCAATGATAGTGGAGTTCATTATTATCATACCAGTAAAACTATAGATGAGTTTAAAATTGGAAAAGGTGTATTTGAATGGGGTTTATTAAGAGTATTCATTTGGAATGTTAAGGTAGAATTTGATAATGTAATGCTACCTGTAGATCAGATTGATGAGACTCTTGGTGCTATTGAAGTTGGTAGAATTGTTGATGATATTGCGGGAACTGGGCGTGGGGAGATTGCAAAGATTGTTAGAAATAGTCTAGGAGTTATAACAAGAATTTATCTAAGACTTCTTACTGGTGATAGTTTTGCTAATGGTGATCTTTGCCTAGGTTCTAACGGGTTTAAGTTTAGAGTATCTGCAGATCCTATTACTTTCACCAATGGTCTGTTTTATATCGACTTTGGTACTCATGCAAATGAGTTTGGTGCTTTTACATCAGGTCAGTACTATCTTGCTCCAGAAGATATTAAAGTTCACCAGAATAATCTTATTATATGGAATCAGTCAGATAGTTCAAATAGTCAAGGTAATGCACCACATCCTATGCAGTTCTCTACAACTGCAGATGGAACTTTAAATGGTGGTACATTATATTACACAAGCACAGGATCATCAGGAAACGTTGTTGCAGATTACGAAAATAGCTTGCAACCATGGTTCATCATGAATGGTGATGAGACGCAGAAAATATATTACTATTGTGCTAATCACAGATATATGTCTGGGTATGCAGGTGACGAAGGTTATATTCAACTTGATACTGCAACACAAACTGGAACAGCAGGAGTTACCCCTAACACATATTATATCAACGGTTATTACGGAAGTGGAGCAACGTTAGATTATTCAAGATATGCAGATGGTCACTCTAGAATCCTTGGTATGTCCTTTGATGGATACCCGATCTATGGACCATGGGGATACAATTCTTCTGGTGCAGTAGCAAGGGAAACTTCTAGTTTCCGTTTAAGGACTACAGCAGAAATTCAAGGTGCTAGACCTATTGTAAACACTGCAAGCACTGTGACTTATGCAGTTACTGTTGCTAACGGTGAGTTTGCATTTGATGGATCATCGCCAGAATTTCTGAATCTGTATAGAGGAAAAACTTACATTTTTAATCAAGATGACTCGACAAATGACGACTCAAACCATGTCCTATTCTCTACTCAGACGGATGGTTGGCACAGTAGCAATCCTGCTGTTATTGGTGATACTTCAGTTCTCTATTCTGGCAATGGTATCTCGTACTGGATTGATGGAGCGAGCGTTACATACGCACAATACCTCAGTGGTTTCAACCTTGCTACTACTAGAGAGATACGATTTACAGTTCCAGTAGATGCACCTACAGTACTATACTTATTTGGTTACCTCAGACCTGGATATGGAGTCAGACTAGTTAACGATGGTTATATTTTAGGAGATCTTACATCAGATTATATTTACGATTCTACTGTAGGAACCTTAGATGCATATAATGGTAAGTTTGGTGTAACGCCAGAGTATCCTAACGGAACTTATGCTTACTTCATGACTGAGGATGGTAGTGGTAATCCTGTGTATCCATATGCTATCGGTCCACAGTATTATGGTGCTCCTATATTTGAAGGTGATACTGTTCCTGCACAACCATCAACATTCCCATCACTAGCAACAGGTGATGTTGTACTTGCAAGTAACGGTTCTGTTGCTTATGTCAAGATGACTAGAAAAGGTGATAACTTCTTTGGTCCTGCTAAAGCAAAAATTCTTGGTGGTGAAGGATCTGGTGCAGTAGGTACTCCTACTGTTCAAACTGTTACTGGTCTATCTCTGCTCAATCAAGGTAGAAGTTATGCATCTCCTCCAACGCTCATCTTTGAAGGTGGTGGTGGACAAGGTGCACAAGGTGCTGCTGCGATTGATACCTTAGGTAAAGTTACAGGTGTCAATATTGTTGATCCAGGTGAGTTCTATCAAGAAGAACCTTATGTTCTCATTTCTGGTGGTGGAGGTATTGGTGCAAAAGCAGAGGCAAATATATCACAGGGTGTTATTACAGGTATTAATATTACCGACCCAGGTGAAGGATATACTTCTGTACCAAATGTTATCTTCACTAAACTTGTAAATCTTAAGCGTAAGACTAGAGCAAGACAAGCATTTAACTCTAGTGCAATTTACCTTACTGGTCTTGTCAAAGATGTTAGTGCAAATGATACAAGCATATTTGTTGACTCAACAGATGCATATCCTGGATCTGGTCAAATCATTGTCAACAAAGAGACTATTGCATATACTAGTAAAACTGCAGGTAAATTTACTGGTCTAACTCGTGGTGTAAACTTCAACTATGATCAGAGAGTCGTATTAGATACTATTCAAAACTTACCTGATGGAACTTCTAACTATAAGTTCAACGTTGGTGACAGAGTTATACGTCGTGTTGAGAATGCTAATAATAAAATTGCAAAAGTATATGATTTCGACGCTGCTACTAGAGAACTTCTAGTTACATTTGAAGTTGATGAACTAGCATTTATTGATGGTGGTAGACCTTCGACTGAAGATGCTATTGTACAGTTTGATGCAGGTGTTGCAGCATCTTCTGGTGCAGGTATTTTACCACACGTCGTTATTGATTCAGTAGGAAATAGTATTCCTACACTTACAATTCCTCTCGGATCATTAACTGATAAAGACTTTGAAGATGATGATGAGAATGCAGGAGCAGGTGACGGTATTCCTGACTTGGTGAATACTTCTACTGACTATGCTAGTCAAATTAATCTTGATGGTGGTATATTCAGTTCACTTTATGGTATTGAGGAGACTCAAGGTGGTACTAACACAACTCTATTCCAAGTTGGTGACAGTATTAAGGATGCTGATATTCCATTCAAGTACGCAACTGTCGTTGAGGCAGGTGGACTTGCTGACGGTGTAGCACACCCTTCTATCCTAAATATCACATTAGATGTTGCAAGTGGTAATGCACAAAACTTCCAGACTAATGAAGTTGTAACTGGTGCTATTTCTGGCGTTAGAGCAACTGTTGTTTCTTGGAATTCTACAAATGGAGTTCTACAAGTTAACAATGTTATACCCTTTAATACTGGAAATGTTAACATCGGTATCGCGGGATTACTCTATGAGTTCTCTCAAAATAGCAGTATAATTGACTTTATTATTGCAAATCCTGGAACTAACTATACTGGAGTCCCAACAATAGCGATCGAGAACACAGGTGATATACAGTCAACTGGTACTGTAGTTATGACGACTGCAGGAGACCAAGTTGCATCTATTACTATTGGTAATGGAGGGTATGGAATCCCTCAAACTGTAGATGGCACCTACAATCTACACCCAACCGTTACATTTACTAATGCAGGCGGTGATAGCACTGGAGCGAACGCTGCTGCACAAGCAGTATTAGGTGGTGAAGTTCTTAATGGTAATGGCGGTGCCTCTTACAGGATTAAGAGCATTGAATATCTTACAACAGTTCGCTCGTAACTACGATAAATAAACAAGAGGACAAATAGTATCCGCAAATGGCAGCCCTATTAACTGATCAGTTTAGAATATTTTCTGCGAAAAAGTTCATCAAGGCACTTGAAGGTCCCGACGCGACTCAAAGTGACGATGTAGCAGGTACAACGAGAGATCGTTTGTATCTGTTTATTGGAAGACCGCAACCCTGGGATAATGAGAACTCACCGCCTCAGGCAGTGGACTCTTTCTCAGAGTTTTCTGGTTCTTATGACGACATGGTATCAATGAAACGTGTCCTCGCTTCAGATACCGTTCAAGTTTGTCGTAGAATCGACTGGGTTTCTCCAGAACAAACTACTGGTGGATTGGGTTTTACTTATGACATGTATCGTCATGACTATTCCCCAAGTAAGACTGCTGCTTCAGGTGCTACTAAACTCTATGATTCTGATTTTTACGTTGTAAACTCTCAGTATCAAGTATACAAATGTATCTACAATGGTACATCACCCTCTGATCCTAATGGCAAACCTTCTACTGTCGAGCCTACTGGGACTAGTACTAGCATCATCACTACTGGCGACGGGTATCGTTGGAAGTATATGTACACTATTCCAGTTGCAAGCGTTCTTAAGTTTTTCTCAAACGACTACATGCCCGTCTTCACTAACGCAGCGGTTCAAACCAATGCAGTCGCAGGTGAAGTCGATACTGTTGTTATCAACGCTGCAGGGTCTGGTTACAACAATGGTACTTACGACAACGTAGCGATCAACGGTGACGGAACTGGTGGTCGTGTCTCAATCGTTGTTGACGGTGGTAAAGTTATCTCTGCTACTGTTACATCTGGTGGTACTGGATACACATTCGGTAAAATCAGTATTGATAATATCACTGGTATCGGTACTGGTACTGGTGGACAGGTTGACGTTATCTTGCCTCCTCCTGGTGGGCACGGTGACACTGCTGTTACTGAAATCGGTGCCTTTAGGGTAATGATTAATGCCAAACTCTCATATGATGAGGGTGCGGGTGACTTCCCTGTTGATAACGACTATCGTCGTATCGGTTTGATTACAAACCCACTTAAATTTGGTACATCTGAACTTATCTCTGACTTGACGATCTCTGCTGCTAAAGCAGTTATCTTCTCTCCTACATTCCAAGGTAACTATGTTCCTGATGAAATTATTACACAAACACGAGTTGTTGGTGGAACCAACGTTACTGCTCGTGGTAGAGTAATTTCTTGGAATCCTACAACTAAACTTCTGAAGTATTATCAGAACGCAGTTGATGGTATCTTCCCAGAAGTTACAGGTACACAGAATGAGTTTGACGGTTCTAACGTTATCAGTGGTGCAACCTCTGGTGCTGCAGGACAACCCGACGTCAACTTCCCTGCTGTTCCAAACTCATCTTCTAGAACTATCAACAATACAGAATATGATCTAGGTATGAAGTTCAACAACGGTTATGCAAAACCCGAAGTTGCTTCAAACACTGGTCAGGTTGTGTACATAGATAATAGGAGATCAATCAGTCGTGCTAACGACCAAGTAGAAGACATCAAAATCGTAATCGAGTTCTAATGGCACAAAACACCAATCTAAACGTCACTCCATACTACGACGATTTCGATAAAGCTAAAAACTTTTATCGAGTGCTATTTCGTCCTGGGTTCCCTATCCAAGCACGAGAACTTACTACCATGCAGAGTATTCTGCAGAATCAGGTAGAGAACGTCGGATCGCATCTATTCAAAGATGGATCGATGGTCATTCCTGGTCAAGTAGGTTATGATCTAAATGTCGAAGCAATTCAGTTACAAGAATCATTCTTGGGTGCTGATGTTGAAAACTATCGTACTCAGTTGAATGGCAAGATCGTCACTGGTCTTACATCTGGGGTAAAAGCAAAAGTATTATTCAGTATTTCTGCTTCAGATTCCACAAAAGGATATATCACACTATACGTTAAGTATATCGAATCTGGTGGCACACAAAATACACAACAAACATTCTCAAATAACGAGCAGTTAATTACTGACACTGAGATCACTTTCGGTACAACTTTGATTGAAGTTGGATCGCCATTTGCTCAGTTGTTACCTACTGCTGCACTACAGAAAGGTTCCGTAGCATATATTCAAGAAGGTGTTTACTTCATCAGAGGATTCTTCGTTGATGTACAATACCAATACTTACTCCTTGATCAGTATGGATCAAACCCCTCCTATCGTATCGGACTTGATATTCAAGAATCCATTATTACTCCAGAGGATGACCTTAGTCTCAATGATAACGCTGCTGGAACAAGTAACTATGCTGCTCCTGGTTCTCATAGATTTAGAGTCTCCACAAGATTAGTTAAGAAACTACTCACAGATGATGCTGATAAGGACTTCCTTGAACTCTTAAGAATCAACAATAGTAAAGTTGAAAAACTTGTTGATAGAAGTGCATATGATGAACTAGAAAGATCCATGGCAACCAGAACTTTTGAAGAGTCTGGTGACTATGTTGTTAAAGATTTTAAAATCACTGCTAGAGAAAACCTCGATGATGGTTTTAACAACGGTGTATATGAAACAGGTTCTACAACTGCTCAGGGTAATACCACTGCAGAAAGAATGTATGCTGTTGAGTTCGGACCTGGAACTGCATATGTTAGAGGATATAGAGTTAAGACTCTATCACCAACCTACGTTGACTTAGATAAACCAAGAGATACTGCAGCATCACAGAATACTATTATCCCATTTGAGATGGGTAATAACATTATTGTGAATAATGTTTATGGTTTCCCTAATTCCACAGGTTCATCTCTTAGCAATGCATATCAAACTATTGAATTAAGAGATACTTTCACTTCAACTCCTGGAAACGGTGCAGGCAATATTATTGGTTTTGCAAGACTTGCTTGCATGGAGCATACCTCTGATGGTGATGACACTACTTTCGGTAATGCTGATGACACTTACAACACTAACATCTTTGATGTTCAGATGTTTAATGTTCTTGAGTTAGCATCTGCTGTAACTATTCAAGCAGGTTCTGTACTGATCGGTGCAACCTCTGGTGCAAGAGCATATCTTGTAGATGGTGTTTCTGCTACAGATCATATCAAATGCTATCAGGTTGAAGGTGCTTTCGCTGTAGGCGAAATGATCGTAGTTGATGGTTTAAACGTTGATACTGTTGAAGTTTCTCATACTTATGCATTCTCTGATACTAGACAGATTGTATCTAGAGATGAAAGTACAAATGCTACTGAGTTTACTGCTGATATTATCTTAGATGATATTCAGGTTGTTCAAGGTACTACATTCACTTATGATGCTACAGGTTCTGCTGAAAAAATCACTGGTCAATCTTCTAACTTTGCGTTAGATCTTAAACCTGGCGACAGAATCTTCTTTAATGGAACTCAGTATGTTGATGTTGATAAGATCAACCCTACCTCATTAACTGGTTCTCAGAATTCTACTATCTTTAACTATCAAGCACAGACAGTTAATGTAACTCCTGGACCTGGTGGTGCTGCTCCTTCTGCAGGAACTTACGCTGCCTTACTCAGACAACGTTCTAGGTTGAACAATGTTCAGAATGCAGATCTCTTAAGTGAGATGCCTAAGAAGTACATCAAGAGTATTTCTGATGAATCAATGATTGTCAGAAGAACTTTCGATGCTCAAACAGTTGCTTCTAACTCTATCTCCATTACTCTTCCTGAGAATGAACAGTTCCAAGCAATCTCCGATACCAATTATACTCTTACTGTACTTGCAGGTACAAACAGCACTCACCCTGTTGGTGATCAAATCACTATCAATACTGTCAGTTCTGGTACTATTGGTTATACCACGTTCACCTCTTCTGATAGAACAACTATTCAGATTGATAACTTAACTAACATTACTTCGATTAAAGTTACTGCAACTATCTCGAAGAACGTTACTCAAAGAAAAACAAAATCTGGTCAGCAGATGTTTGTTCTTAAAACCATTAAGACAATTGAAAATCTTGACAAGCAAAATTATAATCTAACTTATTCAAACCTTTACGGTACTAGAATTCAAGATAGGGATCTTTCTCTTGGTCTTGTAGATGCTTACAGATTACATGCTGTATATGAATCTAACGATGACAATGATCCTGTTCTTCCTTCTGTAACTCTGGTTGAACCAACTTTCTTTGCTACAGGAACTATCGTTACTGGTAGAACTTCTAAAGCAAGAGCAAAGGTAGTTGCATTTAGTTCTGGAACTCTAAAACTAAGTCTTGTTTATGTCAGCGGTCAATTACAGTCAGGTGAAACCATTGATGGTTTTGACAGTAATGGAACTGCTATTAGTGCGATTATTAATGATAGTGTTGGATCTGTTATTGAAGGATCAAAAGTTATCACTGATAATTACTTCTTAGAAGTAGCACAAACTGGTTTCATCTACGATGTTTCTAGAGTTACTCGTAAGAAAGGTGTTGCAACTCCAATCAGAAAACTTCTGATGGTTATTGACTACTATACACATTCTGCAACTGGTGATTACTTCGGTGGTCAATCATATCTTGACACAACATATGGTGATATTCCATTCTTTGAAACTAAGTTCCTCTCAGATTACTTAGACTTTAGACCAGGATGTAAGAATCTTTATAGTGGTACTGGTACAGTTGCATCTCCTGCCTTTGTTAACTGCTCAACATTTGACTTTAAGTCAAGAGTGTTTAATGTATCTGGATCTCCGAATGCTACTATCTTCGACGTTCCTAAAATTAACAGCGACTTCCGTGCAGACTTTGACTGGTATCTACCTAGAATTGATAAAGCATTCTTAACACCTGCAGGTGAGTTCCAAGTTATTAAAGGTAAGTCTTCTGAGTTACCTCAAGAACCTGATGATCTGAAAGATGGTATGCTATTGGCAACCATGTCTCATAAACCATATGGTTTTGATCCTGAGTCTGACATTGTTATCACTAGATCGGATAACAGACGTTATACCATGCGTGACATCGGTGGTATTGAACGTAGATTAGATCAAGTTGAATATTATACTTCACTCAACATGCTTGAGTCTGATACTTTCAACACTAAGATTATTGACTCTGATGGTAAAGATAGACTTAAGAATGGATTTATTGTAGACGATTTCTCAGATCACAGTAAGTCTGAAACTTCTCATGAAGATTTCAATGCTGCATTGGATTTTGCAGGTGGTCAGTGCCATCCTTCACACTATACAACTAACATTCCTTTACAGGTTAATACAACCTTATCTCAAAACTATCAGCAGACTGGACCGATTATCACTCGACCATATAGTGAGTTGACAATCATCAATCAACCATATGCTTCTAGAGTTGAGAACATCAACCCATTCAACGTATTCACTTACATTGGACGTATTGATTTAACTCCTGCATCTGATGACTGGTTAGATACACAAAGATTACCTCAAAGAGTTACACAGATTGAAGGTGATTTTGAATCTGTATCATCTGAAATGAGAGTTGACCAAAATGGTTTTGCTCCTATTCAGTGGAACGCATGGAGAGATCAGTGGACTACAAATAGAACTATCGGATCTAGAGTTACCAGAAACTCCTTCTGGTTAGAGATGGACCGTGGTAGATCACCAAATGCAGGTGTATGGGGTGGTCGTGGTATGAGACGTGTTAACAGAACGACATCTTTCCTTGCCACTACTAGACAGACTAGATCTGGTATTAGATCCAGAGTTATTCCTAGAATTGACAGACAATCTCTTGGTGATAGCGTTATTTCTTCTACTTCTATTCCTTGGATTAGATCCAGAAACGTTAAGGTTAACGTTGAAAGACTGAAACCCAGAACTCGTTTCTATTCATTCTTCGATGGTAAGAAGGTATCTGATTACTTCACTCCTAAGTTGATTGAACTTATTAAGAACCCTTCTACTGATGCTCGTACAAACTCTACACCTTTCATTCCTGGTGAGACTGTAAGAGGACAAAGTAGTGGTTGTGTTTTAAAAGTTGCAAACCCTGATGATCTATATGTAAACAACCCATATGATGATACTGCAATGGCAACATCATATGCTTCTACTACTGCATACTTGAACATTGATACTGATGCACTAGCATCTAACGCTGTCGGTGAGTTCTATGGTAATGTGCAAGTTGGTGAAGTATTAGTTGCTAACTCTGGTGCTAGAGCAATTGTTAAAGATCGTCGTCTTGTTTCAGACCGTTTTGGTAAGTTCCAAGCATCATTCTTTATTCCACCTCCATCTGTAGATACTAATCCACGTTGGGCAACTGGTACAAGATCTATTAGACTTTCTACTTCTGATTCTGATTCACGTCTTGCAGGTGCAGTTGCATCTTCTGCTGAAGCAGAATACGAAGCAAGTGGTACATTGAACAGAGTTCGTGAGAACGTTCTTGCTGTTAGAAATGCTGAAGTTGTTCGTGACACTGTTAACCAGACTAGAAACTTCAATACAATCAGAACTGAGACTAGACAGATTGGTTGGTATGACCCTCTTGCTCAGTCATTTATTTCTGATGAAGAAGGTGGTGTGTTTATTACATCTGTCGAAGTATACTTCTTTAAGAAAGACACAAATATTCCTGTATCCATGCAGATTAGAACCATGGAAAATGGATACCCTACCACAAGTATCCTACCTTTCTCTGACGTAACCTTAGAACCAAGCGTTGTTCAGTTATCTGAAACTGCTGCTGTTGCAACTAAGTTTACCTTTAAGGCACCTGTCTATATTCCACAGTCGATCGAACATTGTTTCGTTCTTCTTTCTGACTCTAACGAGTATCAGATCTGGATCTCTAGAATGGGTGAGATTGATATTACTGGTGACAGAACTATTTCTGAGCAACCATATGCAGGTGTGCTGTTCAAATCACAGAACGCATCTACATGGACTGCTGACCAGTATGAAGACTTGAAGTTCAAAGTTAATAGAGCAGAGTTTGATACTACTTCATTATCTACTGTTACTCTTAATAATGCTCCTCTTGATATTGGTAACGGTGGTAAGTTAAGGTTACAACCAGATCCAATCCAGACATTCATTCCTGAGATTGATCTTGTTCTTAACTCTACTTCACTTCCATATACTATTGGTGCTAGAATTTATCAGAAGACTACACTTGCTGAAGGTACTATTGCCAAGAGAACTGTAACATCTGGTGGTGTTGTCTTGACAATCAAAGACATCACAGGAACGTTTGCTGCAGGATCTAACACTGGTGGTGTTATTTCAAACAGAATCGTATCTTCTAAGACAACAGCAACTCTCATAGTTACTGGTGCATCTGGTGACTTTACTGTCGGTGAGACAATTACAGGTAACTCTGCTACTGCTCCTACTGCTGAAGTTGTAACTTGGACTGCAAATACAAACACTCTTGAACTGAAGTTTATTTCCACAGACTTTATTACTTCACCTGCTGAAACTATCACTGGTGGAACATCTACTGTTACTGCAACTGTTTCATCCGTAACTTATTCTGGTGACTCTGTTGAAGCATCAGCAATTAGTGACGCTTATCCTACTGCAACTCCAACGTACTCTACTTCCCAAAGAAAAGTTCGTATTGCACATAGCAATCACTGCATGTATTCTGCATCAAATAACGTTATCATTACTGATGTCAAATCAGAAGTGTCTCCTACTTACTTGACTGCTGCTATCTCAGCAACTGATACATCTCTGAATGTTAATGATGCTTCTGCATTCCATACAGTCATTAATGGTGCAACTGTTGGTAGTACTAATAAAGGATATGTAAGAATCATTAGTAATGCAGGAACTGAGGTTGTTTCATACACTGGTATCTCAAGTGACTTCCAAACAATCACTGTAAGTGAAAGAGGACTTGATGGTACAACTGCAGTATCTCACGTTGATGAGTCTGTAGTTGAGTGTTACAACCTTGACGGTATTCCTCTGATTGAAATCAACAAGACTCATCAAGGTATTCTTAATCCAACTCTCGATACTTACGAGATCTCCACAAGTTCTATTGCTAGACTTGGTATTAGATCTGGTGGTCCACTTGCGATTGCTACACAGAACGTTCAGTATGATATCTTGGTTCCACAAGTTGAGAGAATGTTATTACCTGAAACAGGAATTACTGCAAGAATTAATGGCATTAGTGGTACATCTATCAATGATGGTACTACTAGATTGCAAGAATCGTTCTCAAATGATGGCGTATTCTCTGATATTATCTTGAGTGAGGATAATACATTAGGTTCTCCTCAACTTATCTGTTCTGCAATCAATGAATCTAGTGAACTTGCAGGTGCTAAGTCATTCAGATTGGATCTGACAATGACTAGTACTAAGTCAAATGTATCGCCTTTAATTGATACAGACAGAATGTCAATGACTACTGTTATGAACAGGATTAATAGTCCTGCTAATCCTAACACTGCTAAGTTAAGTGTTGGTGATTCACATGATGCAGTATACATTACTCGTGCTGCTGACCTTGTTAATCCATCAGGTGCAATCAAGGTTCTGTTCACAGGTTATCGCCCTGCAAACACTTTCATAAAGGTGCTATATAGAGTACGTCCAACTGGTTCTACCGATCACATCACGACATTTGGTTTCGAGTTCTTCCCTGATGCACAGGCACAAATTCCTGCTACTACAGAGAAAACTATCTTTAAAGAGTACGAATACGAAGTGTCTGGTTTAGCATTTGATCAATATCAAATCAAGATTGTGTTCACATCACCGAATCAGTCTTTAACTCCTGTTATCCAAGACTTCCGAGCAATTTCTCTCGCTGTATAATGTATCAACCTGTCAAAGGACATGATAATTGGTTTAGGGATTCCTCATCGGGGTTCTTTAACTGTGCTGATGAAGATACTTACACAAAGTATATGAAGGCACATGCAGCAGAGAAAAGAGCGAAGGATGATTTTAACACTTTACAAAATGAAGTTTCTGAGTTAAAATCGGATATGAGTGAGATTAAATCACTTCTACTAACGTTAGTCCAAAAATCTGATTAAATTATGACCACATCAGCACCTGTTGAAAAGGTTTCTCAAGAGGAGATGCTTAAACAGTTCAAAGAACAATACGCAGGATTTATTAAAGAGAACCAAGAACTCTCTGCAAAAATCAAACAGAATGAAGTCCAAGCACTGAAACTTCAGGGGGCAATCGAGACCCTCGAATACTACAGTGCAGGAGACGAACCTGAAACAATGTCACATCCTCCTGACGAAGAAACGGAAGAATAATGACAGGGGGTTCATAGGAACCCCTTTTTACTAGCATAAATAACTTGGAAGCATAAACCGTATAGAGTTGTCCTAACAAAATGGCAAATAGAATTCAGTTAAGAAGAGGGGGTGCCCAAGAATGGGCAAACTCAAACCCAACCCTTGCTCAAGGTGAACTTGGCATTGAACTCGACACTGGTCGATTTAAGATTGGTGATGGAGTTACTGCGTGGAACACTCTTCGGTACGAACGACCTGTCGAATCGACGTCTAATACTGCAAACACTCTTGTTCAGCGTGATGCTGATGGTAACTTCGCTGCAGGTACGGTAACTGCAACTCTTATTGGTAACTCTTCTACTGCTGCACGTCTTGCTTCAACTAGACAAATCCAAATCTCTGGTGACGTACAAGCATCTGGTGTATTTGACGGTTCACAAAACCTTAACTTAACGTCTGCTATCAGTCTGATTTCCACATTACCACATTATGATGGTACTGACACTGCAACTGGAACTTATACAAAAGTAACTCTTGATGCTAAAGGTAGAGTTACAAATGCTTCAAACCCAACAACTCTTGCAGATTATAACTTAAACGGAACTGTAGAAGGATCTTCTGCTCAACCGTATGACTTAGACCTTGTTGCTGTTGCAGGTCTTACCACTACAGGTTTGATTTCTAGAACTTCTGGTGGTGCAATGTCAACCAGAACTATTACAGGTACAGCAGGTAGAATCTCTATCAACGATGGTGGTGGTATCAATGGGAACCCCACAATCGATATTATTACAACAGCAGTTGTCCCAGGAAATTATAATACTGAATCTTTAACATCTGTCTCAGGTGTGGGATCCAGTTCAGAACCATTCGGTACTCAGACTGTAAACGCTACGAAATTTACAGTTGACGACAGGGGTCGTCTAACCAGTGCTACGAATGTACCAATCGCTACTGCGACAGAGGGAAGTAAGTACGCTAACTATGGTGCAGGTACTACTTACGTTAGGTATGATATTATTCAGAATGCCTCTAAGGTATACCAAGCAATCACTGGTATTGCTGCAGGTTCAGGTGCTCCTACTCATTCTAGTGGTGATTCAGGCGGGTGGAGATATCTCGCTGCCGAGGCGACTGAACAGAAGGGACTTGCGTCCTTTGCACAGGAAGACTTTGACGTCGATGCCAATGGGCACGTTACAATCGCTGCAGTAGGTGTAGATAATAATCAATTACAAAACAATAGAATCGGTTTTGCTGATGGCAACACCGTAGAAAACTTTGAACTCGATCAAGAACTTACAGCAACAACTGGTTACAGAGGATTCAACTATCTAAATTATGTTAAAGTTAATGATACTAGTGGCAACCTACTGTTTGGCGCGAATAATACAGGCGACGGTGGGGCTGGTGAGGTTGATATCAATGTCCGTACCGTTATATCTGATCCTGATATTATTCTTGATGGAGCAACTGCTCAACAAATTGATAAGACTGGGGATGGAAACCTCAATATTGAACTAACTCAGAATACTGCAACTAATAGAAACTTTACTGTTGCTTCTACAAACGCAGGTTCTGGCACAAGCACACTAACATTAACAGCAGAAGATGTTGTTGACATCGATGCATCTGCTGCTACTGGTAAAGTACACGTTGAAGATTCGAGATTCCAAGATAATTATATTGCAACTTCTAATGCTACCATGCACCTGGATCCAGGTGATGATAGAGCAATCACTGGATTAGTCAGAGTTCATGGAGACTTACAAGTAGATGGAACAACTACAACAGTTAATTCAACGGTTACGACAGTTGATGATCCCATCATTACTCTCGGTGGTGACACTGCTCCTGCTAGTGATGACAATAAAGATCGTGGAGTTGAGTTCAGATATTTCGACTCTGAGGCGAGATTGGGATTCTTTGGTTACGATGATTCGTACACAGATCTTGGAGGACACGTCGGAGGATTCTCCTTCCTCCACAACGCCACTAATACCTCAGAGGTCTTTAGCGGGACCGCGAGTGGTATAACTGCAGGTAACTTAAAACTTACAACGAACACAAACTCAACATCTAATACTACTGGAGATTTGGTAGTTGCAGGTGGTGCAGGTATTGGAGACGATGTTAATATTGGTGGATTACTAGATGTTGACGGGACATTCAGGGCAAACAGTACATCTAGATTTGATGATAATATTGTTTTACAAGGTGCTTCTAAGACATTACAACTAAACAATGGATCTGGAACTACTAAGATTGAGTTTCAATCTACAACTGGTAACGGTTCTCTTGCAGGTATCTTAGATGTAACTGGTAACTTCAACGTTAATACTAATAAGTTTAATGTTGTTGCTGCTTCTGGTAACACAACTGTTGCAGGTACACTGGGTGTTACAAACATTGCTACCTTCTCTAATAATATTGATGCAAACGGTGACGTTGCAATCGCAGGAAATATACATTCAGAAAGTACAAATGATATCACCACTGCTAAGAACGCAGGAACTGGTGTATGGGAGATTCAATCAAATGATTATGGTTCATTAAGAGTTGACGGTGGTGCATACGTTGCAGGTTCTGCTCTGATCGATGGTACGTTACACGTTAACGGTCCTCTTGAGATTAAGGATAGTGCGACAGAGACTGAATCTAGATTGAACTGGTTGAGAGTTAGATACAGAGGTCGTTTCGGTGACACTTATCAGGCATCTCCTACCTACGCATCTCATAACTTCTCCACCTTAAAAGCACACGGTGGTGCAGGTATTATGAAATCCCTGTACGTTGGTGCTACTGGATCTAACGAAAGATTCTCTGTTGGTAAACTCAATAGTAATGATACTGAGAAGTTCACTGTTATTGGTGCAACTGGTAATACAACTATTCAAGGTACATTACTTGTTGAAGATAATGTAAACTTCAATGGCACGCTAGACGTTGATGCTGATTTTGCAGTTAGAAACGGAACGACTGATAAGTTCTTTGTTGATAACGTAACTGGTAATACTAATATTGAAGGTACACTGACTGCTGATGGTCACACAGAATTAAATAGCACTCTTAACGTTGATAATAATACAACACTTGGTGGCACACTGACTGTTGCTAACAACACAGAAATCAATGGCACCTTAGATGTAGATGCAAACTTTGCAGTCAGATCAGGTTCAACTGATAAGATGACTGTTGCATCTTCCACAGGTAACATTGCAACTGATGGTACACTAACAGTTCAAGGTGAAACACAGATCATTGACTCTCTAATCATCAATGCATCTAACGAAGAGTTTGCAATTCAGAATGGTTCTGGAGTAGATAAGTTCACAGTTGATACTGATAATGGTAACACTATTATTGCAGGTCAAACAACGATTGGTGGTGCAACTCAAATTAATAATACTGTTGGTATTACTAATGTCACTTCAATTACTAGAAACACTCAGCAAACTCTGACTGGAAGTTATGCTGCTGATGGTGCATTCCGTTTAACTGGTGGTGCAGGTATCGGTAAGAACCTTGCTATCGGTGAAGGATTAAGAGTTTATGGTGGCACAGAATTAACAGGTGCACTTGACCTTAATAGTAGTGCTGATATCTCTGGAGGATTAGTAACTCATGATAACGTAACGGTTACAGCAGATAATAAGTTCTTTAAAGTTCAGAATGGTTCTGGTGTAGACAAGTTTACTGTTGATACAGATAATGGTGATGTAGTTTCTCAAGGTCAACTAACTGTTGCAGGTGATACCGCATTACAATCTGATCTTGTAGTTACTGGAAACTTAACTGTAAATGGAACAACTTCTACTATTAACAGCACTGTCACTACAATCGATGATCCTATCATCACTGTTGGTGGTGACACAGCACCCGCGTCTAACGATGGTAAGGATCGAGGTGTTGAATTTCGTTATTATGATGGTTCTGCTAAACTCGGTTTCTTCGGTTTTGACAGATCCACCTCAGAATTCGCACTCTTAACTAGTGCAAGTAACTCTTCTGAAGTATTCAGTGGTACTGACGGTGCATTAAGAATCGGTTCTATTCATGTTACAGGTGCAGGTACATCTGTTGACATTGACAATAACTTAAATGTTGATGGTACAGCAACAGTAGATGGTCAGATTATCTCTCAGGTATCATCTGGTCCTGCTCTTGTTATTCCTACAACTGATAAAATCAATAATCTTAACGCAGACTTACTAGATGGTATGACAACTGCGACTGCTGCAACAGTCTCTACAGTTGTAAATCGTGACTCATCTGGTGACTTTGCTGCTAATCAAATCACTGCTGCTAGTGCTACAGGATCTGGTGCAGGTTTCTTAGGTAACGCTTCTACTGCTGATGCATGGAAGACTGCTAGAACATTTACCCTCAACGGTGTTGTTCAAGGTTCTGTATCTGTAGATGGTAGTTCTGCCCCAACAATCACAACAACATTCGTTGATGCTGATAGCACTGGTCTTGCTGCTATGTCTGGAACTGGTTATGTCGTAAGGACAGGAACTGGAACCTATGCACAGAGAACATTTGCTGTTACAGCGTCGTCAGGTATTACACTTACTAATGCCGATGGTGTTGCAGGTAACACTACGATCAACGTTGCTTCATCAGCATCTAACTCTTCTAATAACCTTGTAATCAGAGACGCATCTGGTAACTTTGCTGCAGGAACTATCACTGCAAACCTTACTGGTCAAGTATCTGATATCAGCAACCATAACACTGGTGATCTTACTGAAGGATCTAACCTATACTACACCGACGAAAGAGTTGACGATAGAGTCAATGCTCTTATCATTGCAGGAACTGGTATCACTAAGGCATATAATGACGCTGCAAACACATATACACTGACCGTAACTCAAGCAGACATTGATACTGATAATGTAACTGAAGGATCATCTAATCTCTTTACTACTGCTGCAAGAACTAGAACTCACTTTACCTACGGAACTGGTATTACTCATAGTTCTGGAACTTTATCAGTAACTCAAGCAGATATTAATACAGACAATGTAACTGAAGGATCGACCAACCTGTTCACCACTGCTGCTCGATCAAGGACACACTTTACCTACGGAACAGGTATCGAATTGTCTGGTAGTGGTGAACTTTCTGTTACTCAAGCAGATATCAACACTGGCAATATCACTGAAGGATCTAATCTCTTCTATACTAATGCTAGGTTTGATACCCAGTTAGCAACTAAGGACACTGCTGATCTTGCAGAGGGCACCAACCTCTACTTCACTAACGCTCGTGCTGATGCTAGGGCAGATTTAAGAATTGCTGCTGCTGATACAGATAATTTATCAGAAGGTTCTTCCAACCTATACTTCACTAATGCTAGGGCAGACGCTAGAATCGCTGCTGCATCTACAAGTGACCTATCAGAAGGAACTAACTTATACTATACAAATGCAAGAGCAGATGCAAGAATTGCTGCTGCATCTACTAGTGATCTTAGTGAGGGTACAAACCTTTACTACACAAATGCTCGTGCTGATGCAAGGGTTGCTGCTGCTACTGGTGCAAACCTTGATCTTTCTAGCAAGAGTACAACTAACCTTGCTGAAGGAACTAATCAATATTATACAGAAGCAAGAGTTCAAGCAAAACTTGACAATGCATTTGAACAGTTAAGTGCAATGTTAAACAACCTTGCTACAACAACTACACTCACACTAGCACTTAGTGGAGATCCAACACCTGGTGCAGTTGTTACAACAGGAGTCAGTGTTGGTGGTGGCGGGGGATTCACAGGAGCAACAGGAGTCGCAACTTCTGGTGGAACTGGATCTAGTTTGACTGTTGATACTACAGTTGATGCTGATGGAAACATCACTGCTGCTGCAGTAAACGCAGGCGGTTCTGGATATCTAATCACAGACACCGTTACAATCACCAATGCCAATGCAGGTAAAGTGTTATCACTTAACTTGGCATCCTTGGCAGGTGGATCAAATTATGTTACAGGAACTGCTCTAGCAACGACTGGAGGTTCTGGATCTGCAAGTTTGGTGGTAAATATTACTGCATCTGCAGGTGCGATTACCAACGTTACTATCAATGACGGTGGAACTGGTTATGCTGTTGGTGAGACAATCACTATTGTTCAACCAACTGGTCTTGATGGATCAAACCCAGGATCAGGTGGTACAGTGAATACTGCTACCGTTGCAACCAATGCAACTCTAACTCTTACTGATATCACAACGATGGAAGTTGGAGCAACAGTTACTGGTGCTACTTCTGGTACTACTGGAGTTATAACCGCTATCGGTACTAACTCAGTAACACTTGATAATGTTGACGGATTCTACAAAAAAGGAGAAGTCGTCAGTGCTAATGATGTTACTACTTTGACAATATCCTCATTCAGTTAATAAAAAATGTCTGCTACTAGACCCGCAAGTAAAACCGAATTAAAGAACTATGCTCTTCGTAGATTAGGATATCCTACGATAGACATCAACGTTGCGACTGAACAACTTGATGATCTAATCGAAGAAGCAATTGATTATTACCAAGAGTATCACTACAATGGTAGTTATAAAACCTTCATGAAAATTGAGGTTACTGATGCTATCAAGACTGCAGCACAAGGAAATACACAAGCAGGTTCTTCGGCATGGTATGAGCAAGATAATTATGTTGATCTACCACCTGGAACTTTAGGTGTAAACCATGTATATTCTCAGATCGGTGCATCAAGTATCGTTCCTGGAAATATCTTTAACATTAAGTATCAAATCTTTTTGAATGACATCTATGCTATGACGCATGGTCACATTCTACATTACTTCTTAACTTCACAGTATCTTGAAACTCTTGACTGGGTAACTAACTCACAAAGAGATCGTAGAGTAAGATTTAATGAACATCAAGGTAGATTATATCTTGATATGGATTGGGGAGACATGACAGCAGGTGACTTCTTATTAGTTGAATGCACTCTTAGACAAGATCCAGTTACATTCACAAGCATGTTTAATGACAACTGGTTGAAGGATTATGTTGAAGCATTATTCCAACAGCAGTGGGGAAGAAACCTAAGTAAGTATGATGGTATTCAAATGCTAGGTGGTGTCACCTTAAATGGTAGACAAATCTTAGATGATGCTAGTAAGTTCAAGACAGATCTTGAAGAAACACTTCGCTCAACTTATGAACTTCCACCTTTAGACTTGGTAGGGTAAACCGTAATGGCAATTTCCAACACTCCCGCACAGGATTATGTACAATCGGACTATAGCAACAGTGCAAGACTGAATATTAACGGTTCTGCTCAAGAGCAAAAGTTCATCGAAAACCTTATTGTAGAAACTATTGAGATTTATGGGCAAGACATTTACTATGTTCCGAGAACGCTTGTCAACCGTGATTCGGTCTTTGGAGAAGACTCGGATTCAAAATTTGAAAGCGCGAAACCTATTAGAGCATACGTCAATAATGTTGAAGGATGGGAAGGACAAGGTGAGTTACTTAGCAAATTTGGAATCCGTATCGAAGACAAGACAACTTTTATATTCTCCCGTGAGAAATTTAAAACTGCTGTTGACGACAGTACGGTCCTTAACGTCGAAGGACGACCGAACGAAGGGGACTTAATCTGGTTTCCAGTAACTAAACACTTATTCTCAATCCAGTTTGTAGAAGCAGAGAAACCTTTCTATCAATTAGGAAAAGGATATGTTTGGGAATGTCAATGTGAACTATTCGAGTACAGCGACGAGGAAATCAATACTGGTATTGCAGATCTCGATGCTGTAGAAACTGCATTCGCAAATGCGATTACAGTTGGTCTTGTAGCAGGAGGTTCTGGTACATTTACAGCAGGTGAGACTATCACTGGTGGAACATCAAATGTAACTGCAGAGGTTAAGTCCTTTGACTCTGGTACTAGGACATTGATCGTAATCAACAGATCAGGCACCTTCCAGGTCCCTGAGACGGTCACTGGTGGCACTTCTAGTGCATCTTGGACAACTGCTACATATAATACGATTCAAAATGTCAACTCAGAGTTCGACCAGAACAACGACTTTGAGACTTTAGATAATGACATCATCGACTTTACCGAATCAAATCCATTTGGTTCAGTCGGATCTACTACTGATACTACAATCTAATGTTAGGAAATTATTCATACCACGAAATATTCAGAAAGACTATTGTTGCGTTTGGTACGCTATTCAACAATATCGAACTTCGTCGTCAAGATGAAGTGATGAAGGTGCCTTTGGCATATGGACCAAAAGATAAGTTCTTAGCACGTCTAGACCAAGTACCCGATCCTACAAACAAACGGGTATCAATTACCTTACCCCGTATTGGTTTTGAGATCACTGGTATCACCTACGATTCTTCTAGAAAGGTAGCACCAACACAGAAAATTAAAATTGCAAGTACTACAGCATCAAAGAATAAAAATACTTTCATGCCTGTCCCATATAATATTGGATTTGAGTTAGCAATCATCTCTAAGAATCAGGAAGATGGATTGCAAATTATCGAACAAATTCTACCAGTATTTCAACCTCATTATAATCTTGCAGTTAAGTTACTGCCCGAAATGAGTGAGATCAGAGATATCCCTGTTGTGTTAAACGATATTGATTATGAAGATTCATATGAGGGAGACTTCTCTACCCGTAGAGCAATCATTTATACTTTACAATTTACTGCAAAGACATACTTATACGGACCTGTTACATCAGCATCGACTATCAAGAAGTCTACTCTCGAATACTATTCAAGTACAGATGTCAACAAAGCACCAAGAGAAGTACGTTATCAAGCAACACCTATATCCTTACAGGATAGAGATGGAACTGTTGTTACTACTCTTTCTGCTGCTACAGATACAGATGATAATCTAATAGCAGTTGCTGATGCTAGTGGTATCGCTAAGTTCGATCACATCTATGTTGATACTGAACTTATGAGAGTTAGTAAGAAATCTGGTAACAATCTCACAGTAATTAGAGCACATGAAGGAACTGCTGGTGCAGCACACACTTCTGGTTCTAGTGTATTCTTAGTCAATCAAGCAGATGCTGATCTCCTAGATAGTGACGACGACTTTGGTTTCGGTGAAATGAAGTCAGAGTTTACAGATAATAAGAAACGAAACTTCGTAAGTGGTAATGATGAGGCAATTTAATGGCAGATCCCTTCAGTGGTTTGAATGAAACGTTCGGAGCAGAACCCTCTGAACTACAGAAACATGTTGAAAATGTAAAACCAACTCTTAAGAAAACAGATTCTCAAGATGTAAAGCAGGACTATGAAATTAGTCGTGCTCAACTACATAATCTTGTAATGAAAGGACAGGAGGCAGTAGATGGAATACTTGATGTGGCACGAGCGTCAGATCATCCTCGTGCTTATGAGGTGGCAGGGCAACTCATCAAGAATGTGGGAGATGTAGCAGACAAGTTAATTGATCTTCAAAAAAAGATGAAAGAACTTGATGATGATCAAACTAAGATTACAAACAATACTACTAATGCCTTGTTCGTTGGTAGCACTGCTGAGTTACAGAAAATGTTAAAGCAGCAAAAAGAGATAAATAAAAAGGACACGAAATAACACGACACGACAATGCCCGTATTAAAAGTATTGAGTACTAACGCTATTGCAGGATCTGCAACTGAATATCAAGTAGTACAAACAGGATATTATAGAGTGCTTGCCACTGCTGCAGCATCTACAGTATCATTTAATGGTGGACCTGCTATCACACTGGTACAAAACGAAGCACTCCTCCTTAAATCAGGAGCAAAACCTGGTCAAGCAAGAATTACTAAAGCAGTAGATGATAGTACTGCTGATTATCAACTTGGAGTTAACCTTGGTGAGATGACAAATACTCATCCATTCTCTGTTGATGATTTCATCGCTGTAGAAGATGATTCTACATCTCCTGCAATCAACTCAAACTTCCTATCTGCAGGAACAGTAGGTAAGAAAGTTACTGCTGTAACTCCTAACAGTATTAGTACTGATGTTGATTCATCTAGTGCACCTGCTGATTACAGTTACGCATACTCTGGTAAGCAAGCAGTGGTCAAGCGTGCAGTTGGAATCACTGCAGGTTCTGGCGCAATCGTCGTTGAGGAAATCCAAGTAGTCGGAGGTTAACGTGGCAACGGTTAATCAAGAGGCAGAACGTATTGTTCGTGGAATGAAAAAGAACCAACATAGGTTCAAAAAACTCTACGGAAAACGTGACAAAGAAGTTATGTACGCTACTGCAAACAAACTTGCACAAAAAGAACAATTGAAAGTTATGTATTACAAAGATTTTATTAACATTGTAGAAGGCAATCCCACTACTAGAATGCTAACCAAGTCTAAGACACAACAGACTGGAAACATTTCTGCTGACAGAGGAACCGATGAAAAGAAAAATAGAGCAAGTAGAAAAGGACTTGAGAAAGACCTTAAAAAGAAAGGCATCGGTTACAAAAAGGGTGTCGGTGAGTATAAATATTCCTCAGGCGAAGGCACAGGACGTGAGGTTTCATACCAAACAAGTCCTGGCAAAGGAATGTCGAAGCGTCGTTTCGGCAAAGTCATGCGTCGTCTCGGTAGAAAGCATGGTCAGGAATCTGTAATCACTAAAGATAAGGACAAACCTGCAAGACTGCATGATACCGAATCTAAGAAGGGTAAAGAATATAAGTCTTTCGCTTTAGGTAAATCTAAGGCAGGAAAGAATCCTTCTGGTCAAGGAGAAACTTCTGGAACTAAAGTCAGAAGTGGAAAACTTGGAAAAACTAACAAACCTGCAATGCATTATAACTAATCATGAAATGTGCACCTGCCACTAAAGGAGAAAAAAGATACTGCAGACTATGCAGTAAGAAAGAAACACGCAATCAGTGTGCCTATGGTGGTAGGATGTGGGATAGATACGCAGTAAAAGATGCATCTAAAGAAGAAACAGAATCAGCAGCAGAAGAATCAGGTATCACTAATGGGTCTTCTGAAGGAGGCGAAGGAGTCTCCGAAGGCACGAAGAGTGGTGATAGTTCTTTGCGTGACTGGTTTTCTAAGAGTCGCTCTAGTGATGGGAAGCCTGGTTGGGTTCAACTCGGTGGTAAATACGCAGGGAAACCCTGTGCCAAACAACCTGGACAGACAACAAAACCTAAATGCGGTTCCAGTAAAATGAAAAAGAACCTAAATAAAGATGAGGAAGACTCAGCGTTTCGTCGCAAACAAAAGCAAGATCCTAACCCAAACAGAAAAGGAAAAGCAATTAACGTGAAAACAGAATCTACACAAATACATGAAGGCGAAAAAGACGCATGTTACACTAAAGTAAAATCTCGTTATTCAGTTTGGCCAAGTGCTTATGCAAGCGGTGCACTTGTCAAATGCCGAAAAGTTGGTGCAAAGAATTGGGGAAACAAGAGTAAGAAAGAAGAGTTTGAAGGACTCAAAACTTTCTCTGAGTTTCAAGCAGAATGTTGGAAGACACACAAAAAAGTTGGTATGAAAATGAAGGGTGGTAAGTTAGTACCTGACTGTCGCCCTAAGAATGAAGAAGTTCAAGTTGATGAAGCAAAGGTAGATAAAGGACGTAGCGATTACGGTAAAGCATCTATCAGAAACTACAGGAGAAGTGGACCTGGACATGATGATCCTGGTATGTTTGACCCTGAAGGTAAAAGGGGAAAGACTATCGAGAAACGTAGAGAAGAGCACAAAGCACGTCGTGGTGTGAAAGGTGCTAAGGTCCCTGCATATAAGAGAGAAGAAACTTCCTTTGAAGAAGCGAAAAAGTGTTGGAAAGGTTATGAGAAAAAAGGCACTCAAAAACTTTTTGGTAAAACGTACAACCGCTGCGCTAAAAAAGAGGAGACATCACATGTCGAAGAAGGAGCAGCATGGACAAAAAAATCAGGAAAGAACTCCGAAGGAGGACTTAACGAAAAAGGACGAAAGTCTTATGAAAAGGAAAATCCAGGATCTGACCTTAAAGCACCTTCAAAAAAGGTTGGAAATCCCAGACGGGCATCCTTCTGTGCAAGAATGAAAGGTATGAGAAAGAGACAGAAACCATCTAATAATACAGGCGACGATAGACTATCTAAGTCACTACGAGCATGGAATTGCTAAAACGTTTTCTTGCATGGGATAGAGACCTTGCTAAGAAATGGCAGAAGAAACTTAAATTATCTGACTATCAAATGCTTTGGTTAGCATTTGCTAAAGGGTTGCTCATAGGAGCAATCTTGCTATAATTAATAAATAATACTATAACAACGCATATCAATTTATGGACTCTTTCAGTGCAAAAGAGTGTCCCCAGTGTAATGCCAAATGGATGGGTGAACAACTCTACTGGTCAACTGGAGCAGAAGGATGCCCTCATGATCTAGCAGGTCTAGTGTGCAATGACTATGGTGATGAAAGATGCATCAACCCATGCAAAGGTTCTACAAGCGGACAGACATGGGAATTTCGTCGTGGAATGATTGCAGGATTGATGCAAGAACATGACAGGAAATCCGAACAAGACTAAGTGTAAATACTCAATTTACTTTATAAATAGTTACGTCATTTGAACATTTGAAACAGTGGAAAGACATACAATTGTATCAGCAAGTATCATCTTTGGTATCATTGGGATTTCTCTAGTTAAACTAGTACCACTAGCATACGCGATTGGATGAAAACATTTAACAACTTAATACTATCTCTCACTGTGGCAGTCATCGACTTCCTCTATCGGGGGAGAGACATACCTAGATTTTGGGTGCTTGAGGAAATTGCTCGTGCACCCTATTTTTCTTTTATGAGTGTGTTGCATTTCCGTGAGTCATTAGGTCTCAGGGGTCCAGAGCACATCTATCTAATGAAAGAACATTTCGCTCAAACTCTCAACGAAACAGAACATCTTGAAGAGATGGAATCTCGTGGTGGAAACAAGCACTGGGTTGATCGAGCATTTGCTAGACACTTAGTGTTACTTTACTACTGGATCATGGTTGTTTATTATGCCATCTCTCCAGTTAACGCATACCACATTAACGAACAAATCGAACATCATGCTGCCGAGACTTATAACAAGTACTTGACAATGTATCCTGATGATGCTAAGATAGTAGCGATTCGTGACGATGAACTGAAACACGCAGAAGAACTTCGTCAGGCAATGAAACTGGTATTAGCATTATGAAAATGAGACCTAAAGAAACTGAAAACCCAGAACAGTTACTAGCACGTTTTGATAAACGTATCAAACAACTGACTGCAAGAAAGGATGAATTGCAAGGGTGGTTTGATGAGTACGTCAAACTTGAAAAAGACTTACAAAGACTACAGGGATCTGTAGATGCTGTTACCTATATTTCTACTGGTGCTTTGCCAGGAGATGGTAACCATACTGGTATGCAAGACCACAAACCAAAATAAATAATACACTATATCAAGGAGAGTTATGCACCACTACACAGTAGGTTGGCATGACAACCAACAGCATCATTTTGAAATTTGTGAGTATGCCGAAGATGCTTTCAATGCTTTAAGACAAGCAAAGGAAGACATCCCATCTTTTAAAAATACGCACATGGCAGAATATTGCATTAAAGAGGATGATATTAAAACCCCTTGAGCATCAAAGTGATCCTGTTTGGTCCGTAATTATCATGCTTATCATACTCCTCATTGGAGTATCTTGGTACATCTACTATATACTAAGAATGTCCTTTAAGGAGTTACAGAACGATGGGAGCGATGATACCCCCAAGCAGGAAGAGTTGTTACAACTTTCGAGTGACGGAGATAAACCGTGTTCTTGACGGTGATACTATTGACGTCACCATTGATCTTGGGTTTGACTTATACAAGAAAGAAAGAGTTAGAATTGCAGGAGTTGATACACCTGAAAAAAGGACACGAGATCTCGAAGAAAAAGCGTTGGGTATCGACGCAACTAACTGGCTTAAGGAGAAACTTGAGGGGGCAATAGAAGGCGACGAAGAACTTTCAATTAGAACAGAACTTAAAGGAGGTGTCGGTAAATATGGCAGACTCCTAGGATGGTTATATATTGGTGATGCACAAATGTCTCTCAATGAGGCAATGATTGATGAAGGTTATGCTTGGGAGTATGATGGTGGCACAAAACAAAAGAACTTTGATGACCTTAGGGAAATTAGAAGACAGAGAGGGACTCTGCTCTGATTTAGATATTCTTATTAGAGCAGCAACTATAGGTCTACCTGAATGTAATGAAGAGTTTGCCACTGAATACTCAGAGGTTCATAGAGATGGTGTCTCCATTTACAATCGTATGTGGAATTGTAGAGGACTGAGAAGAATACATTTAGAAAGAGCAATCACACCTAAGGTAGAGATACTTCATGCAGTCTTTTGGCCAGATCCAAACTACAATCTACCTATCTTTGGGTGTGATATTGTAAGTGCAGGTGGCAATATAACTGCTGCTATTGTAGATATCTCTCCTGTTCGTGGCACAGAAGATATGTACGAAAAGATTGCTGAGGCAAGTAATCGCTATAAATTTAGTAATGTCAGGCATTTACCAGAATGGGGAGATGTGTTTTCACCTTACTGCAAGTTTCAGAAATTGAAGACAAGTGACGATAGATACAACTTTTATGCCTGCTGCAAAGAATACATACAGATATACACTCAAATGGTTCGGGAATCTGATGGAGACATTGAATGGATTGATATCATGAAACGATATGATGATCAAGCATACTATGTTAGTCAACAAAGAAGAAATACCAAAACTAAAGCAGTGTTAAGTCAGTGGTTTGATGATGTTTGGGCGGACACCTATATAGAGCAGGTACTATTTGATAAACCAAAGTTATGAGAGAGCAGTTAATTCGTGCACTTATTGCTCATGCACAAGGAGACATCCAAAAGCATAAAGCAAATGTGGAAGTATACCTTACTCATCCAGTAGGTATTGGTGAGCACTCAAACATCGTTGAAGCAATCGAACAAGAACTTGATATGATTGCTAAGTATCAAGACCAGATTGACGTTATTAACAAATACTTTAACAAAAAATCCGATCAATGATAGACGACCATCCAGATTTTGATGAGATAGATGATCATGATTATCATCTAAAACTATATCATCAAGATCTTAGACTACTACACAGTTGTGTAGAAAAATCTATTCAGTCTTGGCCAGGCGGTGATCCTAGAGAACAAGAAGCAATGTTTGTGATGCGAGATATTTTATATAAAGGTTTATTGGAACACCAATATCACCAGTTGAATGTAGACAGAGACTAATGGAACTACTAATCGGAACAGCATGTTTTGGTGCATTTACCTTTTGGGGTGTATGTGTTGCCAAATACCTTGATGCAAGAGAGAACAACTAATGGCAGTTAAACAGGAAATTTACTTAGGTAATCCCAATCTAAAAAAGGCAAACGTTTCTACGAACTTTACGAAGAAACAGATTGCTGAGTATTTGAAGTGCGCTCAAGATCCTGTTCATTTCATTAGAAAATATATCAAGATTGTTTCTCTTGATGAGGGTGTCATACCATTTACAATGTATGACTTCCAAGAAGACATGGTAACTAAGTTCCATGAGAAAAGATTTAATATTGCCAAACTTCCAAGACAGTCTGGTAAATCTACAATCGTTACAGCATATCTACTATGGTATGTACTATTCAATGACAATGTAAATGTCGCAATCCTCGCAAACAAGGCAGCAACTGCAAGAGAGATGTTGGGACGCCTACAGTTATCTTACGAGAATCTTCCTAAATGGTTGCAACAAGGTATACTGGGGTGGAACAAAGGATCCCTCGAACTGGAGAACGGTAGTAAGATTTTGGCTGCAAGTACTAGTGCTTCTGCTGTTCGCGGTATGTCCTTTAACGTTATATTTCTGGACGAATTCGCGTTTGTTCCGAATCATATTGCTGACCAGTTTTTCAGTTCTGTCTATCCTACTATATCTTCTGGTAAGTCCACAAAGGTTATTATCATTTCTACCCCTCACGGGATGAACATGTTCTACAAATTGTGGCATGATGCGGAACGTGGTCAGAATGAATATCTACCAACAGAAGTACATTGGTCACAAGTTCCAGGCAGAGATGAGGTCTGGAAAGAACAAACTATCAAGAACACATCAGAAGCACAGTTCAAAGTTGAATTTGAATGTGAATTCCTGGGCTCTGTTGACACATTAATCAGTCCTAGTAAACTCAGGACTATGGCATACCATGATCCAATTAAAGAGAACAGAGGTCTTGCACTGTTTGAATCTGTACAAGAAGACCATGATTATATACTAACTGTTGACGTGTCTCGTGGTGTAGGACATGATTACTCAGCATTCGCAGTATTTGATACCTCAGAACTACCATATAAAATGGTTGCTAGATATAAGAACAACGAGATCAAACCAATCGTCTTACCAAATGTTGTGGTGGACGTAGCAAAGAATTTTAACAATGCATACATCTTATGTGAAGTAAATGATATTGGTGGACAGGTTGCGGATATTATTCAGTATGATCTGGAGTATGAAAATCTACTGATGGCATCGATGCGTGGTAGAGCAGGACAACAATTAGGTCAAGGGTTCTCTGGTAAGAAGACTCAACTAGGTATCAAGATGTCAAGTGCTACCAAGCAAGTTGGATGTTCCAACCTTAAAGCATTGATTGAAGATGATAAATTAGTAATTCCAGACTACGACACTATTGCAGAACTAACTACCTTTATCGCAAAGGGTCAATCATTCCAAGCGGAAGATGGATGTAACGATGACCTAGCAATGTGTCTGGTTATATTCTCATGGATGGCAACACAACCATACTTCAAAGAGATGCATGATAATGATGTGCGTGCGCGGATCTATGAAGATCAACGAGACGCAATCGAACAAGATATGGCACCTTTTGGGTTCGTTTCTGATGGTATGGATGACGAGTACTTCGCAGACGCTCAGGGCGATGTCTGGAAAGTCGCGGAATATGGAGATAAATCATACATGTGGGACTATAGATAGCATTTCATTTTTATAAATAATCCTAGACAACAAGTGCAGGGCACTAAATCTAGGAGTTTTAAACAATGGCAGCTAATCAATCCTCACCTGGAGTCGTAGTCCAGGAAAGAGATCTGACAACTATTACAACATTATCCACCGCGAACGTTGGTGTGATTGCAGCACCTTTTGAATTAGGTCCTGTTGAATCAGTGTTGGAAATCGGTTCTGAAAGAGAACTTGTAGCACAGTTTGGTGAACCAAACGACTACAACTATGAGTACTGGTATACTGCAGCGCAGTTCCTATCATACGGTGGAGTACTAAAAACCATCCGTGCTGACAGCGATACTTTAAAGAATGCTGTTGATACAGGCACTGCACCAAAGATTAAGAATTTACAAGACTACGAGACTACATACGAGACTGCAAGTAATAACTGGAATTGGGCAGCAAGAACTCCTGGTACTAAAGGAAACTCAATCGGTATCTTCATGACAGACTCTGGTGCTGACCAGATCGCTGTTGTTCCTGCTCCTGGATCAGGTAACGATCACGAGTTCGTTTCTGGTGAAGCACTTAGCGTTTCTGCTACTGGTGCAGCAGGTAAAGTTTTCAAATATAGCATTGTCCTTACAGTTGGATCTGTAGTAGGATCATTCGTTCCTGGAACTACAACTTCAATCAGTATTTCTGGTTCTGCACAAACAGTTAATGTACTTGCATATGATGCAGGTAACAGAAAGATTGAAATCGGTCTTCCTTCTGGTGGTGTTACTGGTATCATTGCTGATGGTCAGACTATTACTCAGGGTTCTAACACTGCAGTAATCGAAACTTCTGGTATCGAAAGACGTGTTTATGTCGCAAAAGACAAAGGTTCAGTTGACTTTGCTGCTGCTGACAGTATCGCTGATACTAACTCTACTGCTGTTGCAGTTAGTTTAGTAAGAGTTGAGTATGATGAGCGTGAGTATCTTCCAGGTCAGAAATGGGTTGAAGTTGCTCCTAGACCTTCAACTTCTTCTTTCACTAGTGCAAACGGTGGATTTAGAGACGAACTTCACATCCTCGTAACTGACGTTGATGGTAAGATCACTGGTAACGCAGGTACTGTTCTTGAGAGATACATCGGTGTTTCTAAAGCATCTGATGGTAAGTCTTCTCTTGGAGAGACCAATTACTACGTTGAAGTTATCAAGCAGAAATCTGCTTATGTCTTCTGGGGTGAGCACGAAACTACACTGTTTGCTGCTACTGCTTCTGCTTCTGCAGGTAACTGGGGACAAAGTGCTGCTTCTAGACAGTTCAACTTACTTCGCTCAACTGCAGGTACTGTAGATTATCCTGCAGGTGCAGTTACTCTTGGATCTGACGAGAACGCTACTTTCTACTACAGACTTGGTAGTGGTGCTGACTATGCACTTTCTGGTGGTGAGTATACTATTACTTCAGCAGGTCTTGCTACTGCATATGGATTGGTAGATGACCCAGAATCACAAGTCATCGACTTCATCTTAGCAGGTCCTTCTGGCGCAACTGATTCTGCTGCTATCTCTAAGGTTGCTGCTCTAGTCAGTATTGTTGAAGAAAGAAGAGACTGTATGCTATTCGTTTCTCCTCGTAGAGGAAACGTGATTGGCGTCAGTAGCGCAGCAACTCAAACTGTTAATATCATTAACTTCTTTGATCAACTACCTAGTTCTTCTTACATGGTATTTGACTCTGGTTATAAGTACATTTACGATAAGTACAACGACGTATACAGATACGTTCCTTGTAACGGTGACGTTGCAGGTCTTTGCTTACAAACAACTGAAGTTGCAGAACCATGGTTCTCACCTGCAGGTTTCGCTCGTGGTCAAGTTAGAAATGCTATCAAACTTGCATTCACTCCTAACAAGACTCAGCGTGACAGACTTTACTCTGCAAGAGTTAACCCAATCGTTTCCTTCCCAGGTCAGGGTATCGTTCTTTACGGTGACAAGACCGCACAGGCATTTGCTTCTGCATTCGATAGAATCAATGTTAGACGTCTCTTCCTCACTATTGAGAGAGTTATCTCTGGTGCTGCTAAGTCACAACTCTTTGAACAGAACGATGAGCAACAAAGAGGACTCTTCCTCAACATTGTTGAACCATACTTGAGAGATGTTCAAGGTCGTCGTGGTGTAACTGACTTCTTAGTTAAGTGTGACAGCGAGAACAACCCACCTGAGTCTGTTGACAGAGGTGAGTTCAACGCTGAAATCTTTGTGAAACCAACAAGGACTATCAACTACATTACTCTGACTTTCGTTGCTACTAGAACTGGAGTTTCTTTCCAAGAAGTCGCAAGTTAAAATTAAATAAAAACCTCTGAAAAAACGCTTTGTTCTAAATAATAGGACAAAGCGTTTTATATTAACCTACCATGGCAGGAATTCAATCATTTAAATCTAGAGTCAGCGGTGATTTTTCTAGACCTAACCTGTTCAAATGCGTCATTGACTTCCCATCGGTAGTCGCAGGCGGACAAGAAGCAGCAAAACTCGGTGAGTTTACCGTGAGAGCAGCGAACTTACCCGCAACACAGTTGGGTATTGTCGAAGTCCCTTACAGAGGTCGCGTACTCAAGATTGCAGGTGACCGTACATTTGAACCTTGGACCATCACTATCATGAACGATAAAGACTTCGTTCTTCGTAACGCATTTGAAAGTTGGGCACAGGGTGTTCAAGAGTATACTCAAAACGTTACTACTGCAGGATCAGACGTTGGATCCTATTTCAAGGACATGAGAGTTATTCAGTATGATAGGTTTGGCGATCTAAAAGATTCAGCAGATGCAGAGGCAGATCCTAAGGTTCTTGCAGAGTATCGTTTCTATGATACTTTCCCAACTAACGTTGCTGCAATCGATCTTGATTACGGAAGCAATGACGCTATCTCCGAGTTTACCGTAGAACTTCAAGTCCAGTACTGGAAACCAGTTTACAAGGGCGAGAAGACTGAAGGCGGAAAACAAACTAAAAAATAAGGTTTTAGAAAGTTCCTAAATAAGACAGGAACAACAATACTATAGTATAAAATGTCTCAACTCTTCGGATTTTCACTCCAGAGAGCAAAGAAGGTTCCTAAGGGACCTTCTTTTGTTCAGAAGGATAGTATGGATGGTACGCAACCGATTGTCGGTGGCGGTCACTATGGATACTCTGTTGATTTTGATGGGACTATTCGTAATGAATATGAACTGATCTCTCGTTATAGAGAGATGGTTCTCCAACCAGAATGTGACAGCGCAGTAGATGATGTCGTTAACGAAACCATCTGCGGTAACTTTGATGATGTACCAGTTGAGGTTGAACTAAGCAACCTTAAGCAATCAGAAAAGATTAAGAAGTTAATAAGAGAGGAGTTCGATGAGATTCTCCGTCTTCTAGACTTTGATAATAGATCTTATGAGATCTTCCGTCGTTGGTATGTTGACGGTAGATTATTCTTTCATAAGATCATCGACCCTAAGAATCCTCGTAGCGGACTTACAGAACTGAGGTATATCGATCCTCGTAAGATTCGTAAAGTGACTGAGTTTGAATCGAAAGATCCAAACGCAATGCGTAGTGCAGATCTTAACACTCAACTCACGCAAACGTCCCATACTTACTATCTCTATAATCCTAAAGGATTAAGGAATACTACTAATCAGGGCATGAAGATTGCACCTGATTCTATCACTTATTGTCATTCTGGTATTCAGGATCTCAATAAGAACATGGTGCTATCGCACCTACATAAAGCGATCAAGGCAGTTAATCAACTCCGTATGATCGAAGACTCTTTGGTTATCTACCGTTTGAGTAGAGCACCAGAACGTCGTATTTTCTATATTGATGTTGGTAACTTACCTAAGAACAAAGCGGAGCAATACCTTCGTGAAGTTATGGGAAGGTACCGTAACAAGTTAGTGTACGATGCAAATACAGGAGAAATTAAAGATGACAAGAAGTTCATGTCAATGCTCGAAGACTTCTGGTTACCCAGACGAGAAGGCGGACGAGGCACTGAGATCACTACGCTCCCAGGTGGACAAAATCTTGGAGAACTTGAGGATGTCAAATACTTCCAGAAGAAACTTTATAAGGCACTAAACGTTCCTAACTCTAGATTAGAATCAGAAGCGACATTTAATATTGGTCGTGCTGCTGAAATCACAAGAGATGAAGTTAAATTCCAGAAGTTCATTGCACGTCTCCGCAAAAGATTTAGTGAACTATTCCATGATCTTTTAAAAACTCAACTCGTTCTAAAAGGAATTATTTCCATTGAAGAATGGGAGGATATGAAAGAGCATATCCAATACGATTACATTGCTGACAACTACTTTACAGAACTCAAGGAGATTGAGATCCGTAATGAGAGAATGAATCAAGTTAACGTAATGGATCCTTATGTTGGTAAATACTTCTCAGTGGAGTACTTACGAACACAAGTCCTCAAACAAACAGTACAGGAACAAAAGGAAATTGACAAACAGATTAAATCTGAACTTGAGTCTGGTGTTATACCTGATCCTGCAGCGGAAATGGATCCATCTATGGATCCTAATGCTGCCCCAGAAGAACAACAGCAGGAGGAACTTCCGCAAGTAGATCCAGGTGATTTACGCAGAGGAGAGTTCTAAGTTGCTAAATAAATACAGTAGGAGTTATTATGCCTAGCGAAATCGCACAAACCATTGTCAACCAAATCTTTGGTGACGAAAAAGCGAAAGCAGTTGATTCGGTAAACGATGCCTTATCTGCTGCTGCATACGATGCAGTTCAACAACGTAAAGTTGATTTTGCAGCAAGTATGGGTTTTGAACTTGATGATACTGCACAGGATGCTGCGGATGAAATCTCCGATGAACTTCCTGATAATACAGAAGAAATCCCAGAACCTACACAAGGAAACGTCGAAACCCCTGAGGTAACAGACGAAACACAACCCGAAACTGAGGAAGAATCCGATGAGACTAATAGCTGAAGAAATTAACCAAGTCGATTTTCTTTGCGAAGAGAAAGAAGGCAAGAAGAATTACTTCATTGAAGGTGTCTTTTTGCAAGCGGAACTAAAAAACCGTAACAACAGAATGTACCCTCTCAAGACTCTTACTAAAGAAGTCGCTAAATATGATGAGAACTACATTCAAAAAGGGCGTGCCCTTGGAGAACTAGGTCATCCTGATGGTCCATCTATCAACCTAGATAGGGTATCACATAAAATTCTCTCATTGAGAGAAGATGGAAACAACTTCATCGGAAGAGCGAAGTTACTTGACACACCTATGGGTAAAGTCGCCAAGTCATTGCTAGACGAGGGCGTAAAACTCGGTGTTTCATCGAGAGGCATGGGATCTATCCGCAAGGAAGATAACTGCAACGTTGTTATGGACGACTTCATGTTAGCAACTGCTGCTGATATCGTCGCTGATCCTTCAGCACCTGATGCATTTGTCAATGGAATCATGGAAGGAAAGGAGTGGGTTTGGGATAATGGAATCCTAAAAGAGTCTGCTGTTGCTCAATTAAAAACAGAAATCGATCATGCAACCCTTAGAAATTTACAAGAACGCAAAGTTTCCGCGTTTGAGTCGTTTCTAAAGAGTTTGTGATTTATAAATAAATACAGACAACGCTAAAGCATAACGGAGTTTAAACAAATGGCTGAGACCCTCGAAAAAAATCTTGATAACATGGATGAAGTGACCGAAGGTGCTACCCAATCCAAAACAGCGGTTAACGACAAGGCAAAACCTGGTGACCCTATCGATACATCGAAAGGTGGTGCATCTAAGGTAATTGACGTTAACACTGATTCAGAAGAAGGCGCAAAAGGAACTAAAAACGCAGGCAAATCTGCAGCAGCACCAGTAGGTAAAGCACCTGTTCCGAGCACGAAACCTTCTGACGCATCCGCAAAAATGGAGGAAACCGAAGATGGCGAAGAAGCGATCGCTGAAACCAAGTACGACTTTACTCAAGATGTTGACGCTCTTGTCGCAGGTGAAGAACTCTCAGAAGAATTCCGAACCAGGGCAGTAACGATCTTCGAGGCAGTTGTAACTGAAAAGGTTAATGCTGAAGTTAAAGCGTTGCAAGAGGCATTTGAAGAGTCTCTGACTGAAGAAGTCGAAAAAATCAAAACAGAATTAGCCGAGAAGGTTGATGACTACTTATCTTATGCTGCTGAGAACTGGATGAAAGAGAATAATCTCCAGATCGAGCACGGTATTAAGACTGAGATGAGTGAATCATTCTTCAATGGTCTAAAAAGTCTTTTCTTAGAGCACAACTTTAGTGTGCCTGAGGAAAAATTCAATCTACTTGACGGTATGGTTGGAGAGCTTGATGATATGGAAAAGAAACTCAACGAAACAATCGACACTAATGTTGCTTTAAACAAGCGCATCGGTGAGTTTGTTAAAATGGAAATTGTGAACGAGAGTGCTGTTGGTCTAGCAGAAACCCAAAAGGAGAAGTTAGCATCATTAGCAGAGGGTGTTGAGTTTGAGAATGAAGAAGATTTTCGTAAGAAGATCGAAACTATCAAGGAATCATACTTCACTAGGAAGGCTGAGATCGCAGAATCTGCGAAGGAACCCACCGAAGAAGCATCAGCACCTTTGGTAGAATCAACAGAGAGTGGCACAATGTCGAAGTACGTTGATGCAATCGCTCGCTGGTCCAAATAATTTAAACTACTATCTCTACTATTAGAATAAACTAATGACAGTTCAAAAACTACAAGAGAAGTGGGCACCCGTTCTTAATCACGACGCTCTCCCAGAGATCGGTGACTCTTATAAGAAAGGCGTAGTCGCACAACTCTTAGAAAACCAAGAAAAAGCACAAATCGAAGAAGGTCAAATCCTTTCTGAGACTTTACAAACTACTGGTTATACTGGTGGCAGTACCGCTACAGGTCCTGTTGCAGGTTTCGACCCAGTACTTATCTCATTGATCCGTAGATCGATGCCATCGCTGATCGCTTACGACATCGCAGGCGTTCAACCAATGACTGGTCCTACTGGACTGATCTTTGCGATGAGAACTAACTACGGTGCCGAAAGAGATCCTAACGCATCTGGTTACGACGAAGCATTCTTCAACGAACCAAACGCAGGTTTCTCTGGTGGTGCAGGTTCTGCTTACGATCCTGGCGCATCAGGTTCTGCAAACAACGACGCTGAAGGCAACAACCCTTCTGTTCTTAACGACGGTTCTCCTGGAACTTACGAACAGACTGGCGATGCTGCAGGCATGGCAACTGCTACCTCTGAAGCATTAGACGACAGTGCATCTAACACTGCGTTCAGAGAGATGGGTTTCTCCATCGAGAAGGTGACTGTTACTGCTAAGGCAAGAGCTTTAAAGGCAGAGTACAGCATCGAACTTGCTCAAGACTTGAAAGCAATTCACGGTCTTGATGCCGAGCAAGAACTTAGCAACATTCTCTCTACTGAGATTCTTGCTGAGATCAACAGAGAAGTTGTTCGTACTATCTACACTAACGCTGTAGCAGGTGCACAGAACAATACTTCTTCTGCAGGTATCTTCGACCTTGACGTTGACTCTAATGGTCGTTGGTCAGTTGAGAAGTTCAAAGGACTTCTTTTCCAGATCGAAAGAGATGCTAACGCTATCGGTCAGCAAACTCGTCGCGGGAAGGGCAACATCTTGATCTGCTCTGCAGACGTTGCTTCTGCTCTAGGTATGGCAGGCGTTCTTGATTACGCTCCAGGTTTACAAGGTAACAACGCACTTACAGGTGTAGACGATACTTCTTCTACTCTCGTTGGTACTCTTAACGGACGCATCAAGGTTTACGTTGATCCTTACTCTGCTAACGTTGCTGACAAGCACTTCTACGTTGCAGGATACAAAGGTACTTCACCTTACGACGCAGGACTATTCTACTGTCCTTACGTTCCGTTACAGCAAGTTAGAGCAATCAACCCTAACACCTTCCAACCAAAAATTGGTTTCAAGACTCGTTACGGTATGGTTTCTAACCCATTCTCTGGCGGACTTACTCAAGGTTCTGGCGCACTTACTGCTAACGCTAACAAGTACTACAGACGTGTACAGGTTGCAAACCTTATGTAATAGGCAATATTGCTTATCTTTTGAGAGGGTGCTTGACACCCTCTTTTTTTATGCTATAATTTAAGGGTAACGACGGTTACGTCGGGAGTGACTGAATAAACTTACTGGCATATAGCTAGTTAAGGTGATGAGACACAGGTGGTGCTGCTACGAAAGTAGAATCGATTTACCAATCGGGTCTCAGGCAAGAATGTTTTTACTCTGTAGTAATGCCCATTCTTTGTTGGTATACAGGATTCCAACCTCCCTCTATATTATAAATAAAATTAATAGGACTCATTAGCAGTCCTTTTTTAATACCTCAAATTTTAATACATGTTATCTACCGCTTATCGCCTTCGACTAGAAGGCATATGTAAATCTATTGCAGCAGGAACTGAAGTAAGTATAGACGATATGATATGGGCACAGAAACTAGCAAAAGCAAATACGTCTGCACGCGGTATGTTAAGTACAGCAAGACGTATGAATACGAATCCAGATGATTCTTTTCTTAACGGTCTGAATATTGGTGACCCCGATTCAGGCAACCACCGTAGGGGTTTCTTTAATCCAGAAGAAGTAGTAGACTGGTTTCATCAAGAACGTTCAGATGATTGGAGGCAACGCGACTAATGAACACACAAGCAATGTCAGCACAATTTGGTGCTATTGATTTATCGGACATAGAAGAACAAAGAAATCGAATTCCAGATTTGGAAAGAAAGGAAATGAATCTTTTATCTGATGCAATGAGGATTGAACTTAAACAAGTTATTAATGAAGTTCTGGACGAGAGAGAACGAACAAGACCATTTGGTGGACTTGGGGGTAAGTAATGTTAGCAACAATCCTACTATTCAGTTGTATTCCATTTGTGACTGTCACTCTATACTTTGGTACTAGGGGAGGATACTATGATACTGATGCCTATGATGGACATGGTACAGCACACAAAGTACTCTTAGATGATGAACCAAAAGTATACTGGTCAAGTGAAGCATTAGATCAGTTAGAAATGCTCCAGAAGAAAGAGACTAAATAATAAAAGAGAATGACTTATTATGATCACTGACATCAGATATGATGGGTTCATAGGTATCTTTGATACGGAATATGATACTCAACCCTTGATTGATTATTGGGAATACCAAAACAAAGTGGGATCTACATTTAAACGTAAAGGTTTATTTGGTAGAGAGCGCAAAGCACATGCTCGTAAAGATACATGTCTTGCCACTGAAGATTTTATGTTGGATCACAACTGCGGTTATCAGTGGATGCGCGAATATAATGAAGTTACTGGTAGATGCCTTGAAGAATACATTGATCAGTTTGAACATCTTCTACATTATAGATATCAACAAGTATATCTGAATGTACAAAAGACTTTACCACAGCAAGGATATCATAGTTGGCATTCAGAAGATGGTTCTTTAGGATGTAATCGTCGGATCCTTGCCACTATGATGTATCTTAATGATATTGCTGAAGGTGGTGAAACTGAATTTCTATATCAGTCTTTGAGATACAAACCCAAACGAGGACAGTTTCTTATCTGGCCAGCAGGTTTTACTCATGTTCACAGAGGTAATCCTCCTTTGTCTGGTGAGAAATACATTTCTACATCATGGTTAGAAAATATAAACGCATAACATGTCTGCACAAAACTGGTATCAAGAACAATTAACGAACAAGAACTTTCTATCTCCAATTGGATTTGTATTCCTTTTGGAGAAAGCAAGGAAGGTTTCGTTTTTATGTCAGCGAGCAAGTATCCCAGAACTTAATGTTGGTGATATCCAAATACCTACTAGAGGATTAGTTCGTGTTCCCATCGAAGGTAACATTGACTATGGAGACTTAACTCTAGAGTTTATTGTTGATGAAGATCTAAGAAATTATATGGAGATTCATAACTGGTTGCGTGCATTGGGTACTCCTGATAATGTTGGGGAGAGAACTTCATGGATGCAGGCAAACAGTGATAGAACATTTAATGACAGAGGATCTAAAGTATCTGATGGCACATTACAAGTATTGAACAATAATAATATCGCAAACTTTGATGTAGTGTTTGAAGAGATGTTTCCAGTCAGTCTATCAACTCTGGACTTCAACGTTACGAATACAGATACAGATTATCTTACAGCAAGTGTTACTTTCAAATATCTTCTTTACGAGATCAGAAACACTAACCAACGTACTAGACGATGAAATTTGAGTACAAGTTTGAACATCATTGGGGTGGTGAAGATAACTGGTATACTAAATCTAAGAGATGGGCAAAGAAACAAAACCCAACCATGTCCTTAATTGCATCAATTTTTATAGAATGGTTGCATAAATGGTGGATTGATGGTAAAATACAAATGGTCCTTGACGACGTTGATCGCCAAGTTGACTTAATACATTCCCAATGGGAGGCAAATGACAGAGAACTCACCCCACACACAGTGGAGACAGGAGTATTTGGAGATGAAGGGTGGTCTATCTCAATCACAAATCCGATTGTTGAAAGAAGGACCGAACCAACTGTCTCAGGCATGGTTACTCCAAGCGATGCACAACGATTACAAGCAAATGAAGGGGATCAAAGAAACCCCTAGTAAAGAAAGTGGTGTCCAGACATCAATGAAACAATGGTTTCAAAACAATAAAGAGCAAGGATCATAATGAATCTGGAAAAACTGCAGGAACTGTGGAAGACAGATTGTCAGATCGATACTGATTTGTATTGTGAAGAGTCAATCAAGATTCCACAGTTGCATCAAAGGTATTTGGAATTTTATAATACATACTCTCTTATGAAGAAAGAGAAAGAGGGTACGTTAAATGCATTAAAGAAAGATAAATGGTTGTACTATAAAGGAAAGGCATCATCTCAAATCTACAAAGAGATGCCATTTGATTTAAAACTTACTACTAAAGAAGAGATCTGGATGTTCATCGATGCAGATGAAGACGTCCGCAAGTTACGTTATAAGATTGATTATATTGATCAAGTATTATATTTCTTGGAAAATGTTCTGAAACAAATCAATACTAGGAACTTTCAAATCAAGAATGCTATTGAATGGACTAAGTGGAAAGAAGGTTCTTAATACTCTGATACATAGTGTAGTGAAGTAAACTCACCTATGTCAATGGATCTTAAGATCAAGAAGAAGAATGAAGTATATCTTAAGGTTCAAGCAGAACCTCATATAAATTACGAGTTATCGGATTTCTTTACCTTCGAGGTTGAGTCTGCAAAGTTTATGCAGAAGCAAAGAAGGTGGAAAGGATGGGATGGAAAGATAAGATTATACTCTCCTGCTACAGGGGAGATCTATTGTGGTCTCTATGATTATTTGGTTGACTACGCAAAGAAGAAGGGATACGAGTATGAGACGGAGACCGATGAGAATTTTGGTCATCCCGAAGATGTGAATAAGTTTGTGACTCCTGAGGCAGTTGCAGGTTATATGAAATCACTGAATCTTCCTGTGAAGGTACGCGACTACCAATATCAAGCAGTATACGAATGCCTGAGATACAACAGACGACTCCTATTGTCGCCAACTGCAAGCGGGAAATCCTTGATGATTTATTCATTGGTTAGGTATCATGAAAAGTTAGACAGAAGAATTCTTATCGTAGTTCCTACGACGTCTCTTGTTGAGCAAATGTACAAAGACTTTGAATCCTATGGATGGAAAGCGTCTGACTATTGCCACAAAATATACGCGGGGCAAGAAAAATACACGAACCATGAAGTAGTAATCACCACTTGGCAGAGTATTTACAAGGAACCTAGTCAATGGTTTAGCAAATTTGATGTCGTGATCGGTGACGAGGCGCACCAATTCAAAGCTAAATCTCTTACTTCTCTTATGGGTAAGTTGCATAACTGTAAGTATAGGTATGGATTTACAGGGACACTTGATGGTGCAAATGTAAATCAGTTAACTCTAGAAGGATTGTTTGGTAGATGTACACAAGTAACAAGAACTAACGAGTTAATGAAGCAAGGATATATTGCAAAACTGAAAGTTAAAATTGTATTATTGAAGCACGAAGAACAACTCTTCGAGGGGTATCAGGATGAGATGAGTTATCTTGTAGAGCATGAAGGACGGAATAGATTCATCCGTAACCTTGCTGCAGATCTAAAAGGGAATACATTGATCCTCTTTAACTATGTAGAGCGTCATGGGGAACCTTTGTTTAACTTGATAAATAGTCATGTGGAACGTCCAGTACATTTCGTTCACGGTGGTGTAGACGTTGAAGATCGAGAAGAGATTCGACAACTTACTGAAGTGTCTGACGATGCTATCATCATTGCCAGTTACGGAACGTTCTCTACAGGGATTAATATCAAAAACTTGCATAATGTAATTTTTGCTTCTCCTTCAAAATCAAGAGTCAGGAACTTACAGTCCATTGGGCGAGTATTAAGGAAAGGAGAAAACAAATCACAAGCGACTTTGTATGATATTGCGGATGACATTTCTACTGATCGTGGAAATAACTATACTTTAAATCATCTATTAGAACGAGTGAAAGTATACAATGAAGAAAAATTTAATTATGAAATTATAGACGTAAAACTAAAAGCCTATGATTAACCATGTAAAACACGACGAAGATTTCTTTGGCATTTTTAAAATGACCAATGGAGAAGAAGTGCTATCTCGCGCTGTGATCACAGTAGATCAAAATGAATCACTTATCTTTTTACAAGATCCAGTAATGGTTCATGTAATGACAAAACCTATGAGTGAAACTAAGATGGTGCGTGGAGTTGGATTTGTCAAATGGCAACAACTCTCTGATGAGGAATTCTTTGTAGTGAAAGAAAAAGATGTAGTGTGCATCGCCACCATGAGCAGAGAGGTTCAACTTTTGTATGAAGGTTACCTCATGACTGAAAATGGAGTCAAACCAACGTCGCACAAGGCAGGGTACCACATCAAACCAGATAAATCTATCGGATACGTTGGTAACACTGATGACTATAGAGAAAAACTAGAAGATCTATTTAAAGCTACTGATAACCCTTGAACCCTTACAGTGTTATTGTACTCGTAATTGACATTCCTGTCAAGTATGCTATAATAACAACAGCACTTAAACACATATGAAGCGAGTCGCCAAGAAAAAACAACACTACGTTGATAACCAAAAGTTCCTAGCAGCAATCGTCGAATACAAACGACGTGTCGATGTTGCTAAAGAAAAGGGACTGGATAAACCTCGTGTCAACGATTATATTGGCGGTTGCTTTCTTAAGATTGCAAATCATCTGTCATTCCGTCCTAACTTTATCAACTATATGTACAAGGACGATATGATTTGTGATGGTATTGAAAATTGTATTCAATATATTGACAACTTCAATCCTGAAAAATCCAAGAACCCTTTTGCATACTTCACACAGATTGTATACTATGCATTCCTGAGACGAATTGCTAAAGAGAAACGGCAGATGGACATCAAAGATAAGATCATTGACAAGTATGGATACTCAGATGTATTCTCAGTTGACGGATCAGCAACAACCGACTATAATAGTATCAAATCTAATATCCAAGTAAAAACTCGTCGTCAATGATGTCATTTATTACTCGTTACTGGTCAGGCAAGACTGGTACACCTGTAGAAGAAATCCGAAGAATTGCTGAAGAAGAACTCAAAGCAAAGTTTCATTATCAAGAAGTCATCAATTCCGATGGTTCCTTGCACCACCGCATTATGATTACCTATGAAAATACTCCTGATAACTGATCAGCATTTCGGTGTCAGAGGAGACAATCAACACTTTATCAATCACTATAAAAAGTTTTATGGTAAGGTGGTGATTCCTTTTATCAAAGCATCGGGTATTAAAGATATTGTTTGTCTAGGAGATACGTTTGATAAACGTAGATCTATCAATTTTATGTCTCTGGACGAGGCAAAGAAAATGTGGTTTGATCCTATTGACCAACTGGGATGTAGGATGACTATGCTTGTTGGTAATCATGACATTTACTACAAGAATACTTTGCGGGTGAATGCTGCAACTCAAATCTTAGGTGACTATGATTTTAAAGTTGTTGAACAACCAACTGAACTGGAGTATGACGGTCTGAAGATCCTTATGCTTCCATGGATTTGTGATGACAATCGCGATGAAGTCTTTAATATTGTAGCATCAACTGATGCGAAAGTATGTATGGGTCACTTAGAACTGAATGGTTTTGAGGCACACCCAGGTCATGTCATGGAAAGTGGCATGGATAAAACTTTATTCGATAAGTTCAAACGTGTGTTCAGTGGACACTATCATCAGAAATCTACCAAAGGTAATGTTAGTTACCTAGGCAACCCTTATCAACTATATTGGAATGACTACGGATGCAAAAGGGGGTTTCACGTTTTTGATACGGATACTCTTAAGACTACTTTTTATAGGAATCCCTTTGACACTTTTCATAAATTGTATTATAATAATGGAGTTAGTATCCCAGAGTCAACAGAACTCGAAGGAGGTTTTGTAAAACTAATCGTTGAAGAAAAAGGCGATTACCAAAAGTTTGACTACACAGTCAAGCAACTACAAAACATCGGTCTTGGAGATCTTAAGATTGTCGAAGACCTTAGTGCTGAACTAGAGTGTTCGGATACTACCCTTGAAACAGAGGACACTATGACGTTACTTGAATCATACATAGATGAGATAGAACTAAAAGTCAATAAGACTAATATCAAATCTGTAATGAGATCTTTATACGTCGAAGCGTCTGAACTTTAATGTTTGTTTTAACCGAAGTTGGTACTGGTGGTGTCTATGCTTGCACTAATAAGGAAAAGCAAAAAACCGTAACTGTCTTTGAAAACGAAGACGATGCTGAACGGTATGCTATTCTATTAGAAGCAAATGATTACCACAAAGAACTTGAACTCATGGAAGTTGATCCTGAGATCATTGCCATGAACTGCGTTAACTACAACTATAAGTTTACAATCATTAAATCTAACGAACTGATCGTACCTATTATTAAAGAATGATTACCTTTGAAACACTTCGTTGGAAGAACTTTCTTTCGACAGGTGACCAATGGACCGAAATCGATTTAGATGGAAGTCCTTCTACATTAATCGTGGGCAGTAATGGCAGTGGGAAATCGACTATGCTCGATGCCCTTTGTTTTGCTTTGTTTAACAAACCCTTTAGGCAGATTACTAGGGGACAACTAGTAAACAGTATCAATGAAAAGGGACTCAAAGTAGAGGTGACATTCTCTATTGGTAAGGACGAGTATAGAGTATTCAGGGGTGCAAAACCTAACGTCTTTGAATTATACAGGAATAATAAACTAGTTGATCAAGATGCTGCAGCAAAGGATACGCAGAAATATCTTGAGCAAACAGTTCTTAAACTTAACTATAAGTCTTTCACACAAGTTGTCATCTTAGGTTCATCAACCTTTGTACCTTTTATGCAACTGAAAGGACCTCATAGGAGAGAAGTTATTGAAGATCTACTGGACATCAAGATCTTTTCACAAATGAATCTGTTGCTTAGGGATAGAGTCCGAGCAACCATGGCATCAAGTAAAGAATGTGATCACCTGTTGACTGTAGCAGAACAACAAGTATCATCACAACAAAAATTATTGAATAACTTGACCGAGATCAATAAGTCTCGTCAGGATGAAAGAGAAAAGAAGATCAAAGACAATCGAGAAATGATTGAAGGTCTTGAAAAAGAAAGAGATACTAAAAAGAAAGAACTATCTGGACTAGAAGTTAAGATGGTTGATGTAGATGATAAGAGAAATGCAATGTCAGATCTTAAAAACAGTAAAGCAGACATCACTGCAGAACTAAAAGTAGCAAGGAAAGATATTAAGTTCTTGGATACTCATGAAGAGTGTCCTACATGCAATCAACTTATTGAAAATGCTTTTAGGCAGGCAAGAATTGGTGCCCTACAAGGCAAATCTAAAATCCAACTAAAAAAACTAGACGAAATTAAGAATGATATTGATGATCTGTTCAAGTTTATTACTGCAGCAGATGATATCTCCATGGAATGCCATGAAAAGAGAAGTGAAATTAGTCAAAGTGAACGTGATATTGTAAGAGTTGAAATGGAAACTCTTAAGATTCAGGATGAGTTGTTTAATCTGAGAGAGAATCGTCCATCTATTGATAAGGAAGAGAAAGAACTTAAGGTCTTGCAGAAAGAACTTGCAGAGACTCAAGAAGGGTGTGCAAAAATTAGTAAGAAACTGGATGAGTTCCAAGTTGTATCACATTTATTGCGTGATGGGGGCATCAAAAGTCAAATCATTAAGAAGTATGTGCCAGTTTTTAACAAACTAATTAATAAATACCTTAACAACATGGACTTCTTTGTTAACTTTACTCTTGATGAAGAGTTTAACGAGACATTGAAGAGCAGATTTAGGGATGAGTTTACATATTCTTCTTTCTCGGAAGGTGAAAAGCAGAAGATTGATCTAGCACTACTGTTTACATGGAGAGAAGTTGCTAGAATGAAAAATAGTGTAGCAACTAATCTATTGATTCTTGATGAAGTATTCGATTCTTCTCTTGATGCAGGTGCAACTAATGAGTTACTTCAAATTTTGAGAGCACTAGGACATACAACTAACCTATTTGTCATCTCACATAAAGGTGAGATCTTAGTTGATAAGTTTCTAAGGACTTTAAAGTTTGAAAAGATTAATGATTTCAGTAAAATGTCGGATGATTCCTAATGGTATGTAAAGTAACACTGTATAAAGCAGGAACTGTATTCACTGAAGAAGTGATTGCTATTGATTACCAAGATGCTAAGAAGGTAGCACTTGCAAGAAACCCTGGTGCACAGGTGATGAGTGTAACTTCGGTCATGTGACAGTTGAATAAGTGGCACAACAAGTGGCACATGCTTGATCAGTCTGCTATAATAGGTATATACAAAGGAGATACATGATCAATCCAGAAGTCAAAGGCACACTCGCAAAACTACTCGCAACTGAGAACCTTACTGTAGAGCACCGTAAAGTGACTACAGCATATTTTGATGTTGAGAAGCGTGTTCTCTGCCTTCCTATCTGGAAGACTGCATCTAACACTGTCTATGACCTTCTAGTTGGTCATGAGGTTGGACATGCTCTATACACTCCTAACAAAGGTCTTGATGGTATCAACAAAGGTTTTGTAAATGTTCTTGAGGACATTCGTATCGAGAAGATGATGAAGGTGACCTACCCTGGTCTTCGTAAATCTTTCTTCCAAGGATACACTGAACTATGGAAAGATGATTTCTTTGGTGTGAATGATGAAGACATCTCCAAACTTCCTTTCATCGATCGTATCAATCTTTTCTACAAAGGCAATCCTGAGATTCAGTTCACAGAAGAGGAGCAAGTGTATGTAGATCGTGCTGCTAATACTAAAACATTTGATGATGTTCTACAACTTGCAGAAGATCTATTCGGTCGCGCAGAAGATATTGAAGATAACAAAATGGAAATGCCTCTACCATCACCAGAAGCATCACCAGAAATGGGTGGACAAGGTGAAGGTGAAGTAACTCCTCAATCATCACAGAGTGAACCAAACCAAGAAGGAGATGGTGCAGACCAATCTGCAGAATCTCAACCAAGTCAGTCTGACTCAGACGGTTATGGTAATGAGAATGCAGTGATCACTACACAGGGCAACAACTCATTTGGTCAGGAAGAGTATGATGAAACTGAAAGTATCACTCAAGAAGCATTCAATCAAGCACTAGAAACTCTTATCGATGACAATGCTAAAGAGTGGGTTTATCTAAGTCTTCCAA
>VMHT01183212.1_pt1 | contig 77450 bp, 50 predicted proteins | sample 4693611 | NCBI WGS metagenome assembly VMHT01 (sample SAMN12280063, study PRJNA550983) | marine metagenome | isolation source: seawater sampled from same location over 5 years 0.02-0.2 micron viral filtrate | place: USA: collected off the coast of southern California halfway between the port... ...
CATACAAAGATGCAATAAGACATTCCTACTGGATAGACACAGAATTTAATTTTACAGAAGACATACAAGATTTTAAAATAACAATTTCAAATAATGAAAAAGATGTTATTAAAAAAACTATGTTAGCAATTGCACAAATAGAAGTTAATGTAAAGACTTTCTGGGGAGACTTATATAAACGCATGCCTATTACAGAAATAGGTGATGTAGGTTTTACTTTTGCTGAATCAGAAGTAAGACATAAAGATGCTTATGCAAGACTATTAAGAATTCTTGGTCTAGAAAAAGAATTTCAAAATGTAGTTGAGGTGCCTGCTATTGCTAATAGAATCAAATACTTAAAAAAATATTTAGATGGCACACGCTCTAGAGATAATAAAATGTATACTAAGTCTGTATTACTATTCTCTTTATTTATAGAACATGTAAGTCTATTTAGTCAGTTCTTAATTATGATGAGCTTTAACAAAGAAAAGAATGTGCTCAAGGGTATATCTAACGTTGTTGAGGCTACCAGTAAAGAAGAAGAAATACACGGAAACTTTGGTGCAGAAATTATTAACATTATTAAAAAAGAAAACCCTGAATGGTTTGATGATGAATTTAAAAGTTTAATTAATTCTGCATGTATTAAGGCTTATGAAGCAGAATGTGGTATATTAGATTGGATTTTTGAAAAAGGAGAGCTAAGTTTTTTACCTAAAGAAACAATTAAAAACTTTATTATGAATCGTTTTAATAATTCTTTAGAAAAAATAGGGATGAAATCAATATTTAATGTTGATGAGAACTTACTAGAAGCAGTAGAATGGTTTGATATAGAAATAACAGGAACCAAAGAAGGAGACTTTTTCTACAAGAAAAGTGTTGATTACAATAAAAAAAGCAAAAGCATCACAGTTGATGACATATTTTAAAACCAAAATAAATGGAGTATAATAAATACTATTGGCTTAATGAAGATAGCCGCAAATTTTTATCAAGAGGATATATAACAGAAGAACCAGAACAAAGAATAAAAGACATAGCAAATACAGCTGAGAAATATCTACACATGCCTGGGTTTGCTGAGAAGTTTGAAAAATACATGTCTAAAGGATTTTATAGTCTATCAACACCTGTATGGATTAACTTTGGAAAACAAAAAGGATTACCTATTAGTTGTTATGGTTCTAACATAGATGACAATTTAGATAGCATACTTAATGCAGGTCGTGAAATAGGAATGATGTCTAAGTATGGTGGAGGTACAAGTTGTTATCTTGGGAATATAAGACCTAGAGGATCTGTCATATCTACCGGTGGTTTGGCTGATGGTCCTGTACACTATGCTAGAATATATGATACTGTAGTTGATGTATGTAAACAATCAGAAGCAAGAAGAGGTGCTTGTGCAGCTTATCTACCAATTGAGCATGCAGACATAGAAGAATTTTTAGATATTGGTACTGAAGGAAACCTAATACAAAATTTGCAGTATGGTGTTACTGTTAGTACTAATTGGTTAGAACAAATGCGTGGGGGAGATAAAATCAAACGTAAAATTTGGGCTAAAGTAATTCAAAGAAGAAGTGAATTTGGGTATCCTTATATAATGTTTACTGATAACTCAAATAACAATAGCCCTTACAAAGAGCTAGGAATGAAAATCAATGCATCAAACTTATGTTCAGAAATACAATTACCTACTGATACTTATAACTCTTTTGTTTGTTGTTTAGGATCTATAAATTTATTACACTGGGATGAAATTATTAAAACAGATGCTATAGAAACATATGTGTTCTTTTTAAATGCTGTTATGGATGAGTTCATCAAAAAGGCTGAGGTCAAAGCTGGCCTTAAAAGGGCTTATAACTTTGCTAGCAAACATAGAGCTATTGGTTTAGGAGTATTGGGATATCATAGTTTATTTCAATCAAAGCTGATAGAGTTTGAGTCACTAGCAGCTAAACAACTAAACAATCATATTTTTAAACATTTAAAAGAAATATCAGATGAAGCATCAAGATGGTTATATGAACACAGAGGATATAGATCCTTACGTGAAGGTTATGCAAACACAACTCTTATGGCTATTGCTCCTACTAAATCTAGTTCATTTATCCATGGTGCTGTGTCTATGGGTATTGAGCCAATAAAATCTAATTATTTTATTAAGGATCTTGCTAAGTCCAAAACAATATACAAGAATCCATTTTTAGAAGAAGAGTTAGAAAAGTATGGATTAAACACTAAGAAGACTTGGGCTAGTATACTTAAGAAAGATGGGTCTGTACAACACTTAGACTTCCCTACTAAAACTGTATTTAAGTCATTTGTAGAAATAACGCCTAAAGAATTAGTTCTACAAGCTGCCCAAAGACAACAGTATATTGATCAATCTCAATCTTTAAATCTTATGATACATCCATCAGTATCAGCTAAGGATATTAATGCGTTGTATTTATATGCACATGATGAAGGAGTCAAGACTTTATATTATCAATTTAGTCAAAGTAGTGCTCAAGATTTTGCTCGTAATATATTAGAATGTTCTAGTTGTGAAGGTTAAGCTGTTATTGCTCTTGGTTTGCCTAGGCTGTAAATCGGAGTACAACCCAGATACGGATCCTGAAGTCTTAGACTGGTACATTGATAATAATGATACTATTATCTATACTAAGCAAGACTCAATACAAGATGCATATGATAGAGCTATTTACATTCGTTCTTTGACTGATGAATAAAATGTATAGAATCACATGAGTTACAAAAGAAAAAGGGGCCATCTTCAATGGTCCCTTCATAGTATGTCATGGGTTTACCACAACTACATGTTTGTGAAGAACTAATAAGTATTAGCTTTAGTTACTGCTTCCTGTAGTTCAGAAAGATCTATTGGGCATACTAGATCAAGACCCGCTCTATAGTCTTCATATTGTATACCTTCTGCAAAGATTATTATAGTAGGTGCCATTCTAACTTTATAACTCTTTTTTGCTTTAGGTGCTTCTTTAATATCACACTTATAATATTTAACTCCTGTAAGTTTATCCCATTCTTTAAATTCATTATCTTTATTAAAGTCAGCATAAAATTCTACTATTACAACAGCATATGATTCCCCATAAGAATTTGTTCCACTAATTTTAGTATCAAAATTATCATCCGTTATCCATTCCTGTGCATGCATAGTATTGCAAGTAATGAATAATAAAATTAACATTAAATTTTTCATGTCTATCTTTGACTTAGTTCGTATAAACGCTCTTCCATCTTAGCTAAGGTTTGTTTGATTTCCTCAACATCTTCTTGTGTGGTCATTATAGTTTCTCTTATTAGTTCATCTTTTAGATCATATTCTACTCTTTCAATTGGGGGCTCAGGCCTCTCCATAGCTAATGCTATATCCGCCTTAAGTGTAAACCACATAGTTGACAGAGAAACTACAAATCCTACTATCATACCAATTGTTTTTAAATCTAAAGTTACTTTAGTTTGTTCCCCTATCTGAGGTGCTTGTTGTGCCATTATTTATTATTTAAATGAAAAATTTAATCCAATGCTACTTTGATATAGTTCACTATCCCAAAATTTGCCATATTCTCCTTCTATAAAGACTCCAAAGTGTCTACTTAATTTCCATCCTAAGTTAATTCCCACATTGTAATCATCCCATTGTTCATGTTCAGAATCTTGTCTTAGTCCACCTTTACCCCAGTTATTTCTATTTAAATAACTAAAGTCTACATCTCCAGAGATGTATTTATGATTAGGTAGTATGTAGTTAGCATAAGCATGCAACCAAAACTTACTTTTATAGTGGTAAAAATCAAAACCAATTATAGGTGCTATCTCTCCAAATCCACTTAAAAGATCCCATTGTTCGTTATTGTATCTATTTATTAAATCTCTAAAAACTGTATTTCTAAAATCAATATCAGAATAAGCTACTATATTTCCATCAGCATCTTTCCAAATCCAATCAGTAGTTTCTTCCCCTGTAGCCGCATCAGTATATGTAGTGTAGTGATCAGTATAACCATATTCAAATCCTAAAGAATACCAAGGGTTTGATGGAAACTCAATAGGATTACCATTCTCATCTAAAAAAGGATTACCATCTTGGTCAAAAAACTGTTCAGTTTCATTAAGCCATATCTCAATTGGATTATAACCATAAGCACGTTCATGTGTACGGTAGATTGCACCGGCTGAAATACTAAACTTTTTACCTAGTGGTAGTCTTAGTCTGGCTTCAGCTGACTTGTAGTTTAAGTTAATGCTTCCTACTTCTCTTGATTCAGCTTTAACTATATGATACTTACCAGTATGCTTAATAAATATTCTATGGTTATTAAATTCTTCACCACGTAATCTTTCTTTTTCAAAATGCAACTGATACTCTAATCCTGTTAGAGCTGAAGATGGGGCTGTGAATGCTAATTGTTGTTCAGTTCCGTCATACCAATTTCTTGGCTTTCTTTCATAGTTAAATCTAGCTAGTTTCCTTATTCCAAATCCTATTCTATAATCAAAGTCAAAGTATTCTGTTACATCTATTACACGGGGAATAGCATAAAGATCACCATCCGCTGGTCGTTCTACAAAAAAGTCTTGTCTGCTTGTCTGGTAAGAATTGCGTGCATCTCCTGCTGCATATATAGTTCCATACTGTAAAAAGTCTTCGTACAATGCTTTGAAGAATTTACCTTTTTGTTTTACTTCTTGTGAGTGAGAAGTATTAGGTAAACAAAGAACCACAATAAAAACCAACAGACTTAAATATTTTTTCATATTTAAATATTAATATTATTTTAAATTCAGTTGGTTTATACTATAATATAGAGAATATCTCTCAGTTATTAAAACATTTTAACTGTAAATTTGTCTTATTTAATGAAGTAGTTGTTCATTCTTAAGTAAGCATCATACTTTTGTATAGAATATAGAATAGGAATTACATCTTTCCAGTTTTTATAAACTTTAAGTTGTCCTTTTCTAGGTTTTTGTTGATATACATAATTAGAGTTAGTTCTAAACTCCTCATCACTATAATACAAATACGCCATTGGTGTTGTTATACTTAATGATATTGCTTCACCTAATTCACCCATAGTTCTTGTTGCTGCTATTGGTGATTTAAACATTTGATATTGCTGCTCTAAACCATCAGGTAATGGTGTAAACATTACAAGTTCCTTATAAGTTCTATCTGCCTGGTATCTTATTATATTCTTTAACCTTTTAGTTGTATCACTATCATCATCTTCACCGGCTAGTAAACTTGATAATACTTGAGATAAAACAAAAGTAGATAACATAATACCTATCTCACCCATACTTCTATAAAACCCATATAGTTTATTTTTAGCTCTTTGGTCTAAATTACCACCTTCACCTGTATAACCATAGGCTTCTAAGAAACCTTCATCATATTTAGAAAATTCTTTATTACCTTTTACTAACTCACCCTTAACATAGTTTAAAAACTTAAATGCAGATATATATCTTCCTTCCATCCAACCTAAGTTCTGATCAAAATATTCTCTTTGATATCTTGCTCTAATAGCTGGAGCAACCCATTTATGAAATTGAAAAGCTAATTTACCTATGGTAGTACTTTGCATAACAACTCTATCTTCTTTTGCATAGTTACCATGAATTTGTTTATTCACCTCTCTTATTTCATTTCTTATTTCATATCTGAATTCATCAGTATATGGTACCTCTTGTCCATTTCTTTTTATTACAGTATCAAAACCATCTTTTATTTTATTTTTGTGTGTTTTAGGGTCATATGTAAAAGCATCATATAAAGACATTGATTCACCCGTTTCACTATTTTTAAGTTGAGTATCCATTAATATTGCCATACCAACTTTAGTTTGAACATTATATTCTGCAGCATCTTGAAGTATATATCCCCATTCACTTGCTCTAGAAAACCAACTCCTGCCAGTGCTTGTATCTGTTGTTTGTTCACGTAGATCTGACATTTTATCCATCATTCTAAACATATCAACAAATGCTTCATATTTACTATTTGGTTTTTTAGCATCATATGTTGAATTTTTTAAACCTGGAACTAAACCAAAAGTCAATACATCACCTAAATCACCAACAACATAAGAAGACCTTTGGACTAAATCCGGAACTGCCCTTTTATTAAATTCCCAAGTTGCTCTTCTATATGCTTTCTTACTAAAGAACCTTGAGCCAAGCATTTCTATATTATTGTTAATCCTACCAATAACATAGTTATTAAAGTTACCAAATGGGTTAAATGCTACATAAGATAATGAAGATAGCTGAATCAATCCATCAGATATTTTATCCACTGCACCTTTGCTCATGGAATCTTCTTCATAGTATGTCATAGACATCCATTTCTTTGCTTTCCTTAATATATTAGAATCAGCACCTTTTATTATACCTCTTTCTTTAAAAGCACCATCTATTCTTGTCCCTGTTGTTATAGCAGGATCAGCGGGTTGATATTCTCTTTTTTCAATTACATTTACAAAAGCAAGAAGAGTATCTTCAATAGTACCCATCACCTCATAGTTTTCTGCCATAGCACTAAACTTCATTAATGATTCACCAAGATCTCTGCTAATTTCATTTGTTGCTGGTTGAGCAAGTAGTTTTGACTCTTTACCTTTTAGTTCAGCAAGTTCTTTAGAATAAGCAGATGGTCCAATTAAACCTTTCTTTTTCTTATCTTGTAAAGTAACTATTTGTTTTTGTATATCTTCTAACTCACCTTCAAGCCTTGGTCTGCCAACATAATAAATAGGTAATGAACTTATTAAGTTTCCATTTTCATCAGTTACTATACCTCGTTGTTGTGAAGTTGATTGGAATATTTTCCAGGCCTCATTACCAATCGTTTTTGCATATGCCCTTGTAAAAAAGCTTGGTTTCTTTTTAAGCTCATCTATAAAATTATTCTTTACCAAAGGAGTTCTACCCATCATTTGTGTCATAATGCCCACGGGAAGCTTCTTTAATAAATCATTCTCATATATATCTATATACATATCATAGAATTCTTTTTGTGCTTGTCCTAATGCATCTGTAGGATTCATTATAGATCTGTATTTAGCACTAGCCATATCTCTACCATCAGCAGTTTCTAAACGTACATCTCTGTACTGTTCTTTTACAGCTCTAAATGTTTGACCACGCACTACTATACCAGTTGCTTCACCTAATGAATTACGTTGTGCTTTGGTGTAGTCAATTATATCATAATATTTTGCTTCATATATTGAATACTCTTTATCTGAAATAGTTCTTGAGTTCTTTCTTCTCCAAGTTCCATATGGATTATTTTCTGTACCTGGTGTCCAATATTCATATTTTTTTCTTTCTTCTTTAAATTCTGATGTGTATCTATGGTACATTCCGTCAACTAAATTACCATCTTCATCTTTTACCTCAGCAGCAAAAAACTGACTAAATGCTCTTTTATCATTTGCTAACTTGATGTTATAATTAATATCTTCTTGTGATGCTGAATCTAAATCAGTAATATCATTATAAACATAAGGATGACCTTCATTGTCGTAAAGTACACTACGTAATTCATCTTGTAGATCATAATACTGTTGACCAATGGGTTTAACGTATCTACCATCAGATTCATGCATAAAATCATAAATCTTTTGTCTATCATCAGTAGGTGAAAGTTTAAGAAGTTTATTTGATGTTTTTGCTAATATCTCATTTCTAGATCCTATATTGTCTAACAACCTTTGTTTTTTAGCTTTGAATAATCTATCCATTACAGCAAGTAAAACTTTTGGAGATGTTGCCATGTCTCTAGTTTGTAACGCAACTGTATCAATATCTTTAACACCATTGCCTTCTATTAGATCTATAAGATCTTGCTCAGTAAATGCACTACCCACACCACCAAAATCATTGTTAGAATTAAGCCTTACTTGTTCAGTAACAAAGTTAGATACTGCTTCATTAATAATACCTGCCCCATCAGTTTGGCTACCGGCTAGTTTATTTAAAGAAAGTTGTAGTGATAATAGTAAAGATCTTTGAGTTGCATTTAATTCACCAGACTCTTCAATAGAATATAAACCTTCAAATGTTTTGATAAATCTGTCAAAATTATTTACATAAGTAATAAACTCCGGTTTAGCAAAATTTTCAGGATTTTCAACATATTCTGTAAATGCTTTAATTTGTTTAAGAGCATCTCTTAACAATGCTGAATATGCCTGAGATTGAGATACAGGACCTTCTGCAATAGCAATCCCAATATATGCAAGATGACTTGCAATATCTTCTTTCATATCCTTTTGACTTCTATCCATAAAGACACTACTTCTTACAGAATCAATAGCATCTCTCTTTTTGATCAAACCAATTCTATAAGTTTCTAATGCACCTAAAATAGTATTATATTCAGGATAATCATTTATATCTATATTATCTGCTATTTCTTCATCTTTTTTAAATTGATCTTCTGGAACAAATGGTGCATTATATTGATCTGCAATAGCCTCTTCAAGCTTTTTTGTTTTGTTTGCAGAATCTAATGATTCAGGGACAATCATATTTACCATATCTAAGTTCTGGCTAGGCGGGTGATCCACAACACCATCTGCTTGAATCTTACCACCAAACTTTTGATCTTTGCCTTTGCCAGTTATATCTGCTACAAAGTGTATAGTTGCAGCTGCATAATCACCTTCATATACTTGATACCCCATATTTTCAGCCATCCTTCTGTAGATGTTAACCTGTAAATTATGTTGCTCTCTAGTAGATAATGATTGAACTCCTTTCTGATATAGCAAGCTTTCAGAACTCAAATCCCAAGATTTATCATATTTTTTAAGTGTTAATGATCCACCTTTTGTTGGTCTAAAGTATTTAGATTGAATTGAATTCTTACTTGTCTTTAAATCTAATATTCTAATTTTACCGTTTTTGTCAATAATCATTAAATCAACTGTACCTGCTGTTTTAGTGGCATCATCAAAAAGAACTACTTGAGATAGTGCTATTGAATCTTCAGGCATCAAAAATTTTAAACTTGATTCTAATTGATTGTATACTTGATTAGCAATTTCAGGTGTAAGCAAACTTAAACTTACACTATCTAAAGCTTCACCAGCAATAATAGCATCTAATAAAGCATCTACATCATTACCTAAGTCAAGATTTAATTGTACATCTTCTTGATTTTTTAGTTTACCTTTTATAGCCGTAGTGACAGAAGTATATTGTTCACCGGTATTTATATTATAATATGTATGATCTTTTTCATTAAGAATAACAATTGACCCATCAGAGGTATCTTTTAGATTTGCTGATAAAAAATCAATATCTGTTTCTGTTGTCTGTGCAACATGAAACATTTTATCTAGTATAATTTTTTGTACACCATTTGCTGAATTCCTTTGTATGTCTAAAGCCTTTTTCTTTTGTGGAGAAAGGTTATATCTAATTTTACCATTTACTCTTTTCTCAAGTTTGAATTGAATGCCTTCGGTATTTAAGAGTTTAGCAAGATCAGTAAAGTTGGTGTCTGAATTTATTGCAGATACCGGTGCTGATCTCCCTGTAAGATATTCATTTAAGTTGTTTATAACATTCATAAACCACTCTAACACATCTTGTATTAAATTTGAAAATCTACTTGTTGGTGTAGTTTCATATTCTTCTCTAAAATGTCTAGCTAATGCTTGTGTAACTATCTCTAGATTTCTGTCTGTTTCACTAAAGCGTCTTTCTTTATTATATGAATCAGTAATTTCTTGTACCATCTCTGGAAAATTAATTCTTGCTTCAGCTAATAAATTATCAAATAATGTTTGATTATCTACTTTAATTGCATCTATAAATGGATGTAGCATTTCTTCTATTGCTACTTCATTTGTTACTCTTCCTTTTATTAAATATGCTGTTCCGTCTACATAAAAAGATCTCACCTTATCAAAAGGAACATTGCTTTTTTTCCATGATGGCATTTCGTTATACATAGCCTCAGCATCAGATACAGATAACATTTGAACATTGACTTGAGGAAACATTCTTTTAAGATGCATTACAACTGCTCTGGCTCTAGGGGTATCCCAAGCCCTTGATGATTCAATCATATCTTTAGTTGTAAACATATCTTCATTTACAATAACTCTATATGATTGTGGTGTTCTTTCAATAGTTACTCTATTTTCTGGAATATTATTTATAGAAAGATATCTTTTAAGTCTTTTTAAATTACTATTTAAATAAAACTCATCATACTCTTGTGTATTAGGATTTGAATTATTTATATAAAATTGATTTTGAAAGCTATGACCTATTCTTTCTCTTCTTAAATTATTTAATAGGCTTTCAGAAAAATTTCTTTGTTTTAAAGCAAATAATAATTTTTGATTACTTACAAAATCAGCAGCTTCAAGCACGGTAGGAAAAATGTCTACATTATTAAGATCTTGCCACTGATTTATAACATTGTTTGTAGCAATCTCTGTTTTGTATACATTCTGTAATACTTTATATTCTGCAGTATTTTTGTTAGGACATCTAGCCATGACTTATAAATTACATTTTTTAATTTGATCTATGAAACTTTCTTCATTTTCATAGATTCCGTTATTATATTCATCAATGAAGTCTTCCAAAGATAGGATATTATTTTCTCTCAAAGATGCCATTGCTTCTTTATTTCCTTGTATGTTAGCATCCCAAAAATTAGTAAGTGTTGGAAATTGTTCTTCTAGTTCCATTTCAAAATCTAAAGTCATCTGGCTTTCCACCTCATCTATTTCAGGTAATGATGTATCAACATTATCAATAACATTTGCTTCTAATTCACTTTGATCTTGTGCATCTTGATTTAACCCAAGTTGCTCTAACAGTAATGCTGTGTCAGCAACATTAGTCATAGTTGCTTCAGGATCAAGTTGTACTTCAATACTATTTTCATTTGCCTCAATATTTACATTATCAGCTTTTAATATTTCCTCTTGTATTGCTACGGCATCATCTATTGCTACTGTAAAATCTGATGGATCTTCTTGTGTTGTTCCATTTTTAGAATCTACAAAAGCTCTTACTTCTTTATACGTAGGTCTAGGTCCAAACATAAAACCAATATGTGTTTGTTGATTAGAGCCAAACGGATCTATTTCCTTATATGTTTTAGATTCTGAATCTAACTTATATGTTTTGATTACACCTTGTACATCACCAATTCTAACATAGTTTGGTGTAACATCTCTACTTAAACCAACTGCCATCCAGTTTACTGTTACTTCATTGTCTTTTACTTGAACGCCCTTTTGTAAACTTCCCGTTGCTGAAGACCTTTTAAAAGTCCAAAGCTTTGATCCATTAATGTTAGACTCAAGAAAACCTTCTGTAAATTCTTTTGTTAACTCTTCTTGAGATAACCCAAATACAGATTCAAAAGAAACATCTCCTCTAACCGCTTGTTCAACAGTATTAATATGAGATAAAAATTTGTTTATTGTAAATGGAGCAATTGCTTCTAATAAACTACCATATCTTAATTGTAACCCATCTTTAACCATGATATAGTTAATTATTGTCTGAGCTTGATTTTTAGTATCAAGAGAGCCATATAGTTGTGCAAAGCTATTTTGTAAATCCACCTTTTGTGGAGCAGATAAGTTTCTAAATGTATTAGCCATTGCTATATTAAGACCTGAATTATTACCTACATCGGATGCAGATTCTGGTATAACAAAATTATCAATAAAGAAATTTGATTCATTTTTTGATTCTAATACTTCTTTTATTTCATTTATAACATCAACAATAGATCTATCTGAATTAGGATATATTAAATCATTACTTAATACTTTTTCATTAAGCGTCCCGTTTTGTAGAAGATTATACTGATAACCTTTTATATTAAGATAAGATAAAAGATCCAATGCAATATTTTGCACGTCTTCTGTTTTTAATGTTGTAGCCCTTGTATCTATATTGTCAACTACATTATCTAATATATCTTGAAAAACAGGTGAACTACTTAAAAATGTTACCGGTAATAATTCATCAGTAAGCTGTTTAAACAATCTTAAATATGTACTATTCCATGTATTACTACTATAAATTTTAGTTAAATCTAATGGGGCATCTTGAGAAAGCAATTCCTGTATTTTTTCTTTCTTATCTAATACGGTTGCAATATTTTTACCTAGACCTTTAGTAAGACTTGTGGGTGCACTCATTTTATTTGTAAAAGTTTCAAGATCCATAAACTCTTTAAACTTTGACAGTATACTTACAGTCTCTTGATCACTTACCCCCTCTGGTTCATTAATGACATTTAGTAATAATTCATCGTTAACTTTTAATGTTGATTTAGATCCATCTTCAACTAATTCCTTTATTTTGTTTTCTACTAATTTTTCAATGCCCGGATCAAACTTATCTTTTTTATTTAATGCTTGAGAATACAAATCTTGTATAACGGGATTGTTTATTAATAATATAGATGTTCTAATAGGTACACTTAATGAAGTCATCATTGATACCAAACCTAATGCATGTCTATTTAAACCCAGCTTAGAAAACAAACGCTCTTTAGCATTATCTGTAGCCATAGTAATAAGAGAGGATATTGTATCTTGCTTTCTTTGATTACCCTCATTCTTTTTTTCTGTAGTATATTTAAATGAGTCGTAAGTTACACCATCTATGCTAATTGGGCTTTTTAAATCAATATCATATTCAGTGAGCAAACTAAGATATAAATTAGGTAATACAGCAGCTCCAATAGAAGCTCCTTTATTTGCTTTGAAAGCAAGTATCTTACCAACCAAATCATCTACATCATTATTTTCCTCTAACATTCTATTCTCAAATAACTTTGATTCTTCAGCTAATAATGATAATGTAGTTTCAAGTATATCTAATGTAGCAGGTGAATAAGAAATAGGATTTTCTCCAGATGCTACACTATCATTTCCAAGTAATGCATATTTATAATCTAAAATTTTGTTATTTAATGGAGCAGCATATGGTTCACCAAATTTAGCAACATACTCACCGTATTGTGCTTTGGTAATAGGTAAACCAAGCATTTGTAATGCCTTTACACCTGCTTCTTTTAATCCTGCATCTGTAACAATATTTTGTTTTGTTAGAAATTGATAGTATGCTTTTTCTTCAGATTCTGAAAGGCTATTTTCAATTTTAGCTGCATCTAAATTTTCATCATAAGTTAAATAAGCTTCAGAGTATATTGTTCCAGACTTACTTACATTAGTATTTACATATCTAATATAATCTGAATAATTTTCTTCAACTGTATTTTTATTACCATACTCAAAAAATTCTCCATCTTTTACATAGAAGTCTTTAAACTGTGCAAAGACTTTATCAATATCAAAATCTGCACCAGATACCTCAATTAATTCTCTAGCAAACATTGCTGATGAACCAAAATACACAGGCATAAAATCAACCCATTTAATATTCATTGCTGAGTGATTATCTTGAGATGGTATTCTTACACCAAACATTTTTGATATTACTTCAGGCATAGTTGCTGAAGGTGTATTTTCAATTAAATCCATTACAGATTTATGATGTGATGGCATCATCATCTCAGTATACCTTTGACCTGTAGGTTCACCATTAGCATCATATTCCATTACACCATGTCTTAATCTATCTAATACAACAACGCCTTCTGGACCTATATTCTCTTGTGTTAAAGAATCAATATTAAGTAAATCATTTTCATTTCCTTGCCAAGCAGCTCTTCTTATAATTTCAGATCTAATTGGTATTCCATCTTTAATTTCAAATACTCTCCTATAAACTTTATTTCCAAAGTCTGATACTAATGTAAGACCTAAGCCAGGTGTTCTTTCTGAAAATACCCCTTTACTAAAGTAGCTTAAAAATAATTGCTCAAACTTTCTTATTGTGATTTGATTATTTAAGTTATAATTTGGTACTCCATTAGTCATAGAAAAGAATTCAAGTATCTGGCTACTAGATTGTGAGGCTTTAAGACCGCTTAATGCAAACTCTAAAAATGCAGCAAGCTTAGGTGTAACTTTACCAGAAGCTTGAGATATACTTAATTCATCCATTGCACCATCAAAACTAAATATTAAATTTCTTTTATCTTTAAATCTTAAACTAACTCTTTCTGATACAGCTTTATTATATTCTGTTCTAATTTCACCAACAGTCATATTTAATGCTGGAACAAATTGATTATCATTTTGTTCAGATGTTAATATCTGTTTTATTTGTGTAGGATCAACTTGCTCTAATTTATTAGATGGATTTAATTGTTGTAGACCCATAAATCTAGCATCTAATGTAGTATAACCCTTGGTAAATGGATTACCATCGGCTAGTTCTTCAAGTGAATTAACACGTTGTTTTTTCATTTTAACTGCACTTAATGGAGCAGCAATTGCAATTGTTTCTTTTTCTTTTTCAATAGCTTCTAACTTTACTCTTAGATTATGAAGTGATTCCAGTCCTGGTTTTGGCAACCACATCTTTATATCTCCATCCCATATAGATGTATATTCTGGTGTTAAAGTAAAAGCAGACATTTTAAGAAATGTACTTCCATCACCATAAACAAACTTTTTGGAATTTAACAATGCTTGCATCTTAGCATAACCTTCAGGTGTAGCTTCATTTCCAAATACTGAATCAGAAGTTATTGTTTGACCTGTCTCAATTCTATTAATCAATTCAGCTTGAGCTGCTGTTAATTTACCAAAACCAAACCACATATATCTAAATGCTTTTGTTGTAATATACATTTGAGCATCAGCAATATCAATTCCACTGTCTTCCGGTTCTTCTAATGTAACTAAACTTATATCATCTACAGGATGGATAACACCATGAGATGGAGCCGTTATAGCTGAGTATGCACTATAGTATGCACCGTTTTGCATTTTAGCTCTTTTAATCTGATCTACTGAATCTTTTAAAGAAACAGCTTGATCACCTAAAAGAATCTCATTTATAGAGTATGAATTTATAGCATCATTAAAAAATATCTGTTTAAGATTATGTCTGTAGTTATCATTAAGATTTAATAATGAAGCAGATTGTACAAGAGCAGTTCTACTTACACCAGCTGCTATAATAGGACCTGATTTTACTTGATTAGATATTTGGTCTTCTATTTTTAATTCATCTATTAACTGTTCAAATACTTGAAAACGGCTTTCTAAGCTATCAACTACACCTTCTCTTAATGCTGTCATTCCAGATACCTCATTGGTAACCTCACCAGTTTGTTGTGCAACTGTCACTGTTCCTGCTAAAGCATCATCTAGTGTGATAACATTACCTGCATTACCTGCTTGAATTGCTGCGTTAATAAGAAAAGTCTGTTGTTCTTCAGACATTAATGTCTTAGTGTTAAAAAATGTAAGTGCTCTTCCGTCAGTATATCCTAATATATCTTCTTGAGTTTTTGTTGCATTATTTGCTTCTCTGTTTATTCTAGCAAACTCAGTTCTAATTTTATCAATATATATATCTACAGCCTCTTCAGTTAAAACAGCTTCTTCATTAACCATTTCCACAGTCTTAATTACCGGAAGATTAATCATATCTCCTGTATTAGACGCTTCCATTACTCTTATAAGCACCGGTGCTAATCCAGTAGTAATTTTATTACCCTCATCATCTAAACTTTCTACATTAGATACTTTATAACTTTTACTATTTAATAAGCCTGCATAATTATTTATTAAGTTCAGAGCAAACTCTTGTGGGGTAAAATCACCATATGTTGAAGTTTGCTTGACCCCTTGTAAAGAATCATTTAGTTCTTCTTCAGTTGATAACAGGTCACCTATTTTATTTCCTGCTACTCTTATTATTTGCAATCTTGATTCTAATGATAGCTGATTAAAAGCTGCATTATTTAATAAAAAGTTATTTGCCAAATAAGGATCTGATTTTAATAACTCTTCTAAACTATCTGCATTATTTAATTGTGCTACCTTTTTTAAATGATATGTTGGTAGTTGGTGTGCATAAACTAAATCACCATTAGGATTTTTAAATACAGATGCTCCAATTGTTTCATCAAATGGTGCATTACCAACTGCCATTTTCTTTAATCTAGAATCCATACCAGATTGATCAACTGCAAAGATATCATTGTTGTCTTGAATTAACTGACTCATTAAAGCTATAGAACTTTCTTTATAAGGCTTGCCGTCTAAATCATGAGTTAATGTTGGCGTTTCATTTTTATTTAAATCTAAAAAAACACGTTGATCAGAGTTTAAATTAGATCTGTTATATAACATGCTATACTGAAGATAAAGTGGACTAATTTTAATACCAGAAAGATTAAATAATTGCTCAGAGTATTTTTTAGAATCTTTCTTAAGTTTTGTACTACTAATACCTTTGCTGTTTGGTATTATTTCACTTTGAATTTCAGCAAGTAAAGTTATCAGTTCTGTTTTCAAATTAGGATTAGACAAAAGTTGTTTTCTTTTACTAATAAATCCTTGACTCCATCTATCTAATTGAGAATTAGTATCATCTCTTTCTGACGCAGAATATACTATTGTGTTACCTGCATTGTCCCTTTCATTAAATAAGTAGTCAACTCTAAAGTTTTCAAAACCTTTTAGTATTGACTGAAATAATAAAGGAGAATTAACTTCTAACGGAATGCTATTGTCACTTAACAATTGTTGTTCAGTTATTCCTACATCATTTAGGATCCTACGCACAACAGCTGCTGTTTCTGAATTATCTTGTCCAAAGAAATACATGCTTTGTAATATCTGTTTAGGATCAGTTAAGTTTTTAACAGCTTTAAGTAAACCATTATAAGCTTCTACAAAATCAACAGCTATTATTATTGGCTCACCGTTTGTTAATTCAGTATTTCCAAAATAATCAGTTGCTTCTACAGAAGTTGTTGCTATATAAGCTCTAAGCTGACTAGATAAAGATCTAAATCCACCAATCATTGATGCATCTTTATCATACTCAGATGTAGTTCTCAAACCAGTAGAGTCTTCAAACTCTTCTACTTGAAATTCTTCTTCATTGGCCTTATCACTTATTTGATTAATATACTTTACACTTTGATTTCTTATCTCATCACTATAATTATCAAAAGCTGATTGTATTTCAATTAATTTTTGTTTCTGTAAATCAGTTTTATTTTCATTAATAGGATTATCTATACTATATAAAAATTCAAAATCATCTAGTATAGAATCCATTTGTTCTTTAGGATTATAAGATTCATTTAATTTAGATATACGTTGTAAAAACATAGCTGATATATTTCTTACTAAAGGATCTGCTATATCACTATCTAAATAAATAAACCCTAAAGTATCATCTTTACTTATTGAGTCATGTGGTATTAATGCATTAGCCTCTATAGTAGTTCCTACATCCAATGCTGTAGTAAATTCATTATTAGCTATTTGTGCACCTTTGAATTTACCTGAGTCAATATTTTCAAATAAAGTACGTAATTCATTTTTTGAATATGAATTAAAAACACCTTGTATCCATTCTATAATTCTAGTAAATAAAGATTTAACACTTGCATCAGTGTTTGTATTCTTAGGATTTATTTTGAACTTTTCAAATTCATCTGCTAAATATTCTTCATAGTATTCATTCTCTAGTTGTTTCCTAGTCATGTTACTATATGTATCTGCAGAGTTTTTAAATTTTTCAAGTTCTTTCTCAAAGCTTTTTCCTTCAGCTCTAAGTTTAGCTCTTACTTCTTTTCTTGCTATACTTCTATATTTAGTTATCTCCTCATTACTAAGTAACATTCTAAATACCCCATGAAAAGCCTCATGATATTTGTATGGAGATGTTGCACCAGTATAAATAGTTCCTGATACTTTTTGTCCACCAGCTACATGATTTAATCCTAATACAAACGCACCAACACGTACACCACCAGCTTTTAAATTATTTCCTAATGTTGTTATATCAGCTATATTAATAAAACTAGGTAAGTTACTTGCAGCCCAGTCAGTAAAAATATCTATATCTTCTACATCTGATAAACTTAAATCAGAAGAAGACATAATTTTATTAGCTTCTTTTTCAATTGCTTTTCTTTGAGCTAATAATTTTTGATACTCTTCATTTGTTCTAAGAGTCTTACCTCTTTCTTTAGGTTGTACACCTTCTAACAGCTGTGCCTTAAGAGTTTCAAGTTTTTGTTTTATATCTTCAAGCTTACTAACTTCTTGTGTTGGTTGTGAACCTTCGCCACCTTTTTTAGAAACCATTACATTAATAGTAGCAGCTCTCATATTATAAACTTCTACTTCTCTTGGTGTTAGATTATCCACACCCTCTCTAACAATTTTATTTACTATATGATTAATGTATTCAGAAGGTAATGTAATAAAATCTTTAGCTGCAAATTCAGCAAATGCTGGATCACTTAAATCTAATAAACTAAACTCCGCTTCTTCAGAAGTAAAATTAGATTCTTCTACTACTTCAATAATATCTTCTTTTATGTTACCCTTATCAACTTCAGCTTGAATGGCTGAGGAATCACCTATTGCTCTAGCTGAATTATTTAATACTACTTCTGGTCTCACATTAGTAGTAGTAGCATCTATAAGATCAGCAGCAGATACCTGTGTTGGAAATGATTGTCTAAAGTTTTTATTTGATATTTTATTTCCTGATTCTGCTATATCTGCGTTATTATTAAAATCATTAATTAATGCTTGTATATAACCATTGATAGATGAATCTGATACAAAACTTTTTGCATTTCCAGCAGGTATATCTATAGTAATAGTATCTCCTATTTGTTTACCTATATCTGTATTATATAATTGTAGTTGTAACTTACCCCATGGAGTAACTTGTAAAGAAATATTATAACCTTCTTTAGCTGATATAAATACAGACCCTCTTATATTCTCTTCATTAAATTGAGTGTTATATGCTAAGTCTTTAGCTTTACCATCTTTATCTAAGTTTTCCTTTTTAGTTTTTTGTGCACGGTTAACAAGATCTGCTGCTAAATTATCTCTTTGAGATTTATTAAATGTACGGGCTTTTAAATTAACAGGTCTGTAAGATCCATCAGGTAATTGTACTATAGCTATATATCTATCAGTACCATTCTTAATATCATCCCACATTAAATCTTTTTCAAGTCTAGATTTTATTTTATTAGATAGCTTAACTCCCTCACTACCTTCTAGTGAAGTAATAAATTCTACTGATCTAGCACCTCCCTTTTTCCTTTTTAAATCAAAAATAAAATAGTTACCATTTTCATCAGCGTGTTCATAGCGTAAATCTTTTAAAGATCTTGTTGAACTATTGTCATAAGACATTCCTCCTTTTTGAGCAACAAATCCTAATCCAAATGGTAAATCATTTAATGATACAATATTCATATCTACATTACTCTTCATTACACCATCAGCATATGAAACCAATAATGCATTCAGAGCAAAATTATTTCTTGCTAACTCTAAAGCTTGTTTTGGATCTAATTTATTTCTTAACTCAGGACTAACAAATAAAGTATTTAACGCTTGTTCTCTGGATATGTTAGATAAAGATTTTATTGTTTTACCCTGAGCATCTTGCATAGTTACATTACCGTTAGGAATATATGCAAATACACCATTTTCATTATCTGTTAAAGGAATATTGTTTTCTCTTAATATTCTATTGATTTTTGTTTTTGTCTCTCCATCAGGAATAGCAAGCCCTATACTATACTTAGATTGTTTTATATCAACATAAGGATTTTCTTCTTTACCTGATACAATATATTTAGATGATTCGTTGTTAACTATTTTATTTGATGTAATAACAAGTTCAAGATTATTAATTTCTTCTTGTGTTAAATTATCTAATATAATATTTAACCTATCATCTGCATAACTATAGTCTCTTTGTCCATCTACAGTATCTGCATGAGGATACAATTTATTTATATCGGTTATATTAACTCTAGATACATTTGTTGGTAATAAGTCAAATTTAAATTCTTGTATGGAATAAGAATTTTTAAACTGCCCTGCTTGTAATGTAATAGGTTTGCCTTCAAAGTTATTAGGAAGTAAACGTAAGTTTCCACCCTGTATAAATTTAGGAGTGCTGATTACTCTATACTCTTTACCATCTTTATCATAAACCAATTGACCTTGAAATAACATTTGACCATCAAAAGGAAATGGTGTAGTATCTGGTGCACGTTTATCTAATTCTCTCATAGCTGCAATAGCAGATCCAGAATCACTAAAAGCATTAAGTGTAACGCCTATTTGTGATAATAGTTCAGAAGATACATTATTTCCTTTCTTATCAATTAATTTATATAAAGCCTCAGCTTGACCTTGCTGATTTATTGTTATTATTTTAAGTACATCTGTTGTTGCACCTAATTGAAAAATACTTGGTTTAGGTGGATTAGCAGGATCAATTTCATCATCTTCATTACCTACTGCTGGAGTAACTGTACTTGGATCTGACTCAATTGGTTCAGTATAATACATTTCATTTAATGGTATACCCGCTGCTTGAAGTATTTCTTTTACTAAATCATTTTCTAATACCTCTCTGCTTTTTAACCAATTTTCAAAACCTTTTTCAGATTTAATATCTTCATCAGTTAATTCTCCAAATACAGGATTACCTTGAGCATCTAATACTGGAAGTTTACCTGATATCCATAATTTCTTTAATGCATTAAATGTATTTTGCCAGCTCAACCCTTCTTCGTTTCTCCACTCCTCAAAGCTTTTAACTTTTTCACCAAGAACAGTTTGAGTACCAGCATACTTTCTGTACTGTCTATCTAATAAAGCTCTTAATAATGGAGTATTATTAGATTCAGGTAAAATAACATCTATATCAGCTTCTTCTAAGATTTCTTCTTGATTACTTTTTGTTTCTTGTACCTCAATGTCTTTACTCTTTTGTTCAGTTGTTTCTCCTGAGTCATCAGTTTTTTCTGACATCTTTCTATATGTATCAAGCAATCTTTGAATTTGATCATACTTTACTTTATCTAATTGAGGATCTATATCACCTTGTTCATCATAAAAGTTTTTTAGCTCATTTACATTTCCTGTAAGTAAGAATTTCTTTACTTGTTCAGGATCACCAACATAACCAGCTTCAAATAATTTATTCATTAAAGTATTAGCTTCTTTTATATTGATATACTTTTCTATTTGTTGCTTATGTATTTTACTAAGACTTTTATATATATTTTTATTAACCTCTATTTGTCTTTCAACAATTTCATTAAGTCTTTCTGGATTGTTTAAATACTCAATTGCTTTATCATAAACTTTAGCTCTACCTTTTAATGCATGATAATCAACCATTTGTTTAAGAGCCTCTTGAATTTTGGATCTATCTACAAAAGAGTTAGTTGATTGCGCCATGAATTGAACATAGTCCTGAAATGCAGTAGTAAGTCTGTTTATTTTTCTTCTATCAAAAGAGCCATCTTTGGTTAAATTTTCTGGAGCAGTTAATATTTTTTCAACAGCTTGAAGTTTTTTAATTTTATCTGTTTTCTGTTCAATAACTTTTTTACCGTCTTTGCTATCTTTATCTTGAACAGCAATATCTTGTAATAGCAATCCAATTTCATTATTAATGGAGTCTATGTCTAATAATACTGTAATATCATTAGCTGCCATTTTCTCAAATAATGGATCATTACTTAAGTTAGTATAAATACTATCAGCTCTTTCTATTGCACGTTTAAATCCGTCTTCAGTAAACATATAAAGATATGTAGCATGTTCAAATGCTTTTTCTTTAATAGCTTCTAAAATATATTGTCTGCTACCTTTATCATATTGTGATCTATCATAAGGATTTTTAAATTTATTTCTGTTGTTTTCAAAAGTAGTTTCATACTTATCTATGTTATTAACTAAATCTTGAAGTCTTTGTCTTGCTTTACCACTTTTAATATCTTTTTTTTGATTAGGAAATGCTTGAGCTAATTCTTCATCACTCATTTTCATAAAATCTGTAAGCTGAGATCTAAAATACTGAGATGTTCCATTTTGAAAAATAGTATAAAGTTGTTGAAACTTTGCAAAATCTTTCTCATCTGTAAAACCAAATCTATCTAGAGTAAAAGCATTTTTTTTCATTGCTGCAGCAACTTGCTTTTGAACTAAAAAGTTTAATTTAGTTGGATCAAATAAACCAGAAGGATCATTAATTGTACTATTCCATGCTTCGTTATGTACTTTAACTAAATCTTTAACATATTTTCTTTTTTCCTCTTGGAATTCTTTAAATGCTTTCGGGTCACTAATTCTATTATATAAAGCAGGCATCCCTTGAAACACTAGTTTTTGAGGTCCTTGTACAATACCACCCATTAAAAATCCAGATAAAAAAGTCTCTACACCTTGTCCACTAAACTGAGAACCCATTCCAGAAAGAATCATATCATTCTGTAATTCTACACCACCTGCTAATGGATCTTCCATTACAGCAGTATAATAACCTTTAGTACCTACAGCAATAGCCTCTTGCCCAATTTCTTGTAAACCTTCTGCTACGTTTGCAGCAAAGTATCTTGCAGTTGCTGCTATTGCCATTCCAGTATTACCCTTAATACCACCGGCTTTTACTTTAGTCCACCAACCTTTAATACCAGATCCTGCATCTTCAAATACATCTTTAATTTTACCGGTAGCAGCATCTTTTACACCTTTCCCTTTAAATAATCTTCCGTTTAGACCTTTTTTATATGTATCATTAAACACCCTACCCAATGATCTATTAAATCCACCCATTGCATTCCCTAATACAATTTGGTTACTTAAAAAGATTAATGGTGCATTAGTCATTGTAGTATAAAAAGCACCTTCACCTGCTTGGTTTTGTATAAGTGCCATTTGTTCAGGTGTTACATTACCTGTTTTTTTCTTCTGTATAGCCACACCTTCTCTTACAAGTTCATTATAGACCATAGCACCTTCAAGCTTACTTTCAGCTAATGCTAAATTTACTGATCTAAAATCTCTATAAAAACCACCAAATCCAGCTTTAGCTTTTGCCAAATTGTTTGCATTTTGTGTAGCATTTTTAGCAGTCTTGAAATTTTTAAGTGCAGAATAAGTTTGTGGAGTTAATATATTACCTACTACCCTTCCTCCAGATTTTGCAGCTTGCCAAAAAGCTTTAGCTGCATCATAATTTTTTAATTGATTCATTAAAGCTCTGGTAGAAGCTTGCATGTTTTTTATATTAAAAAAGTTTTTTGTACCCTTTGCAAGTCTTGCAACATTCATTGCTGTTCTTGCTCCAGCCACAGGAGCTGCTGCACCGCCAGTAACATATGTTGCACCGGCAAGTATTAATTCTTCTAAGGCAATAGATCCAATTATACCAAATGTATAACCACTATTTAAAAGCAAGTTATTTGTAAAACCTAGTGCTCCTCCTCTTGATGAGTTACCAATAGCCATAGCATCTTCAAACTCCATTCCTGAATCAATATCTGGTGCACTAAGATATGCATCATCATCAAACAAATCTCCCAGACTTCTATATACACTTGAAAATCCAGAACCAACTAAACTACCAAACTCACCTCTCATTCTAGACATATCATCCCAAATTGAAGAGTTTGCGTTATAATATGATTCCATATCTGCATAAGGAGTAAAACCTAACTGAGCAAAATCAGGGTGTTCATAATACCTTAAAAAATTACTTTGTCTAATGTTAGCAAAACGTGGATCAACAATATCTGCCGCAGGTCCAGCTGACTCAGCTTTTAAAATACTCTTTACTGTATTGTATGTATCTTGAGGAGGGTTCTGTTGTTTAACAGGATCAAATAAACCTGTAGCTAAAGAAGGTCTAGCTACACCTAAACTTGCCATTGCAGGTATACCATACTTGTCTATATCTGCTTTATATGCACCTACATTTGCAATTGCACCAGGATCTGTAGCTAATACTTCAGCTAACTGAGTTTCTGGTCCTTCAAACATATCTTCAACTGGTATAAAATTAAATTGTCCAGTTGGAACTACGCTTGTTTCTCTTTGATTGCTAGTTACAGCAGTCTGTAAAGGTGTGTTCCCTTGCTCTTTCATCTAGTCTATTATTTTATACCGTACTGTTCTTGGTCTTTTTTTCTAGCTAATCTATTTTCTTCTCTTATTGTTTTAAACCATGATTCTAATTTATAAACTTGAGGGTCTAAACCTCTTATACCATAAGTCATATCTATTGGTTGTGTAAATTCCTCAGATCTATAATTACCTCCAGTTTTTGTTTCTGAATTGTAAGGTATATATCTATTAACAGTATAGTTAACTGAATAGTTGTTATTATCAATTCTGCTTATTCTATAGTTAGCAGTTGGTGTTAGCATATCCGGAACTGTATAATCTGCATACCCATTTTCACTAGACATAATATCTGTGTTTATAGCAGAGTAATATTGATTAGAAGCTGCTTTAACATTTATATCTTCTTTTTGTTGAAATATAAATGATACACCACTTCCAACTGCTTCATTTTCACCTGCATCAGATAAGTATGTAATATCCTTTGTTGTTAAAGCACCGTATTGAGCACTTGGATCTGAGCCACCTTTAACTTTAGAAGCTAACCATTCAGGGCTAAAAATAACTTGATAACCTGCTGTAGTTTTATTACCATCTTGAGATTTACCATAAATAGGTTTGTATTGTAAAGTTGCAATAGGAGCTATAGCATCTGTATTAGACCTTTTAGGATTGTTATACCAAGTATTTAAATCTTCTTTATATAAGTTCCATGCTTTTTCTGCTATCGGATCACTTATTAAAATATCATCAACATTATCTATACTGCCTGCAACTATACCATATGCATTACCTTTTTTTTCTAATGTGTTTATTTGCTGTAGTAAGTTACCCAACTCTGCTTCACCTTGTGAATTACCTGTTAAAGGATTTATACTATAATTATATGTAGGAGATAACTTTAATCCATCTGATCCATCTCCATAACCAGCTAATATACTATCAACTGTACCGGTAGATAAATCTCCTTGTGTTCCAATTAATCCTTGTTGAAATAATTGATACAATTTATCATAGTATTCTCCAGCTTCTTTGTTAATTTCTCTATAATCAGGTACTTTATTTCCTGTGTATACAGTTCTTGTTTTCATTGTAGGTACACCTGCTTCATCTCTACCTTCATATATTTCTGTTTTTGTTTCATCAATCATATACTTTACATCATCAGTACCATCCCATCCCCATAAATCTGGATTTTTAATTGTACCGTTAGCTATCATACCTTGTACTGTTTTAAAATACTCTTCTTTAGGTATAATTTGATTTTGATCATTCATAATTGATGGAAAACCAGCATCAGCAAGAAGTTTAGCATTTTTATCAAAACCAGATTCCCCTCTACTTTCTAAGTTAGCTTTCATAAGATCATAGGTTTCTCTATGATTACTAAGTACTGTATTCATTGCTGTATTAAGACCTTTCATTTGAATATCTGTACTATTATTTGGACCAACCATAGCATCATATAATTCTTGATAGGGTGCAAAGTTTGCATCAACACCGGTTAAATTTGCATTTTGTTTAGTCTGATTATATGTATCTACAAAAGCATTTCTAGTTTTATCATATAAACCAGATACTAAATTTCTATTTGCATATCCAGTAATCTTAGCTTCTTCACCTTCACCTTCTATTGTTGGAGCTGTAAGTTTTTCTTTTATTTGTGCAATAGTTCCCCTAAACTCTACTTCTTTACCATCTTGAATAACTTTAATACCATAAGTACCATTTTCAGAAGCTGAATCTCCTCTTGGATTTATAATTTGTTTTGCAGCAAGAATATTATCTACTTGTCTTAAAAATAATGCATTATCTCTACGTAAAAATGCTTCATTATTCATATTAGTAACATCAGTATCTGGATCAATTACCCCATCTTCATCTGTAGATGCAACAAATGTTGATGCATCACCAAAAGATACATTAGTACCTTTTAACAATGATCTAAGAGAATTTGGGTCTCCATCTCCATCAACAATTTCTCCTTTAAGTCTTGCTAAATCTTCTGCATCTTTGGCTTTCTGAGCTTGTAATAGCATTGCATTTTCTGCGTTAGCTCTTATTTTAGCCATGTCATACTTGTATTGTTTTTCTTTTAAAGCAAAATCATTAGCCTCCATAGTATACTCTTGATCACGTGCACTAAAATTAACAGCAGCTTTTTTCAAATCTCCACTAATATTGTAGTTCATTAATAAATTATATGCTTTATTAAGTGTTCCTTGTAAACTCTTTGACGGAGTATTTGCTAAAGTTTGTATTTCAACCTTAGCATCTAATGCAGCTTGCATAGCTTCTGCAGCACTTTGTTGCTCAACCATTGCCTCTTCTAAATCTGAGCCAGGAACAATACCATTATTTTCTTGATAGTTCTGCCAGTTTACATTTGCATCTTGAGCTTTTTTTAATTCCTTAGTTGATTCTTTAATTTCTGGAGTATTTAACTCATTAATTCTTGAAATAGTTTCTTGTGCCCATGCTTCTTGACCTTGTTCTACTGATGCAAACTGTCCGGCTTGCATTCCTTGTGATGCAAAATCTCTACTTTTTACAAAAGCATCTTCTTGATATGCTCTTTGTACTGTTGGGTTATCTAATAAAGCTGACTGTACAGCCTGTAATGCAGCTCCAGTAATTAGTCTACCATTCTGTTCAGTTATAATCCAATCCGTATTTGCAGTACCATCTTTATTTTCACCATAATGATTTATCTTCATTTTAAGTGGTGGATCCATGCTTTCTAAATATTCAGTTGCCAATTCAAATAAATCTGCATCTCCTATATACTTAGGTAATTGTGCTTGTAAAGCTTTTTGTTCTGATCCATTTATAAAGTCATCCATTCTATATTGCATTCCTCTTACACCAGTTTCCCAGTATCGTTCATGCATTTTTGGATCAGTTGAATCAAGCAATCTATTGGCATATGCCATTTCATCTCTATACTTAGATGTAAACACAATATCTTTAACTGTTAAATCATCTTGATAAAAAGGAGCGAATACACTTCTTGCATTATCAGCATTTTGCTGTAATGATAAATCCATACCTGATATCTTTTCTATCTGCGGTCCTATTTGTTCAGCAAACTGATCTCTACGTTCTTTTGTATCTTCTCTTGATAGATCCGCATACACAACTTTATTGTATAAATCATTTGTTGCTTTAAAATTGGCATCATACTTATCTGTTCTTGTCTCCAAAACTGCAGACAAAAATTTATAATCCGGAGTAAATGGTTTAATATCCGGTACGTAAGATTTGCTTCCTTTAATATATGTTGCCATAATTCAAAATTAATATAATTTAATAAGTTTACAAAGTATTCATTATAAACTGTTTAAGTTTATACCCCCATCTTTCCACCATAAAATGGAAATGATTTTGGTAGTTTTTTTATTTCTTTACCTTTTTTTGATTGCACATTTGAACCAGGGTATCCAGGTATTCCACGTTGTTGCATATCAGCTACACCCTTTGTTGTACCAATAGCAGGTATACTACTATTACCTAAAGATAAATATCTATCTAAAAAAGCAGCATCTATCTTTTGATCTGCTGGTAAGTTTTTCCTAAGTTTGGTATATGCATCTAAAAAGGCTTCTTGTTGATCTACTTGATTTGCTTTATATAGCTGTTGACCATTTTCAGTAAACTCAACATCTCCATATCCTTGTGGATTAACATTATAATAAGGATATAAAGTATTTAAGTTATATGTGTTAGATGCATTTGTCATCATTGCATTAAAGAGTTCATTGTTTTTAGCAATCTTTTCATTATCAAAATTTTGCTTTTCTTGTAATGCAAACACTGTATCATCATATAAACCTTTATCAATAGCTTTATTTCTCATATCAATCTGTGCATCCATTTGTGCTTGTTGTGATGCAGCACGGTTCATAATATTTAAATTAGTTCTATTAGTTCTGTCTATGGCTTGTGCAATTGCATTAAGACTTTTACCTTGAATATTACTTCTTGCTATTGCTTGAGGACCACCAGCAGCACCTAATGCACTAGCCATAGTGTTTTGAGCACCCATAATTGCATTTACTTTACCAGTATAGTCATCTAATACATAGTCAATTTTTTGTTCTTCTAACTTAGGTGACCAAGGTAAATATAAATCATCTTGTATAGCTGCTAAAGCCATTAAGTTATTTTGGTCTTGTCTCCACACTTCTTTTATGGGACCGGGTGTAGTTTCTAATTCAGGAATTACAATTTCTTCTTTTTCTTCTGCTTCTGGTATATCAATAAATCCTTCTTCTGCAGCTGTAAAGTCTATATCAAATCCAGGAGCATTAAATACTTTAGCACCTGCTTTACCATCTAAATCTGATCCAGTTTCACCAGAACCAAAGTAAGGTCTATATGGTGCACCTACTTTATCATAGAATTTCTTTCTTTCTTCTTCATATAACTTTTGAAACTCTAACCATTGTGGATCATTTTTTCCTTTATTATAATCAAACCCTTCTATTTTCTTAGCTATCTTACCAACTCTCCTCATCCAATCATCTTTAGCTTCATCTGATGCATATTGATCTGAACCATACCAACTATCTTGATTACCTGTAGAATATTGTGTTCCTGGTATATTACCATCTGAATACATACCATAGTCAAAATAACCTATGTCTGATTGATTAATAACCTCTCCGGTTCCTCTTTCATCTTCACTATATATTGGATCTCCTTCAACATCTGATCCTACAATATCTATTGCACTAGTTTGACTTCTACCCTCTCTACCTTCAAAATTAGATGATGCGGGTTTATAATATCTAAGCTTACCTTCATCAGTAAGAGAAAATTCAAAACCTTTAGATTGTTTCTCTTGAATAAGCTTATATGTATCACTACCCTCTGGAAAATACTTTAACGGATCAAATGATTCTGAACTTGTTGTTGCTTCACCAGTCGTTGTTGCTTCATTATCTTCTGTTTGTGCATTAGATCTTACATTTTCAACATTATCCTGAACAATAGTTGTTATTTGATCAGATTGATTATTATTAACATTACCGTAAGTTTCATTAAATTGCTCTTCTGTAATACTTAAATCTCCACTAGTATCATTTTGATTGAAAACATCAAAATCTTCTATGTTCATTAAATTCTTTCCATACATTTTGATTTCTGCATCAGACAAGTCTTTGATAAAATCTGGTTTTATATTACCATCAAAATCTCTATGTTGATTATTTCTAATTACACTATCAATATATGTAGCTCTATCCACAGGTTGTCCATTAACTGCATACATTGTAGTAGAACTATCTGTATCAGTTTCTGTACCTGCTTGTGCCTTATTCAAAAAGTCTGACATTTCATTACCAAACCTAGCCATAGGCATTATATCATTATTTGCTTGAGCAAGTTGCATTTGATTAGCAGAGTCAATTGGTGGCGCTTGCATATTTTGTGCAGACATGCCCTGTTGTTGTTCTGCCTGAGCAAGCATTTGTTGCAACATTCTTAATTGATTTTGCTGATCCACAGGTAATTGTTCTATTGCATTATTTTGTGCTTGTTGCATAGATATCTGTTCTACATTAGCTGTAAACTCTAATGGATCTAATCCTTGTGACATTAAAAAAGGATGTGATGCTAAAGGTACACCATCTTCAAAATTCTTTTTTGCTTCTTGCATAAAAGCTAATTTAGATAAGTCTTCCATATTTTTCTTTAACATTAACTCTGCACTTCTAGAAGAAATATTATCTGAAAATTGAGAATCTAATTCTGCATAATAGTTATTTAATCCAAACCTTTTAGAAATTTGTGCTGGGGTTCTTCTTGATCCGCCCATATCAAATTCAGTCATTTCATCTTTACTAAACCTTAATTTAGGTGTATCAGAATAAATAAAAGATTGTTCAGGTAAAAACATAGGTACACCACCTCGTGAATGTCTAGGTCCTGTTATATTGTAAAGACCAAAATCACCATTGTCATTTAAATCAGTTAAAACTGTTTCTCCACCTTCTGCTTCTATATTAGCATCTTCTCTAGGTACACTAGATAAACTATATCTTACTGATTGATCATCAGTGTTATTAAACATAGTTTGTCCGTAATATTCTTGTGGAGTTGTAACTAAACCATAATCTGCTTGGTCACCTGTCAAATACATATCACCACCGTATTGCATAACTTTATCTTCAACAACTTTGCCGTCAACTAGTTTAAAACCTTTAGGTAATTTATTTATTTTAATCTTTGCCATAATTATAACATTTCTATGTCAGCTCCCGCTGCAATTAATTTAGCTAACATTTTAGAATCTACATTTATTGTCTCTCCTCCTTGTTGTGCCTTAGCCATTTCTCTTTTAATAACTTTATCTCTATTTGCTAAATAAGCTGCTTCACCTTTTTCACCACCATAATCATTCCTAAGCAACAACTCTCCTCTTGGTACTTGAATTTCAGGCAAAGCTATAGGGCTTGGTTCAATCTTAGATACTTTTATTGGTTCAACAAAATAATCTTTATTATCTAACTGAGATTGTAAAGCACTCAATTGATTATTTAAATCATTTGATGACCCAACATATCTGGTTACTCTTAATCCTGAGTCAGGATCACTAGTATCATTATAACCTTTAATACTAGATAGAGGTCTATAATTTACTCCACTACCCACTCTTCCACCTGTATTTTCCATCATTATAGGAGAACCATTTTTATCATAATCTCCAGTAAATATCATTGTATGTGCAGCACCAGATCCACCAGTAGTACTATAATTAGATACAACTCTATCACCTGGTTTTAAATCACTAAAGCCAGGTTCCATTAATTGCATTCCTAAGCCTCCTTCATTGCGTTCAATCATACTATTAAGTTGACTATTACCTGATATAATAGGAAAGGGTTTGCCCTCTTCTGTTGTTGCACCAGCTTGTCTTAATATACCACAACCATAACTTGTACAGCCATATCCAGCTTGACCACTATCCGTTCTACTTTGTAACCAGTTTCTAGTTGCACTAGGAATACTATCTAAACCTACAACTGCATCTCCATATGCATCAGTTGTAACATTAAATAGATTTGGATTAATAGATGAATTTTCTAATATTTTATTCAGCTGACTTTGTCTTAATTCATCACTATCCGCTTCTTTAGATGTTAAAAAACCACGGTATATTTTATCTATATTTGATTGAAAATCTTCAATCCTTGAGTTTTCAGTTTCTATTTGGTTTTGTAATTCTAATATTTCTGATTCAATCTCAGATCTACTTTTACGTGATCTTGTAGGTGTTTCACCTTTTTGTTGATATTCTTCTAAGTTACCTGTAAATAATTTTAATGGATTAAATGGATCACCTCCATCTTGCATGTTTTGTAATATATTAGCTTGCACACTTTTTGGTAATGCTTTAAAGCCTGGATTATTAGTACCACCATTTTTCATATAGTAACCAGTCACCCTATCGGCATCACTGCCAAACAAACCAGTATTAATATCAGGACCTTTACCTTTTTTAAATTGTGGATCTGTTTTAGTAGCATATGCATTATCAGCAATTATATTTTCACGTGCATCTACATAACCGCTATCATCAGCATCTTCCTTAAAATCATTTATGTTAGAAATAATACCAATACCTTTTCCAGCTATATCTTCAAAAGCTCTCATTGCATTACTATTATACCCTCTCTTTAAAGCTCCAAATACACCACCAGTATCAACATCTACAGAACCAAAATCCACTTTATCAAATAATGAATCAGCATCTAATTCTGCATCTGCAAGTAATTGCTGGCTATTAACCTGTGTTTCTGACTCTAAAGGTGTATCACCTAATCCAGGAAACCTTTGTTGTAATTGTGCATCTGCTACAGCTTGTGTGTCTGCTATGTAATCCGTTTGTAGTTGACCTTCTATATCAAACATATTTAGACCAGAATTATTTGAAGAACCTGCAAATTGCATCTTTTTAAGATTAGGCTGCCCTCCTTTATCAAAACCAATTTTGTTTTTAAGTGCATCGTATAACCCTTGAGCTGAATCACTTAAACCAGTAATATTTTCATTAAGCCAGTTTTTTCCTTGTTCAACTACATTATTTATTTCTGATTGATTAGTTTCTATGTTTGGTGTAGGTAAATTAGATACAGCACTATCTACAGTAGGATTTTCTTTTTGATATTGAGTTAACCAATTTTTAAAATTATTTATATTTTCCTCACCTAAATCTAAGTTTAATGTATAGTCAGCATCAGCATATTTTTGTGCTTTGTTAGCAATTGTTTTATTTTTAATATCTCTTAATGATCCATCTTTAAGTCCATCGTTATCTTTATCTTGTCCACTAAATAAAGTTGTACCAAAATCCATTACTGAATTTACTAAAGAAGCTGGACTAAATCTTTTACCACTATGAAATGCTGAAGGATTAATATAAAAAGGATTTTGAACTAAACCATCATCTTTATCATTTACTACATCTTGACCACCATATAAAATATTACCTTCTAAATCTTTTACGGTAGTATTGTTTTTATTAGCAAATTCATATGCTGAATCAATCATTTCATTTCCTGTCTGTGCTTTAGGTGCATCATGAGTATAACCAGCTTCTTTAAGTCTAAGATGTGTTTCCATATCTTTAGCTCTAATCTTCCTATCACCTTTATACATAAAGTGTGGCTCAAACTTTTTCTGTTCTCCCCCTTCTTCTTTTTTCCACCCAGCAGCATTTTTTGCAAAATTAGCCATCTTTACTATTCTAGTAGGATATCTATCTTTATTAGCCATAACCTTCCTAGCCGCTTCCTGAACACTCATACCACGTGCCTTAGCCCATGCTGTAAACTTACCTTCATTTTCAGGTTTAATCTCTATGCCTGACTTAGCCATTTCAATAGGATCTATATTTACATTTAATCCTTGTTGATCTTCTTGTATTTCTTGTTGTCTTGCTAACTGCTGAGGGTCTTGATTTATTTGTTGTGCAGTAGGATCTGCTGGTTGCTGTTGTTCTTGAATGTTTTGAAACAAAACTTGTAAGTCATTTTCTTGATAACCCAAAGACATAAGTGCTTGTACAATAGTGTTTTGATCTACTTCTTGTTGCATTAAACCCATTACAACTTCTTCTGGTTTACCACCTTTATCAATAGACTCTTTAAAAAACACACTAACTTGTTGAATAGCTGGATCAACCTGTGGTTGCTGTTGCATACCGGGTTGATTAGGAATCATCTGTCCACCTTGCTGTTTTACACTTATTTTGTTTAAGTTCATTTCACCTATATTATATTATTAATATACAAATTATCTAAGAGATTTGCTAATCTTTAAAGGTTTAAGAATTAGCAATAACATTAGTAGCAATATAATTAGCTACACCCATTCCACGCTCTTTTGCATCTTTATAATGCATTCTGTTTAGTTTATCAAATATATTTTTTGCAGTTTCACTATCATCAAGACCATTAATATAATTCATATAAATAGTATATGGGTTTGTAGTTGAACCACCTTCTTTAAAACCTAGTTTATTTTTCCACCAACCTGGTATATTTTTTACACCTTCAAGAGATACATCAAAGGGATTATTAGGTTTTATATATTGTTCATTTAATGCTTCTAGTGCAGCTGGTATTGTTCCTTCAGGAATACTTTCATACATATTAACAACATCTCTTTTAATCTTATCTATATTGTTTCTTGCCATTTGCTCTCTACCTTTACCAACGTCAACAAATGGATTAAAATTAGCATTAAATAATGATGTTAAGTCTCTAAATGCCCTATCTCCAATCTTACTAAGATCTCCATCATCCTTAAGTATTTTTAATGCTGTAGGATTCTGAAGTATACTTTCTAATGTATTATTTATGTCATCTCTATTTAAACTATCTAAATAATTAGTAAGTACATCAATAGTTCCAGCATTAACATTTTCTCCTAAATTATCTTTAACTAAATTTCTTAATCCTTCTTCTCTACTAGTTCTATATCCTGTACTGCTTCCCGGTACTATAAAATCATTATATTTTGATAAGATACCATCCATAACTAAATTTGGATCTGTTATACCCGCTTGAGTATTTTCTGGTGAATTAGGATCCATACCTAATCCCATACATACACCAGTAGCACAATTAGAATCTACAAAATCATAATCATAGATATTATTATCGTTTATTGATAAAGGTAACTTCCCTACACTTAATCCACTCTTAGTATGTTCTTTTCCTTTGTTTGTTCCTGTAAATAATTGGGCTTCAGTTATATAATTTTTAATTTCACTTTCTGATAAATTAAGATCTACTGTTCTTACATCTTCTTCTTGCTCATAATCTCTTTGTGTAACTCTTCTATTACCAGGACCCGCCCATCTATTTATATAACCTACAAGTTTAGTACCTGAAATTTTATTTACTTGTCTTCCTGTTTTTTTATCAACCAACACGGATTCAATATGACCTGGACTAAATTTTTTGCTACCATATGGATATTGTATAACTCTTACATTATATTTTGATAAATCTACTCCATCAATTTCTTTCTCTAAATCAGAAGAAGTTTCATCACCATCTTGAGCTTTAGGTAATGAACCTCCGTATTCAGCATATCTAATATTATTTTCTTGAGATGCATCTATTGTTGCTACCTCATTCATTAATCTTAAAATTTCTTTATCTTCATATATATCATCTAAGTTAAATAGACCATAGTCACTTTCTTCTTTAAGTTTTTTTCTTAATTCAGGTAAATCATCTTTAGTATAAATCTTGTTGGGATCTATATTATTCTTTTTTCTGAATTTCATTAATTCAGCATAAATCTCTACAGGAGGCAGATAATCTTCTGTTTCATATCCACCTTTTACAGGTATATTTTTTATAGCTTTATGTATGTTAGTTTCTGGAATTTCTTCTTTCATATCTTTTCCAGGTAAACCACTTGTTCCAATATCAAACACATGGCTTAGTTCATGAACATCGGTGTCTTCTTCTTTATTAGGTGAGAAGAATCTTGGATCAGAAAAATAAATATTATCAGAAGGAACATACATTCCATTAGGAGCATTAAATTGCCAATTGCTAGCATCTTCATTGCCTGCCTTAACCATTTCTTCTCTAGAAACTTTCTTAACATCATCAAGGTTTTTAAAACCTTTTTCCATTTGTCCATTACCTAATTGATCTTCAAATTGACCAGTAGCATTACGTGTTTCTATCCAATTTTTAATCCATTCTTTATTTCCATATTGAGCTTTGGGTAATGTTTTAATTTTACCGTTCTTAGTTCTAGCATATCTATTCTTTTCATTTTCCATGCTAGGAATAAGTGTACCTGAATATGATTTACCTTTCCAATTCCAACTTACTGAGCCACCGGATTTTGCTATAGGTATTTCAAGTACTTTATCTCCTGGAAAACTATAATTTATACCAGGTGTCATTATTTCTTTATTACCTAAATTATCTATACCAAGTAAAGGTCCTTTTTTTAATGGGCTACCATCATTTTCAATCATACTAATATTACCTGACTCAATAAGATTAACTGAATTGTTTTTATCAGGGCTATCATATCTATATCCCTCTACAGAAACAACCCCTGTAACATATGTTATTTCTTGATTGGGTCCTCCAGGTAATCCACGGCTTGTTATGTAATTAAAATCTTTAGTCATTATCTCATTGATAATTGTAGTTTAGTATTATTAAGTCTTAATAGCATTTTTCTGTTTGATGATACATTTTTTCTAAGTATAACGTGATTAGAGTAATGTCTAAACTTCTTACGTTGTGTAGGAGGTTTTTGATAATTTAAATTAATAGGATTTAAAGGTCTTATATAACCATTACAATCTGTATTAAAAATAGATTGTTCTGCATTAGTAAACTCACCTCTATCATTTGTAATATCCCAAAACTGATTAAACCTAAATTTATGTTCTACTTTTGAAACTTCTATATCAATAGTATTGGAACCTATAGCAGGGTATTGTAAATTACCCCAAGGGTTATTAAACTCAGCAATATTTAAACTTAATAATCCTGATGTTTGATCATTATTATATACAATGGCTGCATCAAAATTAAAGTCTAAATCTTCCCATTTGTCTCCACCACACATATTATATTGAGGATCTCCTTTATATACATAGGTTTCTAATTGATATTCAAAACTTCTTACTGTATTAACTGCTTGACCTGTATTAGATATTAAATCTATTTCCCAAGGATAATTAGTCTCATAAAAATTAGCAAATGAATCACATCTAAAATTATGTCTCCAAAATCCTCCTACTTCAAAATTTGCTGGAGTAGATTCATAACTAAAATAATTACATAATCTGGGATCTGCTTGCGGAGCATTAGCATCAACCATTTGATAAATTAGTGGTGCAGTATCTGGACAAGTTCCTGTCTCAGTAACAACAGAACCTGGTACTGTACTTGTAGGACATTGACAACTAACTTTTCTACAAATCGGTGGTGTAATATCATCACATACACCTGTACTTTCAGTATAAGCAGTTGTTGTAGGATTTTGAAATACTTTAGTATAACCTGCTGGACAATCACAAACAAATGGTGTACCACATATATTTGCCGTTAATTCATTTGCAACAACATCCCAATTAGTAATAGGATAACTTGCATCAATAGTTGATTGAATTCCATACATATATGCATTTGTAGTTACCCCCACTGTCCCTGATGTAATTGTTATATCATTAAGAAGTTCATTAGTTTGACAAGCAATTTGATTCATTACAGGACTATCTGGATCATTATTGGGGTATGGTGAATTTATACCACAGAATAATGCATACATATACTCGTTACTTTGTCCTGTACCTTGTGCAGATGCATTTGGTGATTGTAAATTACATTGATTTCCTGGTGTACCTCCTGTATCTGTTACTGTAACAACTACCCTTCTATATGTTGCATCACTAGATCTTGCTGGATATTGAGCTGAATAAGATGAATTTACAGTGTCTGAAGCTAAAGTTAGGCCTGCTTGCATTCCTTCAGGAATATCTGTACCACCACCCGTCCAATTATTTAAGAAAAAACTTTCAACATTATCTACTCCATTTTGACCTATTAAATTTGTACTACCCATACTGTGAGGTGAAATATAACCTGCTGGATTAGTAGTACCTGGACCTGAGTTATCCCAATTTCGTACTCTAAACTGAGCGCCTCCTCCATCATCAGACCATACTGCAAATCCCATTTGCATGGTTCCAGTACTTATTGCATTTTGTATATCTGCATTACCAACAAAAGACTTTATCCATTCTAACTGTGCATAAGCTCTATCATTACTATCTGTTGGATCTCCTGTGCTTCCTGATACATCAACTGTAATTACTATATCAATTAAACATGCTGCAGCACCACCTGTTGTATCTGATCCTATATTTTCTACTGTAACTGTAGATGGTATTGTTTCATTAATACCTCTTTCACATAAACCATTTGTAGGATTATAATTAAATCCTGGTGGACATTGTGGATCTGTTACTGTAGTTTTGTTAGTAGTGAAAAAGTGATTAATACTAGGTAAAGCTAATTGTGGATGCCAATCATGAAAAGATATCCATGCTTTTACTTTTGGATCATAACTTATAGTCCATGAGCAATCATCAAAATATAATGGATCACCTATATCAACTGGAATAGATATACCTAAACTTGTTACAATTTCTACTGGTTTAGTATCTCTATCTGTGAATGTTGCACCTGCTATAAACTCCGGCTTAAGTTGATAGTCTTTCTTCATAAAATATACAACATCATCAACAGAATCATACATTGCTTGACAACCTACACCATGTACAGGATTATCTGTCCAAACAGAAGTTTCTGAATTTGCAAATTGTTTTATAAATCTAGATGGTAAATATTTTGCAAACCACCATTTCATTCCCGCATTTGATATTGGCACTAGCCCTTTACCTCCATATTGAAATATTTTACCTTGTTGCTGTGATATAAAAAATAATCCTATAGGTGAATTTATTACACCTCTTATACTTTCACATGATCCATATTCATTTGATATATCAGCATTAGCAACATTTTGGAATGGTTGACTAAATAATTTACCATCTCCAATAGTTACATTATTATTTGAACCTAATTTTAGTGTATCTACTCCATTAAATAATTGAGGAGATAAATGTGGGAAAAATATTAATGCTCCATTCTTACTAATAGGTTTAATAACACTTACATCATTTTTAAAATCTTTGTAATTAAAGTTTAAGAAAACTCTCCAGAAATCTTTTCTTTCTTCATCTTGTGCTTGTAATGAATATATTAATCTTTTTGGATATGAAGTAAAACATGTTTCAGAAACTAATGGATCATAATATAATGGTTGAACTTCACCAAATGAGCCTAACTGTGTTGGAAATTTACCTGGACTTAATGACTCATCATATTTAAAGAAATTATCTTTCTTTTCTATTTGAGCATGAAACAATTCATCTATATCATTATAATCATATGTGCTATAAAATCTTTTTGAAGGCTCATCTTCATAATCTCTTTGTGATAAATTTATTTCTGACTCAACAAAAAAATCAGTAATTCCGTTAACATGCGTATACATATATGCAAATTCCATTGCAAATGCAGGATTTGGATCACTAGCACTACCAAATATTTGAGATATAGAAGAACCGCATGAATCATTCCCTCTATCTAAATAATATAAATCACCTGGATATTTATTATCAACTGCATTTTCTGATGCAAATCCAAAAGTAACTATTTCTCCAGCTAAAACGCTCATGTCAAACCTTTGAGAATTAAGCCAAAATCTTGGGTATGGTATATTAACATATAATGAATAATCATATGTATACCCATCTGGTTGACCCATTAAGTAATCTGTAAATATTGGCATAATACATTTTTCTGTATATCTACCTATAAATGTATCTCCTGAAAAAATAGGTTTACTTTTATATAAAAACTGATCAGGTTTAGTAGGATCTAATAACTCCACACAACCTCTCATTTGTACTTGCTTTATACCTGCAAGTTGACCATATTGATTATCAAAATTAAACTTAAGTGCACCGTAATGAGCTGATATAGTAGTTTTTCTATTTGCCCTTGGATCTAATAAATAACTATCAGAAAACTGATTTACTGATGTGGTTGAATACTCGCCTTGAGGATTCAAATATAAATTCATATCTCCACCTATTGCGTATCTTGATGTATCTTCTACAATAGGATCCTTTATTGGTTTATCTAAACTAACAGCAACTGTTGTAGGTCTAAATAAATTATTTATTTTAAATTGACCCTCATCAAATGTTTGAAATGATTGACCTATATAATTTGATGCATTATTTTTAATTCTCCACAATCCATTTGTTTGATTATTAAAATCTGTAAATTGTCCATATGAATTAAACTTCCAAGTAAAAGATGAATAATTAACAAAATTATACATTAAGTCAATTATTTCATTCCCACCTATTGCTATATTAGTTTGTGATGTTATTAACCCAGTTATAGCTTTAGCAAATACAGGTAAATTAGAAAGGCTAGTATCAGCAGCATTTGATGTTTCTAGTTGTGCGCCTACAACACCCGGAATTGCTGCTGTATTAGTACCTGCTAATAATAAAGCTTTTTCTAAACCATATTTAACTGCACCACCTGTATATATATCATCAAAAACAAATGCTGTATCATAAAGTACATCTAGAGCAATAGCAGCTAATGTTGTTCCATTAGTAAAACCCTGCCCTAAACCTATATATCCAGGCAAAAGTGCCGGTGTTGTTGTAACTCCACTTGAAACACCAACAAGGGCACCAACAGCACCAGCACTATCATATTGTGCATATGGAGGTTTTTCATTTTTAGTTTTAGTTCCTCTAACTTGATGTAGTGCATAACCAAGCCCCATTATAGAAGCTATTAATCCTGAACTACCTCTTAATAATTTAAATTGAGGGTGATCTTCTGAAGGTTTAAAGTAACCAGATGAGTTACCACTTAACTGCCCGTAAAGTTTAGTTTCAGATGCATTTAAAAACGGCTGAGTAAACATTAAGTCTGGTGAATGAAATGTAAATACTTTTCTTGAAAATCCGCTTGGCTCACCGTTAACATCAGGCCTATCACCTAATGCACGGTATGTTGTAAGGGATTGTTCAAAATTATCACAGCCATCTGTTCTTTTTAATGATCCACCATTTAACCCATCATGAAAATATACATCTGGTCTTAAATCATTGTAAGGGTAGTTAGGATATAATCCTTGTACATTTCCACCTATTAAATTTTCAGAATTAGGTACAGTATATTTTCTCATATTTTTAAATATACCTTTACCTAATATTGATTTAGCACCTAATCTTGAACCTCTTAATATTTCGTATCCTACAACATTTTCAATATAAGTTCCATCATTATATTTTGGACGGCCAATGTTTTCAAATTCAACACCAAGTATGTTAATTTCATCACCTAATGTACTTGTTAAATGTAATGGAGAAGATGCACCTCCAATAGATTCATCTGGCATTTTATGATGTCTAATTGGCTTACCACATAAATCTCCCCAAATATCAGGTTTGTTACTAGGATATAATTCTGTAGATTCCCAGTATCCCATTTCTCCTCTTGCAATAACTCTAGTGCCATCTTCTAAAAATTCTGCAATATTTTGTTGTGTTATACCTGCTGTATTATAAACTTTATATAGTGGATCACCATCAATATCTAATACATTATCTCCAAAAATAACATCGTTCTCTAAATATGTATTACCATTATCTGTAGTATAGTTACGTGGAGCTCTACCAGGTATATGATAAGATGAAGATCTTTCACCAGTATTATATATCCATCTTATAAAAAAAGCGTATTGTTCATCTCTCAAAAAATTAAATCTATTCCCACCTTTTGAGTAATAGTTTGAAGGTACTGAATTGATAACCCAGTTAACTTTTATTTCATTTGCTATAGGTTGATAGTTAAAATCAAATTGTTCAGTTGGTCCTTGTCTGAGTAACCAATCATTTACTACAAACATTGACTCTGATTTTTCATAAGCAGGACTACGCAATGGTATATTCTCTAAATTTATAGATACTAATGCCGGGTCAATAAAATCAATATTTATATCTTTTTGTTGTGTACTATAAAAACCTATTCTTTTTGCTGATGTTTGACCTTGATTTCTTCTTAATAATACTAATTCAAAATATTCATAATCTTCATCTAAATTAGATAATGAAATATTTAATGAACTATTACCACCATCATGACTCCATAATGTTTGTATATTTGATACACCAATATAATCAGTTACAGGTTGTTCATTTTCTGTATACGCAACAAACACTTGATATGCTCCATTAGGAAGCAATCCTCCATCAATAGATTTATCTAATTTAATACAAGGCGTATCTAACAAAGGTGCTAGCCTAATTTGTTCACAGTCTAATTTTTTTGGTTCTATATCTTCATATCTAACACATGAATCACCATCAATGTCTGGTCCAGATACTTGGATTTGTTTATATGGTATATTGTCTATATTTAATGCTCTTGATGGGTTATTACCATCATCCCAATATACTTCCCACGTACAGTCAAAATTTTCTTTGGCAGCCCCCGTTATTAAATATTTCCTATTAAAGTTTAAACACGGATCATTTACTAATGTAGTATATTTACATTCACTATCATCAAATGTGCCTATTTCACTATTTGTATCATCTGTAGAGTATACAATCCATTCATCACCATATCTATGTATTGCACCAATAATTGTATAAGGTATAACACCACATAGTAAATTTGATGGTTCATTACCTATCACACCTAAGTCACCATCTTCTGAATTGTTTACAACATTACGTGCATGCCACCATGATTGGTTATTTTCCAATGATGGTGTAATATCCTTATTCATCCCTTTAATAAAGGAATTTGTTTGTATAGATGAACTGTTTTGTGATCTAGGTTGTCTACTAGATCTGCTACGGTTACTATTAGAAGAAGATGTTCTCTTTTTTGCCATAATAGATTACGTATTTAACAGGTTGGACATGAAGCTGAGTCTGATGAGCTAGCAACTGCGTTTGGGGCTGATACTATTTTTGGTTGTATAGGTGCATAACTTAAAAACATATTATAATAATTATGATATTGTGCTCTTCTATTCATAGTCCACACTTTTCTCATTTCTTTGAAATCTGGAGTATTAACAAATGTAAGTGCATTATTTCTTGCTCCTCTTAATCTACCCTCAATTAAATTTAATTGCTGAGAAACGTTTTCTCCTTGCCAAACCATATTTTCTAATATTCTTTGTTTAACAGCATACTCATAATATTCATTACAATATGGATGATCTAAAACTAATAAATCACCTGCATTATCTTCCATTGCTCCTTGATAACTTAAATATACTTTTCCTGTTTTAAATGTTGTAATTAAATATCCATCTCTTACTTCTGCAATATCTAATGCTTGAGCACCTAAACTAGGACAATAACATACTGAATCATTTACATCTTGTATTCGCAATTGTGTCCAATGATCAAAGCATCTATATTGATCAGGACCTATTCTTTGAACTAACTGATAGCTTTTCTTATCATCACATGTTTTAATAACACATACATCTTTGCATGTATCATCTTTACTACAAGGAGACATTTCTCCTGGAGCAGGTACATATGGAACATCATTAAAGGTTTCTACATGAGTTCCTGAAGGCATAGATGCATTAACTTTATAACTACCACACCTAAATGCATAATTAATATATTTAAAATCTACAGGCAATTGACCACGTCCATGTTCAATATCTACTATAACTTGTTTTGTTCTATGTATTTTTAAACCCAAATCATAATTAACTCTTTGTGCAACTTTAATTAATTGTTGAGGTTCAATCATACCTTCAAGTGCATATGTTGAAAAGTCAATAGATACATCATCCATTAACTGACTAAATGTTCTATATTTTTGTGATACTCCCATTATTGTCTATTTATGTTACGTTTGTTATCAGAATCTTCTGATGGTATTTGCATTGTATTAGACATTGTTGCAACAACTTGACTTTCTATTTCTGCAAATAATGCTTCTGGAATAAATATTTGTTGTTCATATCTAGGTGTACAATCATTTTCTGTATCACAATCCCATTTTGTTATATCTGAATCAAATACGCCTTCTACTTTAATAGCATCCCATTCTATATTTGGACAATATATATAACCATCCAACCACCAAAAATATAATGTTTTATTATATTTGAAAGTAGTTGTTTTAGTCATTGATGTAAATGTTCCAGGTTGTGTAGCTTGTAATTCTTGAGATCCATCAATTGAGCTTATAGTACGTATAAGAGGACCCCAATAACCTTCAAACATTGATGGTAGTTTAGATTTTGTACGTTTAATTGTACAACCACTTTGAATACCTGCACAGTGTGCTTCTACTTTATCTACCTCAATTAATTCTACATAAGGTAATGTTTTCCATACTGAATTAAATTTTATAAGTTTATTTGCATAGTCTTGTCTCCTCATTAAAAACTGAGCATACTTTTCTATTAAACTATATATATATCTATCAGTAACAAAAGCATCTTGAACTTCAGCTTTGACTTGACCTCTAATTCTAGATATTGTTTCTGCTATTGTCATTTTTTTTATTTTTCAAATTCATTATAATACTTTAATGCTTTATTGGTCTCCTCAAAGTTTTCATCATATAAATGAGCAACTCTGTATTTATTTTTCATTACTACATATTTTGTCCAATTGGTTGGGTATAGTTTAGCAACAGACCTTTTAAAATCTCTACATGCTACAAAACGCCATAGTTCTCTATTTTTGAATCTATATTTTGTAGAATAATTTGTATAAAATATCTTTCCTAAATTACCATCTGTTTCCCAATTTTTATTTTGTAATACTTTACCATATTGTTTTGATAATGCATAATCTGTATTAACTGACTTAGATGGTTTACAGGTTCCTATAAATAAGAAACCAAGTGAGTCAGGTAATTCTACACCATCTCTATTTTCTATAACAGTATTCCAAATTTTAACATTATATAATTTTATAATCTTTTTTAATTTGACATTATCAATATCAGAGTACATAGGTTTTTTATCCTTAAACTCTCTTATTGTTTCTTCATTCAATAAACCCAATCTTTTTTCTCTATATCTTGGAGCATTAAGATTAGGCTTTTTAAAATTATTAATCATATGTCTACATTTATAATTTACAAAAAAAACCCCACTAAATGAAATTTAACAGGAGTCTTTATAATACTTGATGTGCAAATTCTGCTATATTACCTAAAGATGGGTGTTGAAGCTCTAATTTTCCTGACCTTCTATTGCCTACATATTTATTAGAATAATGGTAATAATCAGTTTTTCCTAAACTAGGCAGTGTTTTTTCTATAAAACCAGCTGTCTCATTAGATGTCATATATTCTACTTTTCTATCCGTATGTATATGACCTTTAAATAAAGTTCTGTTTATTGTTTCTCCCCATTCTCTAGGATATTCACTTGCATAAATTAATGGATTATTTTTACTTCTTTTATCTCCATGTTCAAATGCATTAAAATTATTATGCCACACATGTACTTTTCTTTCTTCATATTTTATATCCCAAATAATTTCATCACTTTTAATTGACTGAGATAATGCATGAACTAAATGAAATGAAGATAACCTATCATGATTACCAGGGACATAAACTATAACTAGTTCTTTACAAAAACGTTTTATATATCCAATGGCCCAATGCATTGCGTCAAAGGCCTGTATATATGCCTCTGTAGCTGTCATACAGTTATCCAATGGTGTTCCTGATGTAGTTGTACCATCAAAGGTATCCATGTTTATTAAATCACCTCCAATTACAAAAAACATTTTTTCAATATAATGAGATGGTGTTGCTCTTGATAATAAATTTATAATAGTTTTTTCAAAGTCATCATCTATAGTATCATTACCTTGTTTACCAAAATGAATATCTTGTAAAGACATTACACCACAAACCACTTCACCTTTATTCTGTAAATTTGTTTTAGGTAAATTATATGTTTTAGGTTTCCAATTTTTAAGAAGATCTTCAAAATGTTTTTCTTCTAGATTTTTTATTTGTGAAACTAAAGCAGATACCCTCCAATGGTCACCCATTTGTTTATTCCAATATTGTGATAACTTCCATTTATTTGTATCTATCTTTAATAATGAAATTATTTCTTCAGCACTTTTGGGTTCATAATCAAATGTTCCTGATATTTTACCTTCACCTTTTTCTAAATCAATTGATTCAACTAATTGAGAATTTTCAGCAGCATTTTTAAAAAATCTACTTTTCTTTTTTTCCTTCTTTCTTTCTTTTAATATTTGTTTTTTTATTTTAACATATTCTTCTTCAGAAACGCCTATTCTTTCAGCACTAATACGTGGATTTTTTTTCCACCTCAATGATTCTAATATTCTTTGTTTTAAGTAATTTGACATAAAAAAATTTTTGTGGTTGTTGTAAAAATACGTATAATTAATTTAAAGTAAATAAATTTTATAAAAAAAGAGACTGAGTCACCCCAGTCTCTCCCAACGTTTGTAGTAGAAAAACCAACAAACCACCACTTGTTGTTTCTTTTAAGCTGCTAAAGTAGAAAATAATATTTCTATTGGTTTACAACTAGCACTATTACCATTATCAACTACTTTGACTTTATATGCAGTTGATGCTGTTAAATTAGTTATTTTAAAATTATTTATTGTAGTTACTATTGGTGTAGAGTTTTGAAGCACCCAACCTCCTGGTGCAATTTGAGTATCAATATAAATATTTACACCTGTACTAGAACTCCATATACCATTCCATAATACTTCTGCAGAATCTTTAGTAATAGTTCCTGCATATACATTATATGGATCATGTTGTAAATCAGCAGAAGTACATGCACCTAACCCATTTGATAATATCATAGCATATTTTTGTATAATAGAATCTAATCTTTCACCAGAAGTTATAACTATTTGACTACCGGTTGCACCAATTTGAAAAGATGTGCCTGTATAACTAACACATGATGCACTTTGTATATCATCGCACCTCTCACTACCTACACTACAATCAGTATAAGTACATGGATTAGTTAATGCTGTATCAGCACAGCTACATTTTTGACTACATTTTGTACAATTACATGCCATTTTTTTTATTTTTTATTTTATTAAGTACAAGCTGCTAGTATTTGACTATTTATAGTTGCAGTGCTAAATGTGTTATTAAACGCTCCACCTGTTTGAGTAGCTAAATATCTCCATGGGAATACTGCAGCTTGACCTGGAGGTGTGTAAGTTAAGTCAACACCAGGACCTAAAATAAATATTTTAACTCCTTGAGTTAAAGCTTGTGTTGCTAATGTTTGAATAAATGTCCAATCATTTGCATCAAAATCTCCATCATCACCACCTGGCAATTCGTCTGTACCAACAATAATATATTTAGCAACATTAGCTCTCCATGCATTAGCAAAGCTATTATTTAATACTCTATTAATAGCTTGGTCTGTACATTCCGGACCTGTAGATCCACCATAACCCATTTGTACACATGCTCCTGATCCACCACCATTTAATAAATTTAATGCTGTTGTTGCAGTTGTTGCATTATTATCTTGGAACATTTCCCAAGCAGTAATAAATAATTGATGATTATTATTACCTGGGTAATTTAATCTTTGTGCTGCTGGTAAACTTGTATATTCTGTACAACCACTATAATTTGGTGTAGTACTAGTATTATCCTCATCTGCTGTAACAATAGACAGTCTATAATTATTTGCTCCAGATGAAGTAGATATAGTATTAATTAATGATGCAAAACCAGTTTGTAATGTAGATATATCGGTACCCATTGAACCTGAATAATCCATAATGAAAGCTACATCCATACCATCAGAACATCCTGCAGCTGCAGTGCTTGTGTTAAATGCTTGTTGTGTTGAAGTACAAACTTGTGTTGCTCCATTAAATTGTACAGTTAATCTTGCAGTATATGCTGTACCAGGAGTTAATCCAGTTAGTGTTCTTGACTCACTAGTTGTTGGATTAGTTACTTGAGCTGTTGCTACTACTACATTTGCACCGTCTATAATATCAATTGTGTAAATAGCTGTTGTGCCTAATAAATTACTAAAAGTTACAGTCACTTCTGTTGATGTTATAGCTGATGTAACCGGTGTTGAACAAGGTACTAGACCTGTAATTACACTGCTTTGATTATTTGAACATGTGTCTGTACCATCTACAAAACTATAATTAACAGTTACACTAAGATCTTGTGCAGTATTTAATGCACCGGTACTAAATAAATATCCAGCTGCATTATTTTGTAAAGATGTTACACTTACTGTAGTAGATAATGAAGTTCCCGTTACATCTGTTAAAGTTATTAATGTATATCCTGATGCATCTGTAAAAGTTGATGGTATACTTGAACCTATAAAATTAAATAAAATACCATTAATTAAACCGCTAGAGGCAAAAGAATTGCTTGTTGTATAATTATATACTATTGCATCACAACCACCAGGACAACAGTTTGTTTGAATAGATGCAACTGCTGTATATAGATCATCAATAACTACCCATGCATTTTGAACAGATTGTGCTAATGTTGATGCACTATTATTCCACCCACTTATACTACCATATGATACACTTGAATCTGTTAAGCTATTACTTGAACCTGTAATTACACTTTGATTTATTGCTAAATTAATTGCAGATGGTAAACCTACTGCAGTTTGTAATGAACAAAATGCAGTTTCTAATGCAAGTACTACTACTGATACATTAGTTAATTGACCAACATTGCTTACACAAGTTGGTATAATTTGTGCCTCTACAACACCACCACTACATGGTAATACGCAAGCTTCTAAAACATCTATTCTTGTATCTAAACTAGTTAGTGTAGTATTAATAGTATTTATACTTGCTAAATTTGTACATACTTGATTTGCTATAAGCGTAGCAAAAGCATCTAAACGTAATTCAGTTACAGGATTACCACTTGCATCATTATATTGTAAACAAGCTGGTAATACCATCATAGGTAGCGTAGTAGTAGTACCACCACTTGATGATGCGTTTGCACAAATTTGAGTAACCATAGCCTGAAGTACAGGAACTAAAGTTGTAGGTGTTTGACCTTGTATATTTAAACAACTTAAATCTAATCCTGTTAAACTTGGATTAGCTGTTACTCCATCTGTAATTATTTGACATACCTTATCCCCAATCTTTTTAGTTACCTCACTGATTGTGTCTCCACTGCATAGGTCTATACATGCAATATCCGGTCCTTGCCATACTACACAATTGGATGATATATTATCACACCCATTAGTGCTTATACTTGAATTAGTTGGGATCATAAATATTTTTTTAAATTATAAAGTACTAATTGGTTAAAGACTGTACAATTATAATATACAAAAATTTTTAAAAGCAAACAAGAAGTCTGCTCTTAAAAATTTTTAAGATTATTTATGTAAGAGAAAAAGTTTAAGCTTGTTCTTCTTCTATTTCTTTGATATTACCTGTAGCTAAATCTACATTAACTTTACCATATTTTTCTTCTAATGTATTTGCATTAGCAGACCATTCTTCTTGCACTTGAACATGTTTAGTTAAAAGTTGAGATTTTACTACTTCAGCATTACCAATTTGTGCAAGTATATTAGTAATTTCTTTTTGTAATTTTGTAAGAGTTTCTAATTCTGCTTTAGAAATCTTATTTGGTTTTTTTGCTTTTGCTGCCATTTTTAAAATTTTATATTAATTATATATAGACAAATATAATAAAATAACTTTAATACTAAAAAAAAATAATACTATTCTGTATAAGTAAACTTTAAAACTTCATATTCTTGTTTAGCTAAATCAGTTACTTCATTTATACAAGCTTCTGTTAATTGATCTGAATAAGGCTTAGTCCATTCTATTACTTGAGCTTTAAACTCAGGTGTGTCTGCCCATTCAATAAAATTATCTTTATCAAAAGGTATATATTGCACTCCATTCATATTATGTGTATATGTACCATCCGTTGCTGAAACATCAAAGCTAATAGATGTAATAACGTGATCTTTTCCTTCTAAAGACTTTTTAGCATCTATGTTTGTAATTTCTATTGTTGTTGTAATTGCCATAATTTATTAAGTTAAAGTTTGGTCTACGTTGTTTCTAAATATATCTAAATCTATTAATGAATATTCTACTGTAATATACCATGTTGGTTGGGTTGATAAAGTTGAATTCAACATTAATTTTACAGGTGCTCCTAAACCTCCTAAAGCTTCGTTTTGAGGATTACTAAGGCCATAAAGCTGGTGAGCGTTATAATACCAAGCTCCACTACCGTTTATAATAACAGTTCTTGCTACACCTCCTAAAATTGCATATACACCATTTTGTTGTTGCTGTACAAATTCAACAGGGTAAGTACTTGTTGACCACCCTTGACCTATAGTACTACCCGCTTTGTGAACAAATATATTTTTCACTATTAATACTTGATCATTATCTGGTGTTGGCGTTACATTAACTCCATTAGAAGAACCAGTACTTGTTGGCCAACCACCAGTTTCTATTTTAGTGGTATATAATCTTGTTGCCATTAATACTTTTCCAGTTGTTCCAAATCCAGCGGTGGATCTTAACAAACCAACGTTTGTTTCACCTCCCATATAATTACCAGCGTTAGATGGAGTATAATTACCCATCTTAACATAATATGGGCTTGAACCTGATACAAAAAAGTTTTGCTCTGTAGTTGCACCAATGTTTAGTTCATTTCTTGCTCTAAACGTACCATTAACATCAAATGCAGAACCAGGTGTTTCAGTTCTAAATCCAACTTTTCTACCAACAGGATCTATATATAGAGTAGAAGTACTAGCACCATCTGGTCCAAAATATGTTTCTCCATTACCTCTAATTTTAAATCTTTCATTAGCACCACTAGTTTGAATTTTAAATGAAGCATTTTCTTGATTTGTTATTGTAAAATTTGAAGTACCTCTATGAATAATTTCAGAAGATGTATTTGCACCACCATTACCTCTGATTATCCTTAATCCATAATCACTGTAAGTAGCATCACCTACTAAATCAATATAAGCATAACCATTATTAGTTCTGCCTTTACCTAACTCTATAGTATATTCTGATGCATTAGCACTCCCTCCTAGTTGAAGAGTTTGTCCACTCCATAAAAAGTCTGCTTCTGAAGTTATACCAGTGCTTGAATTCCAAAATGCAACTCTACCTGATGCTCCAGTACCAGTTACAGTTCCACTTCCTGTCCCCGCTCCTATAAAAGCTCTAATAGCAGAAGGACTACTACAGTATCTTGTATAGTTATCTGTACTATTATTAACTCTAAAGGCAATTGCTCCAGATATTGTAGATTGATTAGCGTAAGTAGCTCTAAACAATCTTGCAGCAATATCAGCAGAACTATTTCTATAAGCAATAGTATTTGCTGCATCACTAGTTGATGCGTTTGAAGTTACTGTGAACGTAGTGTTACCAGTTTGATTTGCAGTTGCATCCATTGAACCACTTAAACCAAGACCTGCAGTTCTACCATCTATTTGACCATTTCCAGGAGTTGATCCTGCATTATCATCAACATACTGTTTATTTGCAGCGTCATTACTATTAGTTGGAGTTTCAAGATTTATAATCTTATTAGTGTCCATATCTATTGAAGAATCTGGTTTCCCAAATCTATTCATAGGTATATCTTCTATTTGTACTTTTTCAACTTGATCATTAGCAATTCCAGGATTAGAGTCTGCCATAAGAATATATGGCGTATAAGGTGCAGTAGATATTGAGCTACCCCAAGCATTAGCACTAAAAATTAAATTGTCACTACCTGTACTATAGTCTACACTAACTGTACCAGTGCCTGTTATTGTTCCACCCGTAAGTCCATTACCAGTTGCAACGCTTGTTACTCCTGAACTTGTTACATATCTACCATCTAAGTCTACCGTAACTGCACTAAGACCACTTCTATTAAGTGTTAATACTCCGTTACTTGTATTAAATGACGCACTTGATACATAGTTATTTGATCCACTATCATCAGTCCAAGATGCAGTTAGTGTACCACCATCTTGTTGTGTAGCAGTTAATGTTTTTGTAGTAGTACCTGTAACAGCTAAACTATTAATTTTATCATTATATGCAGCATCCCAGTTTGTATTAGTTACATTAGATAATACTCCAGAGTTAGACAGTCTAATAGTACCAGCTGTATATATAGCAGAATCTACAAAATCTGAAATAGTACCTCCTTTTATTATTAAAGGATACTTGTCAAATGCAGAACCTTGATAATCATTAACAAAAAATACAAATCTATCATTTGTAGTTGCATTATCTCTTAATTCAAATGTTAAATCAATTGAATCACTTGATGGTTGTATTGCATAAATTCTTGCACCATCATTATTTAATGTCCAATCAAATCCTTTTCCTGAAGTTGGGAAAGTACCTGCTGTATCTACAAACTTTAGATCTGCAGTATTAGCCATTGTTAAATCATTACTAAATGTCTTTGCGCCTGCAATTGTTTGTGTGCCTGAAGTTCTTACTACAGTACTATCTAATTGAATAGTTCCTGATCCTGTTATTGTACCTCCTGTGATACCATTTGTAGTGGCCACAGATGTTACACCTGAACTTGAGCTTGTTCCTGCCCCTATAAGAGTTCTTACCTCTGCTGCAGTGATACCAGTATTTAATGTTGGTGTGCTACCGTTAGATAGAATAGCAGGAGTACCTGTATCATTAATAACACCTAAATTAGTTCTTGCTGCTGCAGCTGAACTTGCCCCTGTACCACCATTTGCTACAGATAAATCTGTACCTGACCAATCTGAATTATTAATAGAAAGTGTACCGCCCAATGTTAAATTACCAGAACTTGTTACAGTACCAGTAAGAGTAATTCCATTGACAGAACCTGTAGTACCAACACTAGTAACTGTACCTTGCGGATTACTAAATGATGTAGTTAAACTACCACCGTCTTGTTGCGTAAGGGTTAATGTTATTGTAGAAGAACCTGAATCAGTAAATCCTGTTATTTTGTTGTCATATGCATCAGACCATTGATCAGAAGTATTTCCATTAACTGTTAGTACATCACTTACAGAATTCCAAGTCATTTGACTATCACTTGTAATATTTGATGCGCTATTCCAAAAGGCTACTCTACCAGATGAACCACTACCTGTTACATTACCTACTTGAGAGTTGTCAATCTTAGTCCATGTTGTATTAGCAAATACAGCCCAATCCCCTATTGCCCAATCTGTAATGCCATCTAAGTTTGTGCTACCTGCAACAGATACTATATAATAGTCTCCCGATGTACCCGTACCACTTGATAAAGATGGTGAATTCGTACTTGCATTCCATGTTCCATCAAATTTTAACACTCCTGTTACAGCTGTATCAATAGCGGATTGTATTTGTGATCCTGTTGCTAAATTAAAAGAATTACTACTTACTGCAGCAGTTATTGTAGATATTGTTGATGTTGTACCACTGGCTACTGATATTGTAGATAAATTACCTGAGTTTATTTGATTAACTTGACCTGTAGCTCCAGTTGTTACTCCTGTTACCCTTCCATATGCATCTACTGTAATATTATCTATTTTAGTACTGTTAGATGTAGAACCATAAGTTCCAGCTCCAACGCCACCAGTGGCCATGTTAATAGTAATTGTTTCATTACTACTCTGATTAGTTGTAAAATCTCCACCAGTAGTTAAATTTGTACCTGCTTGTATAGTTATAGTAGAATTGTATACTGTTGGAACATTAGATGATAAAGCATATCTGCCATCCAAATCAACTGTAACTGCACTCAAACCAGATCTATTTAACGTAAGAACACCATTACCTGTGGAAAATGAAGCGCTTGATAAATAGTTGTTAGTATTAATCATAGTCTGAAGTTGTCCTATCTCCAGTAGTTGATTTATATTATTTACATCATCATTATTATGAAGTATCATAGAAAGAGAACCAGTATCAGCAGAACCTGGAGTACCTGTATAATTAGGTAAACTTTCTGGGTCAAGACCAACGGTAGCTGTACCACCTGAGTAAGAAAGACGTAGACCATCATAAGTTCCTGCTCCATTTACATTAACATTACCTGCACCTATTGCAGATGCAGTTGCTGTAGTAATACTTATTGTTCCAGATCCTGTGATTGTTCCACCTTGTATTGGAGAAGTTGTGGCTATTGATGTAACAGATCCACTACCAGTTCCAGCTCCAATATCTGAACGAACTTGTGCACCAGTTCTGTATTTAATCACACCATTGTCTGCTACTACAAACTTATCAGTATCGGTAGAGGCGTTTGCTATGTTATCTAATGAAAGTTCACCATTTATAAGTAAAGTATTTGATATATAAGCAGTTCCATTTACATCTAAATTATATGCAGGTAATTCAAAATCACTTAAAGGATTTATAAGTATTGCTCCTGTAGCTGAGTTATTTGTACCAATAGCAGAAACATTAACTGCATGAATAAATGCACCTGAACCATTACCTTTATTAGCAGATAAAGTTAATATAGACTGATTGTTTGATGCATCTGCTATTCTTGAGTAAATAGCATTATAAGTAAGTGGAGTCCCTGAACTTGGTACCATACCATTCTTACCCTTATACTCTACAACACCCAAGGTGTCTGAATCAGCAATAGCAGCATTTCTATATAAAACGATATCTGGTGCAGATGCCGAAGATGTGTCCGTTGAAGTTAATATTAAATTGTCAGTAACTCCACTTGTAGCAATAGTTACATTACCAGTGATTGCTTGACCATTTAAAAAATTAATGTTTGCCATTTATCCTACTTTTAATTTCAAATGTACAAAAATTAAAGTATTAATTAAAATACTTTAACCCTTGTAATTTTATGTTATGTTTAAGCTAAAGCTGTAACTAATACTCTTAAACTATCAACACTTTGTGCTGCAGAACAATTAATAGTAACATTATCAACATCCGTTCTTACAATATCTGGATAAACATTTGCTCCTGTAGATTTTAAAAATACCTGAACTAAAACATCTAAAGTTCCTAAACCATGATTAACTGTCCAAGATGATACTGATGTAGCTGGATAATCATCTGCAAAACTTGTTAAAGCTGGTAATTGTTCAGCTAAATTTTGAACTGTTACTCTTTTATTAGTTGATGCTGATGTATCATATATAAGTAATGAATCACCTGATGCTGGTGAAGTATCTTGTGTTCTACCAATAATATCTAAACCTACTACAGCAGCTTGACCTTCACCTGTTGCACCTGATACATCTATACCTAATCTATTATTACTTGTAGATTCTGCTACAGTAGCTGTATAGTTACCTGATGTTTCTGTACCTAATGTTACATCTGTTATTTGTACCCATCCATTTGCAGTTACACTAAAGTTTGCACTATCAAAACCAGCAACACCTTTATTTGTTCCACCATCTGTAGATCCTGCACCTGCTATATTCTGATCTGCTATTACAACAGTATAGTCAGACAATGCAGGAGATGATCCTGCTGTTATATCTGCATCTGCAAATATAAAATCACCTGGCTCTAGTTGTGTACTAAAGAATGCATTACCTGCAACACTTACTACATAAAAATCACCTTGATTCATTGCAACGTTACTACCACCACTTAATGCTGGTGAGTTAGTACTTGCATTATATGCTCCTTGGAATGTACCTACTCCTGCTGTTTCAGATAAAACAAAAGCTTTAGAAGCTGCATCAGTTGCCGCACTAGGTGTTGTAGGAACTGTTACTTGACCTCCAAAACTTGATTGACCTGTACCTGTTACCTTCAATACTCCAGACATATTTACTGCCTCTTGACCATTTGTAGTATCTATTTCTAAAATACCTGTTTTACCTGAAGCGTCAAATGATAATGCAGAAGTGTTGTTATCTATAAGATCTACATCTGTTGCTGCTGGTAACTTAAGAGCACCTCCATTAACAGTTAAATCACCTGTAATTGTTACATCATCTGGTAACCCAATAGTAATAGTACCATTATTTCCTGTAGATTCAGTAATTGCTATTTCACTTGTAGTACCTGCAATAGTAAGAGTACTATCAGTACCTGAACTTGCATCAAGTGTTACTACTGCTGAATTTGCAGCACCAGCTGAAACTGGTAATGTATATGTTACTATACTAGAAGAAGTAATAAATCCTGCATCATTATTAAATATACTTAAACCTATTTCAGATGCTTCTTTTTGTTTACCTTGATTCTTTCCTGTCTCAGAAACATCTAATACAAAAAATGCATCACCTGTTAACATTGTTTGAGTCATATCAACTAACTCACTAGCATCAACATCTAATGTTATGTTTGCTGCTGCTGTTGGGTTTGCAACTGAACTATCTATCAAATAACCATCTGTTACTGCAACTGAAGTTACTGTACCACCTGAAGTTGGTAACTGTGAAATATTTACATATTTTGCATTTGAATCTGTTGCATCAGAAATTAATACTTTATCTGTAACCTGTAATGTACCTAAACTAGTACCATCTGTTGCTGATAAAACTACGTTATCTGAACCTGAATAATCTACATTTACTGCACCAGTTGTAATAGCTATACCATCACCTGATCCAACAGTTAAAGTTTGAATGTGTTCTCCTTGAGTTGTATCTACGGATGTACCACTTAAACCATTTCCTGCTGTTATATCAACTCTTGTTATATCTCCTGTTGTTCCAGCAGCATTTATTTCTGCAACTGTAACATATTTATTTGTTGATGTATCTACATCATAAATTAATAACCTATCTGTAGTTGATGCAGTTGCTCCTAATGCCGTTTGATTAGCAATATCTAATCCAACTATTACATTACCTGTAGTAGGATTAACTTCAATACCTTTTAAAGCATTATTTGTTGATTTAGCAACAGAAGTTACTGCATCAGTTGTAGTAGTATCAATTGTTATTTGTGAAGCACTATCTCTAGTTAATGTAATGTTTGTACCACCAACTAATACAATTGCATCATCTGTTCCATCATTTCCTTTTAAATTTATATTTGTGGTTCCAGAAGGTACATCTAAACTATAAGTAGTATCCCCATCTGCACCAGTAGTTACATCTACCCATCCTGTGTTATTTCTTAATCTTAACTTGTTGGTAGCAGTATCATAATACAACTGACCAACTCCGTATACGGTAGGTGCTGTACCAACGGGTTGTACGAGGAAGTTTTGTATCTGACTTCCTTCTAGTGAAATTGAGTTTAAAAATTTTATTGCTGCCATTGTTTTATATATTTATTATTTTTAATTTAAATATGCACAACCTGAAAAGGCTGATGCAAATGTTACTGTTAATATGTTTGAGTTAGTATAATCCACGTCTCCTATTACTGTACTGTTTCCACTATCTACTACCGTTACTGAAGGAAATTTACCCAAATTATGAGTAATAGTCCATACAGATAAAGGTGCATCTTGACAAAAAGTGAATGTACCCGTATCAGCTACTATTTCTGCCAAATCAATTATAGTACAAACATTAGTTGGTACACTTGGGCAAGATTGACTTGCTTTTGTGTTTACTGAAGCTAATGGTTCTACAAATACTCCTTTTTCTTCTGTTGCAACTACAATTTTATTACTTGCTGCATTTTGCCAATCACATAGTTCTTTTTCAATTATTGCATTAACAAAATCGGTGTAACAACAAGAAGCAATACCAAACTTAATTGATTTAAAGTTTGCATAAGCTTGATTAGCAAAATTTTGCTCAACCTTAATTTGCTTTAACAATCTAAGCTCTTTTTCTTGAGCTGCATTTGATGATGCTACAATAGTTGATGTTGCCATATTTTATTTACTTATTCCTTAAATCTTGTATCTGTTGTTTTGCTAGCTCTAAATTTAAGTCTCTTGATGTTGATACATTTGCTTCAGCTTTTGCTTTACATTGTTTACATACTATTACTCCATTTCCTAAACTAGCTTTTTGACATCCACAAGTAAATACTTTATTACAGTGAGCACAATTTGCCATTTTGTGTTGGTTTAAATTAAATATTTTGAACTTGATCCGCAGTTTCCTGTTGGACATGAGATCTTATTCAACCTTTGTTTTGCATAACTATATAATTGCATACCATGAGCTGATGATTGACAATATTCTACATTAGCTACTGCTGCATCAATCATAGTTTTTATGTAATACATTTCAGAAAGCAATGCTTCTTTATCTGAATCAGGCTGGCAAGCTTGTACATTTAAATCACATAATACTTCATAATAAGTAGTAAGTAATTCAGTTACTCTTAAGTGGTTATATTCTACATATACTTTAGAGTTTGGAGATACACTGTATTTAACAATGTATATTCCATCAGGAATTTTATCTTGCGTGGTTCCACAATCTTTTGTTTGCAGTGCCATTGTACATGCAGTTAAACACATATCAAAGTTTTTATCTACTTTAACAAGTACAGGTACAGAATATCCCGGCAACGTTATTAACAGTTCTTCACAATCCACAGCTAACTCTGATGAATATTGACTTGTATCTTTAATACATAATAAATCACAGTTAGATACTGTAGGAATTTCTAAACTTAATATATGTCTGCTTGCCATTTTTTATTTGCTTTAATACACTATATAGATAATATACAAAAAAAACAAGAATATATAAAATAAAAAGAGCAGGAGTTTATCACCCCTGCTCTAATTAAATTTAAGATATTAAATATCCTACCAGTAAGCGTTTGTTTCAACAGAAATCTTATTTCCATTATCACCTGCCCAGTTAGCAATATTAGTAAGTAATTTTTCTACTGCAGTTTGTGCGGCTGCATCAGAACATTTTACATAAATCTTATATTGGTATTGGTCATTATCAAACACCCCTGTTGGGTTGTTAAATCTAGGTACTGAGTGCTGAACATAATATGCTCTATATGTAGCAGTTCTATCTACAGCAGCTAAAAGCTCATCAGATAATTCAATTTGTCTGATTCTAGCACTATCAGCGTTTCCTTGATTATAAGGAGACTGACGGTATCTTTCTGACATAATTAATTCTCTAATTACTTCTTCACCTTGAGTTTGTTGCATTGATCCAGGAGTTTTTGAAGCTACGCCACAATCATTACATGGATTACCTGTTTCATCTAATTGTGAAACAATAATTTCAACAGGTTCTTTGTTATAATGATCTCTTGTATCAAATGAACAGTTACCAAACACAGTGTCTACATATGCACCAACAAACTTCACTTCAGCAGATACTTTCGCACCAGCTGCATTAGGAGTTGTAGAAGGAACATATGTTCCATCTTGTGTTTGTTCAATAGTATAAATAGATTGAACTACTTCACCAGCTGCATCAGTTACTGAAACAACAACACCACCAGCGCTAACTGAATCAACAATAAATGTTGCATCACCACCACCACCGGAAATTGTTATTACATCGGCTGCAACATATCCACTACCTACATTTGCAATAGAAAAAGTAGCAATACCGCCTGCACCAGTGACTGTATCAATGTTCACCTTTAATCCTGATGAACCTGAAGAACCACCTGTTGTTGCAACGTCAGATGCAACAGCATATCCAGAACCAGCAGCAGATAATGTTGCTGCAGAAACACCATTCAATGCAGCTTCTGCTACAAATGGTTTAATTAATGGATCACCAAGAGCCATTTTTGCCATAGCACCAAGAACTAGTGCAGGATCAATATACTCTTGTCCATCAATACAACATACATTAGCTGAGTCAGCAATTGCATATGCATTGTGATTTAAGAACCTTAGTGCAGGAGATCCCTTCACATCAATTCTCATAAATTGAGTTTTACCACATGGTGCACAATCAGAAGCTAATGATAAGCTAGCTGTTGCTTGAGATGCAGTAAGACAGTTTGTACTCCAAAGTTTAGTAATATATCTTGGATTTAATCCTTTAGATTTTACTGATTCTTTGTACCCCCCATGTCCTGGGTTGTTTCCAATTGTATCTTTACTATAAAATGAACCTTGCACAATGTAACCCAAGTTATCAACAATCGTTGGTACACCAGCTCCTGCTTGAAGTGCAACTGATTCCCAGTCACTACCATCAACCAAAGCTAATTGACCTGCTGTCAATGCACTTGTTGCTGTATTGGCGTTCTCTTCTACTGAAGATACAACAAACGTTTTGTTAAACGCATGATTAAAATAAGCCATAATTTATTTAATTTGTGAGAGGACCATTACCCTCTCTGGTTATATAAAAAGATTTAAAACAGTTTACTCTGGCGTAACAACATGCTACTATAATAATATACGTATCTTTTTAATAAAAACAAATATATTAATTGTTTCTTTCTGCGGCTTGTGTACCTCTTTGTTGTTGATATATATTCTCTATATCACCAGCAATTAATGCAGCGGTATCATCAAGCATTACTTCCACTAAATCATCTTTAAATTCACAGTTTACATTTTGTGTACTTACTAACCCAGTATATGGATTTACACAATCTAATACTTGTATGTTAGTTGGTTTTCTATAATATGTTAATACTGGATCAACAATATCAAAATTAGTATTTCTATAAATTCTTATTGAATTATTTAACATTGTACAAAATGTTTCACCCCATTCAAAATCAGGATTTTTTAATGGATCTCTTAATAATAATGGAACATTAGCTTCCTCAGCTAAATAAACAGTCATTGATCTAGGATTACAACAATCATCTTTTGCTTGTGCAGTTACCTTTTTAAATTCTAAATATTGATTAACTGGAAAATTATTTGTTTCAAAATATGTATCCGAAGTAGATCCCGTTAGTGATAATTCAATAAGTAAAGGTTGGAGATCATCTATTCTTTTTTTGGATAGCTCATCTCCTTCCTTATACATATTACCACCATGTAGATTACGTCTACACCACTCTATTTGTGCTTTATTAAAAGCCTCAATAAATTGCCAACATTCAATGTTATCATAATCATTGCTATCAAGCTTATTCAGTCTTTGTTTAAGTTTAATTAAGAGTGTACTATTTTCCATTTTAATATATTATGCATTCCAATACGGTTCAACTTTATCTAATAAAGATAAAAGCACTTCTTCATTTAAAGGATCTTTAAGAAACTCTAAACATTCATTAGGTCTTTTACCTAATCTAATACCACTATCCATTGGTTCAATCCATCCACCAGCTTTAGTTAACAAAAATCTATAGTATAATGAATCTTTAATTAATGCTCTAATTTTTAATTCTTCCATATCTAATTGTGCAACTTCTAAAAAGTTTGATGCAGCACGTTTTTTATTGCTTTCTGCACCTTCACCTGTAATATATATATCCATGTTTTCATACATAATATCATTAGGTGTATTTTTAGTGTATTGTACACTATCTATGTCTACTACTTTAGAAACATACATTAATTTTGTAGTATCAGTATCATACAATTTTTGCAATAATGAAATTGATTTGTTTTTTAATTTAGTAAGTTGTGTTCTAGTAGTTAATGTTTCTTTAACAGTATCTAAATAAAACTTAGGTTCATTCTGTGATTTTTTTGCATCTGATAGTGATTTAGCAACAATAGAAAACCCACCTGCTTTAATAGCATATAGTTTAATTTTATCATACGGATCAACATCTGGCTCTAAAAACACTGGATCATTACCACATCTTAATTCTATTTTATCCCAAAATTTAGAATTATCAGGTTTCATGACAGTTAGTTTATTCCAAAAATCTTTATCTTTTGGATCAACTTGATTTGCTGCTAATTCAGCTTCTAATTCAGAAACAACTTTTCTGATTTCTGCAATTTTTGCCTTCTTTTTATCTGGAGGTAACATTTTTACTTTAGGATCAAATTCATTTAATCCTGTTATATATCTTTTTACTCCATTCATTTCTAAACATGCTAAACTTTCTTGATGCCATACTCCATCATGTAAAGCTAAGCCATATTGTTCTAACCCCATATTTTCTTTACTGGAGTTAAAATAAGGACGAATAGCAATTGAGCTATTCTTTTTTGTGTGTTGATACTTCTCAACAATTGTGTAATCTTCCATTTGTTTGGTTTTAAAATTTAATAATATTTATTCATAGTCAAAAATACGTAATTACGTACATTTATTATTAATATTTCTAAAGCAAGGTATTACCCTTGCTATAGTCTTTTGACTCTTAACTTATAACTATTTTCAAATCTCCTGCATTGTGATATAAATCACCTTTAACTAATCCAGATGCTTTTGCAGCTGCATCATTTGCATGATTTCTACTTACAACATCTAAACCAACTGCTTTTGATGCTATAATTTTTGAAACACTTGAATTTGAAAACTCATATGTTTTGTTTTGTTTTTTAATATCTAGTGCCATTTTTTTAGTATTTAAAGATTAAAATAAAAAAGGGAGGAGGTTTAACCCCTCCCCTTTAATTATTAGTTCTAGAATGATCCTCCTGTAATAGGGTTTCTCATTACAATTTTAAGAACTTTGGTTGGATCTTTAACCCAAATAGCTGGCATGGTTTGAGTCATATAAACTCTATATCCATTGAATTGTCCAGTAGAAGCAAAACCTTGAGTTCTTCCCATGTAGTCCATAGTACCATTTTGGTAGAACCACTTAAGTTGATTATCCCAAGAAAGTTTCAACAAGTGAATGTTGTCATTTCCTTCATCAGTTACATCAAAGATAATAAAGCTAAATGAACTTAGAGGTCTACCATCAATTAATGGATTCTCAATGTCATTTGTATTTAAGTTATCAAATGCTGGATTCAATACAAACTTAACGTTAGCTAAGAAAGGAATAGTAAAGCTTGTGTAAGCAAAACCATAATCTAAATCCATACCTGAACCTGTTACAGCTCCAATATCAGATGCGTTTTGAACTAAACCAGAACCATACACTTCATCAGCAATTGCTTTATTGATTAACTGCATACCACCAATACCTGTTTGTACAACAAGTGATCTTTGTGGGTCTGGCCCTTTGAATTCAACTTTACCTTGATAGAAGTTATAAAGTTCAGACTTAAACATGTCAAGAGTAAATGAAGACTTGTTATATACTCTTTTGAAAGAGTTGTCTAACTGTGCCCATAAACCTACAGATAATCTAATATCATCTGGTCCATCTTGTTTAATTCTACCACCTTTACCCCACATTAGGTAAGTTTCAATATCCGTTGCAATTTTAGATAAGTGAGCTGCTTCCATATTTGTAATGAAAGTTCTTGTAAGAGTTCCATTTTCAAATGCTTCTCTTTCTCCTGCTTTACCCATGTTTGCTACTAAGCCTTCTATACTTGGTACAGATGGATTATTAGGATCAGTGTCAAAGTTTCTCCAAATTTCAGTTACTGGTACAGTACCATCAGCATTTAAGCCACCTTTGATCATAAGATCAGCACGGCTAGAAATAGAATAATGTACGTGTGCTTCTGCTCCTCCTACAAAGTTGTAGAATTCACGGAACCCAGATCCTGTTTCAATATCAGAAAATCTTTCACCGTATTCACCTCTTGCAGAACCTTTTCTAAAGAACTTAGTTCCTTTAGCAAGATACTTATTGTCTAAAGATGCAGCATTGTTGTTGTTAACCAACTGTACTGTATAGACATAACCATCACCTGCAGGAATAATATCATCTGCTGTAATGTATAATTCAAGACCATTATATTTGTCATATGTGATAATATCACCATGACCAAATGTTCTTTTGTTGACCTTAATCTTAAATAGAGTACCATCTACACCTTTGCTAGCATTAGCTGGTTCAATGTCTGCCACTATATAAGGAAGATCTTGTGCAATAGGAGTTTGCCACTTGTACTCACCTCTAGCATTATCCACCATGATAGTATTCTTTCCACCAAAAGAAGCCATTTGATATAAAGGCATTTCTACCTTCTGGGTCATTGCCCATAAATCAATTGGTCCCATATCCATAGGCTCAGGGTTACCAAGCATTTGGGTAAGGTGATAAGAATCAACATGTGAACTAGCTTTGTAGCTTGTATCACGTAGGAAAATCCCATTATTTAAAACTGGAGTTGCCATAATTTTTGATTGTTTTAGTTAATAATTGTTTTACTCTGTTTATATTTAATTTACTTAATTAAATTTCTTTAAATATTTTTACATTCTTTTAAAAATGTTTGTTGGTCTTGTTAATTTTCTTTTAGAACTTTTCTTTTCTGCTTCTGCACTATTTACACCTAATGATGCTCCTCCTGCATTTGATTGTTCAGTTTTAAGCTTCCTTACAGTTTTTTCAACACTTTTTTGTGCACCTTTATCCATAATTTTTGCCTTATAACTTACCGGGTCTTGCAATAACCATAAAGCTTCAGATATAAGAGCATAATTTGGTTCAACAAATTGATACTTTTCTAATAAGTGACCTAATAAATTTGTATTACGTCCACTTACTGAAGGATAATTAGGTTGAACTAAACCATTATATAACATGGCTTGTGTTTTTCTATCAACTTTAATTTCACCTAACTTACCATCTTTTAATGTATCATATACATTTTTCATATATGCTTTTGATGCTTGTTCTTGTTGTTTCTTTTTTAACTCTTGTTCTTCAAGTTTTTGTGCAACAACTTTTTCTTGCATCTTATCTAATTTAGGTTTGAACTTATTTGCTTGTTGTTCAAGCTTACCTAAATCTTTCCATATTTCAATTTCTTCTTGAATCTCTTCTTGAGTGCCATATCCTGTTGCACTCAAATATTGTGTAATAATTTGTTCTTGATCATTACTTTTTTTAACATCAAGACTTTTATTTTCTTCTACTTGTGATAATGTAGAAAATAATGCTTTAAGATCTTTACCTCCATCTGCAACATATTTTGCTGCTATTTGTAATTCTTCTGGTAAAGACTGAAAAAATTGTTTAGGCGTTTCACGTCTTACTTGATTTGCTTTTTCTTCTAAATTAGCTTGAATAAGCTCCTCCCAATCTTTTGCAGTATATTCAGATAAATCTTTATCATCATCAAATGGTACAATTTTATCATCCTTTATTAATTTTGAAAAAACATCAGATATACCTGAAATAGGTTTTCTACCTTTTTTTGTTTTTGTTTCTTCATCATTTGATTCTTCTTCTGTTGCACCATCTAATGTATCTAATATATTATCTACATTTTCCTCAACCTTTTTTTCTTCAGAGACTTGTTTGTCATCTTCAGCTTTAGGTTCTTCAGAATTTTCTTTATCATCTACTTTAGCATTTAAATCATCTTTATCATCCTTATCTGGATCTGCAAATGACATATCTGCTTTCTCAGTTAAACCACTAAATATACTTTTTGGTTTATTTGAGTCTTGTGAAATAATATCATCTCCACTAGGTGCAGCATTGAATATTTCATCTAAATTAACGTCAACTTGTTCTACGTTACTTTTCACTGGTTCTGTTTGAGTTGTGCTCATAATTATGTTGGTTTTAATAATTAATATTCATTACATATATAATATACGTAAAGTTTATATTATAAACTTATAATATTTGTATAAAAATAAAAATAATCAGCAGTATATAGCTAACGCCAATTATTTTTTATCTGATTCTTTTGAATCATACTTATTTTTGTTTTCTTTAGCTATTTGAAGTTTGGTATTAGCTATTTCTTTTGAAGCATTAATTTTCTCTCTTTCTACTTCAAGTCTGCTATTTTCCATCATAGACTTTGAACTATTCTCTTCACGTTTCAAATTCATTTGTTCACGGTATTGAGTAGTTTCTCTAATATCTTTCATAGCATCTTGAAAATCAGACTGTTGATTCTGATTTATATCAGCCATTGAACCAAATCCTGCAGATCTTATCTCAGCAATAGTAACATCATTTTGTCTATCCTTAGCATTTTCATCAATTTCAACCTGAAGCTTTTGTTGTTCTTCTTGTGCTTTAGCTTGTAATTGTTGCTCTTGCATTTGACGTTGCTGTTGCATTTCTTGTTGACGCATTGTTTGTTGTCTAGTTTCAGAATCTTTTAGAATATCTGTTACTTCAGCAATTGAATCAGCTTTGACAATATTTCCAAGTTCATATATACTTGCTCCTGTAGTATTATTTGTAAGAGCCATTTGTTTAAGGTTTTCTAATATAGCTCTGTGATTAGTTTTAGTAGTTGCAAATACATTAAAATCTCTAAGTAATAGTTCGGTACCATTGATAGAAAAATTAACCTTCTCTGCTTCTGTAGATATATAAGACAATCTAACGCTTGGGTTAGTACTATAGTAATATTGTGCTAAATCAGTTCTCATTTGATGCACTCTTGGCATTAAGTGATCTGAATGCTGTACAAAATACATTTCTGTTTGAGCATATGATTGTTGCATAGCTTGTACAACCCCTGTAGCTGTTTGTGCTGATACAGCACCACCGAGACGTTGAGGATTAATACCAATAGCATCAAAACATTGTTGTTTAAAATAATTTGCAAGTTGAATCCTAGACATCAATCTATTAGTCTGCTCCATGTTTAGAGTTTGATAATGATTGAAGTTAGTTGCATTCTCAGTATTTGTAATTGATGTATCAAGAGGTAGCATTTGGAAATCTTTCATTGCTACGTATGCTTTTGCATAATTATTCTTGCCCCAGTCTTCTCCCATTGAGTGACGTGGTAAAGCATTTTGATCAAACATTATTACTGTTCCTAATTCATCTATTAGAATGTCAGCAATTTGGTTGTTAACCATATTGTACCCAACTTGATAAGCTTTCATTAGATCAACTAATGATGTAGATCTAGTATTTCTATCAGAAAATACTCTACCTTCTACAGGTAGTTTGCAACCATAAAGTGTATTATTACCTTTAAATTGAAATGGCAATCTACCAGGTTTAGTTCTATTAATACCTATATAAATAGGATTAATGTTGTCACCCATAGTAGATCTCCACATAGCCGGTAAATTTGGACCAATTTTTACACCACCCCAAACTTCATTTATCCATATCCATTCAATATGCTCACCTTCTAATAAATTTTCTTTACTCTTTTGTTTAAATATAGAACTATCATAAACACCCTTTTTAGTAATCTTAAATGTTTCATCTACTATTTCTTGGGTTACTTCACCATCTGTTTCAATTTTAGTTAAATGACCTATTCTACGTTGTGTCTTCCAATATATAGTTGAAACACGCATTAAGTTACCTTCACCCCACATAGATACATCTTCATTCTCATCTAGTATTTCACTAAGTATATCACCACCTCTTGCAGGATCATCCCAATAATTAGATGTAAATTGTCTATATGCTAAACCTGGCATTTGTGTATTCCATTCATGAGATCTAGTTGCATCATAATATGCCCCATCATTTTGGTATCCGTTAACTTGATATTGTGCAGATCTAGCTGGATATATTTTTTGAAGAGATTTCAATTGTTTTTCATCCATTAAATATCCATATCTATCAACAACATCAGATACAGTCATTAAATCTACTTTACCACAATAATTTGAATCTGCTATATATCTTTGATCTGGTGATTTTTGATAGAAAGTTAGTACAGGATTCCAAAGCTCAATATCATAGTCATCTTCTAACATTCTAAAATGCCAAAATTCTCTATCTGAAATAAGCATATCTCTAAATCCTCTTTCCTCAAGTTCTTGCATTTTGAATCTTTCTTCATCCACTGCAAGTTGATGTGATGCCCACTCTTCAACCATACTTCTATAAGACTTGCTAAAAAAGTCTTCTATCTCAGGTAATGATTTTAATCCTTCTGGAGATAGTTGTTGTTGTGCTTCTTCTGATGAAGGATCCATACCCATCTCAATCATCTTACGCACTAAATTAGCTTCTGCATCTGCTAATAATGCTTCTTCTACTTGTATTCTTTTTTGTTCAAGCATCTCATTATAAGATGCGTCATCTACTGCTCTAAACTGTACTTTAGTATATCTTTTAGCAAATTCACCTGTTAATACATTTATAACATTAGGAACAATAGGATAAAATTTTAATTCTAACGCTGAGTCATTCTCAGCTGTTAAAGTATCCATTAAATCTTTATACTCATTATCGGGCTCAACAATATAATCTGTTTTATCAATTATACCTTTTGCAAGTTTATAATTTTTAAGAAGTCTTCTAGAATTTAGTCTTAAAAACTCAATACCTTGAAGTTCTAACCAATCTAAATTCCAAGCTGCCCAATCATCTGTCTTTTTAGAATATGGTAAAAATTGTACTGGTTGAGTTAGACTAGAAAACGTAGGTCCACTTTCTGCAGTGGCACCGTTTTTCATTTGCATGGCGTTTAATACTCTCATATTGATTTACTCTATTTAATGTTTTTAAATCCGGATCTTTTTATTTTAGAACCACCCAAACCTCTTTTACGCCCAATATTTTTAAACGGACTACTATACTTTAATTTACTTATTTTTTCTGGATTTACCAAGGAATTATCGTCTGATTCACGCCTTTTAGAATATCCCCTATTAGATTGTTGTATTTTAGCAAAAGCAATTAATGCACCAAAGGTAACTAATCTATCTACGTTTAATCCAGGATAATAAGCTAGCATTTCTTTTATAAGCATTGGGTCTGGTATTCTTTCTACTCCTAATGTCTGTGACATAACTGATCCATGATCATCTGTTTCTTCATGAATGCTTTCTCTTAAAAACTCTATTGCATAAGATATTAAATGGCTTTTAAATAATGTTCCTGTATTTTTCCACCCATATTCTTGATATACCGTTCTATTAGATCCTAAGTCTTTTAAAAATAGTATTTGTTGTTTAGGAACTAAATATCTTTGTTTTTTCCTAGCTATCATATGTTGAATAAATAAAGAAATATTATTCTCAACAATTGTCCATGCATTATACCATTCTATTATAAGTTCTAATCTTTCATGTGTTTTGTTAATATCATCAAATCTACCACACCATGCTGCTACTATCTTATCTTTCTCAATAAATTGTTCAACATCCCCAGCACCTATATCTCTAGTTACTTCTGTAGCATTTTTATAAATATATATACTACACAATGAATCTGATGTAGTTGTTTTACCTTCTGACACAGGGTCAATAGAACCATAGTATGCTCCAAAACCAGGATTTTCAATTGGTCTTTCCCAAACTACAATACTTCCAGTTTTATCTTGTTGTTTTTTATTTACTGGAAATTCACTTATTGGTAATTTATTTGTACGTTTAGCAGTAATGCCTGTTTGATCTCTATCAAGTTCAATAAGTTCATAAGGATATTCTTTTTCTTCAATCTTTTTTAATTGCTTACTTAATATACCTTGTGGAAATACAGACTCTTTTCTATACGCAAATGCTTCAGCAATGTTAAGTGGTTTTTGAGATATTCTTAATTGATATTGTTCACCACTTAATTCATTTTTCCATCTTGCTCTTTCATTTTTAATAGCTACAATTGCTTCATCTATTTCTGAGTTGCCAAATTTATCTATATAAGGAGGCATAGACCATTGTTCTGGTATAAACAGCCCTGCCATGCCTATTGTACCATCAGCATCCATTAAATTAGTTTCTACTGCATATATATCATTAGCAGTTGGATTTAGTATCATATCCTTTAAAGGATTACATTGTTCTAAATCACCTACAGAACCAGCAGCAATAAATTGACCAGTTGTCATCATACCAGAAGACATAGCAGGACGTAAATATTCATATGTCTGCATCATGTTTTTAGCAATACCAGCTTCCTCATGAAAGAAATAAGTACAAGGACCCCCAACACCTGTAGTAGCATTCTTTTCAAAAGAAGCACCTTGTATCTTTGATTTAAGACCTCTTGATGTTTTTCTATTATTTATTTTTACTTCAATCTGTTGTTGCCAAAGTAAAACCTTCTCAGGATTGCTTGGTCTATACCATGCAGTATGTTCATTTAAAAATGTTTTATATTCTTCTAAAAACTTCCAAGATCCTTTATCATTTATATAATCTTTAAGTGATGCACCAATCTTACATATAGATCCTTCTTCAAACCAATATTGATTAATGATTTTCCCCATATGAAAATATGAAGATGCTATCTGTCTTTTTTTAAGAATGGCAGCATGTTGATTATTTAACTCTGCAATAATCTCATATAATGCCATATGGTATTGTGCATCTCTTACTTTTGCAAATCCATATTTTTTTTCTTCTTTATCAAATATTGGTAAGAAATTAAGCCACATGTAATAATCTCTAGTAAGATACCATTGTTTATTACCGCTTTTAAATATAACTCCCGTTCTACATTTGTTTTTTTGATCTTCCCAATAAGCAGTAAAATCTTTTGATCTAAAAGGTTTATTACAATAGTTCCCTTCTGAATTAAATCTTTTTGCTTCTTCATTAAATAGCCATGCTATGTTGTCAAAATCATAATTACCAGGTTCTTTAAAAATAGATTCTAAAAATTCTCTGAAATGATTATCTGACTCAAACTCTCTAGTTGACCATTTATGATTTTCAAATATGGGTATAATCCTACTCATCTCTTATGATGGCATATACGTCCCCTACTTGCAATAATAGGTGTTCTTGCCCATCATGTTTCATTGGAGTTGGCATAGCATGTTCAGCATATTGCACCACATCTCCAATTTTTATTTCTTTTACAGAATCACCTATTCCAACAACTCTACCTCTATAAGTTATTTTTTGTGCTATTTCTGGAATAATAAGTCCTGATGCAGTTTTAGTTTCTGCCTTTATTTCTTTGATTAATAATTTTTGTCCTACTGGAATAATTTTTTCTGCCATAATTGTTGATTTTATAATTGGTCATAAGCTAAACCTGCACCACCACGCACAGAGCTGTCTTGTTCTTGTCTCATATCTGTAAATGCCCCTTTATATGATTGTCTAATTGATTCAAATTTTGCAGCAGCATTTACCATTGAATTTATATTTCCATCTCTACCATGTTCAATAGCTGTTACTTCCATATATTTTGCTAATCTATCTAACATAGACTTAATACCTACATATGCTCTATAAGTTGGTGTCTGATATAATTTTTCACACATTGCCTTAGCATATCTAATTGGAGGATCTTCAGTTGATTCTTCAAGCTCAATCTCTTCAATAATAATATCTTCCTTTTCATGTTCAGGTAAATTAAAAAAAGGATTTAAATCTGGATTAGGACATGTCATATAAAATAAATATTTATAGATGGGCATATAAGTGTCTGGATATTCTTCCATAATTTTTTTAAGAAAAGGTAATGCATGACAATGTTCTGTTATTACTAAGTTACTATTTTCTATATCAAATAATCTTACTATCATGATTTGTTATCTTTTATCCACATCATCAAAGACATTACTTCATCTTTTAAATATGGTAGTTCATAAATTTTAATTGTATCTAATACAGGTTCACCATTGACATGTTCATTAATTGGATAACCAAATTTATCTTCTCCAACTTGTTTAAACTTAACATGTTGAATTGTCATTTTACCAATTTTGAGTTTAGGGTTATGCTTTTTAATAATATACATATATATACTTAATTGTAAATTATAATGATTAAGATTACAATCATCTAAATGACTTATTGGATTATACATTTTGTTTGTTATACCTTCCCAATTTGTAAAACCTTTTTCTTTTATTTCTTTATTTGTTTTATAATCATTTATATTTATCACTCCATCTACTACTTCTACAACATCTGCTTGACCACATAAACCAACAGACTTTAAATAAACCAAATGTTCAGGGTATAATCCATTTTCTAGTTTTTGATTTGGAGAAACTTTAATACCATTATCATCTATTATTGGTTTAATAATAGGTACTTCTATACCATTGCGTTCAATAGTCTTGAAGTCAAGCATATCTGCTTCTCTTTGATTATGATAAAAATTACCTAATGTAATAGCTCTTTCAGTTTCACCATCCCATGCTGCAATAATTTCTTTAGGTGTCATACCATACCACTTAGACCTTTTATTCTTTGATGATTTCTTAGCTTGACCATCTCTATCAAATTTAGGTTTAAATTTACCTATAAAAGTTGTTACTCCAGTCCATTGAATATTGTCACCATCTATACTTTCATATACATGACCTTCTTCTTGAAATTTTATTGCCATAATATTATACTATTGTAGTATACCACAATTGATTCTCTTGATTAGTGTATACTGTTGTTACTTCATTGTTTATGTAATAATTAATCTGTACCATTGTTTTCTATTTGATTATTAATTAATTCTTCTTGTTCTTCTGATGTCACTGCATCCCAAAAACCTTTAGGACATTCAGATGCTAATGATCTCACTTTAAATCCTAAACTACAACCGCAATCTGAACAACATGGTTGTGTTCCTGGAGCAACACAATCATTACCTTGTGCATCAAAGAGTGAACATTTTATACATATTTGATATCTAGCTGTAGCTATAGCCTCAACATGTTCTTTTTTAAAAAGTGAGTTAGCAATGCCATCAGCAATTTTATCAGCATTTTTAAATATATCTAAATATTTTTTCCACTTACTTTTCATTCTTAAATTTCTTTTTATTTAATATATCTTTTTCCATTTGTTGTAGTGCTGATTCCATTTGTTCAACATTTTTATTAATTTCTTCACTTTTTGCAAATCCTACATAAGTTCTTTTAGCTAAATTACCTAAAATACTTTTATTCTTTTTAATTGCTTTTTCAAGTTTGTTTTTTCTTAAATAAAAAGTTCCTAAACCATCTACTTGTATTCTTGGGTAATTTAAATTAGATAATTTCTTTCTAAGCTTAGCATAATAAAAAGTTATAAATTCATCTACAACTGTATTATGTACACCAACTTCATCTGCAATACCTTTTTTAATATCTTTATGGCTCTTTGGATTCACTACCTAATATTTTATAATCAAGCAAAACCAACCCTTCTGTTTGAACACTAATATTCTTTTGAAGAGCTATTGTTTTTTTATTATTACCTTTTTTAATTAATAAACTTTTTCTTTCAGCTTTTGTAATTGCATTTCTAGCAGATTGAGGACTTTTAAAAACACCATCTTGTACAAGTTTCAAACAAAATTTAGTTAACTCTATATCTTTATTTTTTGATAGTTCTGCTAAAAATTTTAGATCTGAATTACTAATAAGTATATTATTAAAAAAACAATATGTCATAATTTGATATTGAATACTTATATCCATATCAACTTTCATTTTTAAATCAACTTTATTAACTAATGCCATATCATAAACTTAATATCATATCAACTAAATCAGGATGAGGATAACAATCAGTTTTATCTTTCCTAACATTTGTATGTGTTAATAATCCTTTTACATTACCTAAATATGCATCTTTTTGAAATCCAAATCCTTTAGTAGGTCCATGCTTTTGTATAAATTGTTTTAATCCTAATCTAATGTCAATTTGATCTCTTTCACCTATATACCTTATCCATTTCTCTGTTGCTTTTATTTGGGCTTCTGAGTAACTATGAAACTTATTATGTCCATTAAATGGTTCATTTAATAAAGTAACTTGATTTTCTTGACATAGTGAATTTACATATGTTCTATTATCATGAGTTAAATACCCCATAGAACAAATCTCTATACCAACTGAATGACGGTTCATCCAACCTGATCCTGTTTTACCTAAATGCCAACCTTGTGCACCTGTAGGAAAAGCTTGAACTAAAGTACCATCATGTTCATTATTTCCATTTCTATGATCAATACCACCTAATACAAATTCAGTTGCTATACGCCCACGTGAATCTCTACCCCACATATCTATACATGCATGAGGATTAGCATGACCAGCAGTATGGTGTAAAAAAATATATTCATTGACTATAGGTCCATTAATATATTCTCCTTTAGGTAAATAATGTTTATGTATTGTTTGATCAAAATTTGTTTTATAATACTGACCTTGTAAGTCAGTATCTTCATCAATTTCTTCCGGTCTAGTCAATTGTAAATTCATTAACAATGACCACATATCATTATCTACTATACCTGTAACAGGTAAATTATGTGTAAGTTGAAATCTATCTACATGTTTTTCAGTATTAGGGCCAAAGATACCATCAGCTTTTATCCCTAATTTGTTTTGAAGTACAACTACGTTAGGACCAGATGATCCTACTTTTAACATCTTCATACTATGAAGGGTTCATTGCATTATCCATAGCAGCTTTAAATTCATCTGCTTCAGGAGTTGATGGTTGACCTCCTTCTTTTTGTGCAGCATATTGTTGTGCCATGTACATTTGAGCTTGCATACGTTCTGCTCTAGCTTTTTCAATTGCAGATAAAAGCATTTCATAATCAGCTTGTACTTCTAAATGTGGAATGTTGTCTTTGTAGAATGCAGTTATTTCTTCTCTACGTTCTGCAAGTTGTTCTTTAGTTAGCTGTGGATCTTTTTCAGATAACTCAGGATTGGTTTTTGTATTTTCCATTTTTATAAATTTAAGTTAATAATAACAAATATATATAAAAAATGTTTAAATTAAAAAAGTTTATTATAATTTATTTCTTTCAAGAATAATTAACAACTCTTTGACATCAGATATATTGTTAAATTGTATATTTCCTTCCAATATTTCAACCATCCATGATTCATCTTGAAGATTATCATGACTATTAGATATTAATTCAATACCACCCACTCTATAAGTGTAAAAATAAAATGGTGTATCTCCACTTTCATCAGCACTTACATTTACCTTTTTAAATCCTAATTTTTTAATGCTTGACTCTGTCATGTCTTCATAACTATTTGATAAGCTAAATTATATAAAGTATTATCTGACTTATCTGGATTATTTGCTTTTAATCTATTTACTTCTTCTATCAATTTACTTTCTTGACCGTGTTCTGACGCACTTTTTATTAATTGATCTACCATTTTACTTTATCAGCCCAATATGCAGCAGACATTTTACCTTTTTTAATATTTTTACCATGTCTTGCTTTAAAAGATTTACGTTTTGCTTTCATTCTAGCTGATTCACCCGCTTTAGGTTTGCCTGCTGTACTAGCACCTTGCTCTCCAAAACGTATAGTTTTAACTTTATCTCCTACTTTAGCCACAACTACATGTGACTTTTTTGGATGTGATGGTGTGCGTTTAGGTTTATTATAACCTGACACACCAGCTCTTGTTAATCTACTATCTTTTTTCTTTGCCATGTTTTTTATTTTATGAGTCAGTACATAGATCATCACAATCTATACCATCTAATATTGTTTTTATTTCTGCATATGTTTCCGTAACAATAATTGGTAATAAACCAACACCAGTATATATATATCTTAAATCTAAATATTTATTTGTAGGTATGTCATAATATTCTGTAACACCTATAATTTGTGTGGCATCTATATATAATGGTTGTGTTGTTATTTTTGGAGCAATCGGCACCCCATATATATCTGTTTGTACCTGACCACCTAATCCTGCAGCAGTTTGTAATGTTGCCTGTGTTAATGTTACAAATTGTTTTTGATATATTGGTATTCTTGCCATTTTTATTATATTGTATCTTTCTTTTTTGTTATATCAAATAATTTTAAGAGTCAATTGATGCACCTGATCTCAATGTTGTTGAATCTGTACATCTATATCTAAAACTTAATTCAACTGCAAAACTTCCAGTAGACATTTCATTAGTTGTAATTGTATTTGAAGTTGTAAGTGAATAGTTTGCAGAACGTATAAACTGAATATCATAAGCAGCTGCTCCAACTATATTAGGATTTGCTATGTATAATGCTGGAATAGCAGTTCCTGAATCACTAATGTTTACATATGATAGTATATCACCATTAAAAAATTGTCTTTGACTATGTATATCATAAGGAAATGCATCCTTAAGAACTAAAGCTTGAGTTAAATCAGTCTTTGTAAAAGTTCCTATGCTTATACTTAGATATACATCTACCATGTTACCAGTTCTAGTCCAATATCCATATTGGTGATTATAATTAATACCAGATATTCCTGCAGATACTGAAGGTGTAATGGTACCTGTTGTTTGAGATATTCCACTACCTCCACCAGCAGTTGTTTCTATAACATTTCCGCTAGCATCAACAGATAAATTATAAGTAGCTGTTCCAGTTTTACTACCAGATCCGTAGTCTACAAACTTAATAGATTTGTGTAAATCTATTTCTTCTGATCCACTAGTAGTTTTTATTTCAATCATTGGGTTATTTCCAGCTGCTCCTAATTTAAGACCGGCACCACTATAGTTGTACATAAAACCAAACCCATCACCATCATCATCCCAACCAAAAGAAACTTTATATTGACCATCTTGTTGTACTAAATACTCCGGATCTCCTGCTACAACTGAACTAGGTTTATTTATAATAAATCTATCAGTATTTTCCATTCTCATCTGGTAAAGGCCATTACCTAATTGACCTTGTCTAAGCTGACTATCTCCAATTACACTATTTGCTCCATCTGTATATACTGGTAAAAACCCTGTAGTACCACTACCAGTAACTTCACCTACATCAAATGCAGATCTAAGATCTTTCATAGATATGAGTTCATTATACATTTTAGGTGTATTAAACATACTATCATCTGGATTAGGTCTTCTACCTAAAACAATGAAATCTGTATCTTCATATTTTTTTACTACTCTTTTACGGGATAATAATCCCATCATATCTATTAGTATATTTCCCATTATCTTTTTTTACCTTTATGCAATCCGTGTTTAGCATGTTGTTTGCCTTTTTTAGTGGCAGCACGTTTCTTTTTATTTGCTGCAGCTAATTTAGCTTTTCCTTTTTTTGTACTCTTTAACTTCGAAATAGTTTTAGATGGTGCATACACTTCACCAGTTACAGAACTTTTCTTTCCGCTTGGTGTTCTCCACTTCTGCTTAGTCCATCTAGTAAGACTTTTTTGTTGTTTAGTTTTTGCCATTATCTTGCAAATAATATTTTTATTGAATAAATAACTAAAGCTGATAAAAGTAAATTCATTAATGGATCATTATTATCATTTACCACTTCTTTTTTTTGTTCATCTTTTCCTATTGAAGGTTTGGATGAACCACAAGTAAATAATAACATACAACATAACATTATTGAAATGATTTTTTTATTCATTTTTTTTTACTTTTCCTTTTTTAGTTATTCTTAGTTGACCAAGATTAATTCTCATAAGAGTATTGTATGTATATCTAAAACGTTTAATTTTATCTTTTATAACCTTAATCATTTTTTCTTTTTTGACATTGACTTAATTAATCTGTCAATTTTAGCTGCTTGCCCTTTATGCATAGCAGACGCCTTTTTTAATTGGCTTGATATTTCTTTTAATTTTTTTGCATCCATTATTTCTTTGTTTTATATCCTCCTCCGTTTGCTTTATAACGTTTTGCGAGCATTTGAGCTTTACGAGCAGACCATTGACCAGCACGTCCACCCTTACTTCCTGCTTTAATTGAATTAAACAATCTTTTACGCATTGTGGGTTTAGTGTAATTACCACTACTATTAACTGTACTTTTCTTTTTACTTGATTTCTTAAGTGCCATTATGCTGTTGTTTTTGGATAAGCATTATCTAATATACTTTGAAGCTTTGCACATTTCTCATAGTCCTCAGTATCTATATAGTATGCTATCATATTTTCTAATTCTTCCTCTTTGGGTCCGTTGTCCGGATCATAAGACATTATAAATTCTTTACCACTATTAAATTCATGTTGTATCAATTCATCAAAAGTGATTTGCCCCGAAAGTATCAGCCACGAATTGTTATATGCTTGATCTAACAATATATCGTCCAACTGCTGCTGTTGTATTTTACCCATTATATCATCTGACTCATTAGATTCTGCCATAACATTTATTTAAGTTAGTAACTCTTCTATAAGAACAATATACTAAATTTAAAATTTCTATAAAAATTTTTGAGTCAGAACATGTCCCCCGCCTCATGTAAAATTTGCTCACGCCCCCCTAAAAGTTATGTGTTTGGCGTGCTTAAGAGGTTCTAGCAATCTGATCCCCAGCTAAAAATTGGCACGGGGATACCCCCCGTTGCTTTAACAAGTATTAATTTAAATATAATAATTATGTCAGTATTTTTTAGAAAATTAAGAGTAAATGATAGTACAGGAACAGCTACTATCATCGTAACAGAC
>VMHT01074863.1_pt1 | contig 77279 bp, 64 predicted proteins | sample 4693611 | NCBI WGS metagenome assembly VMHT01 (sample SAMN12280063, study PRJNA550983) | marine metagenome | isolation source: seawater sampled from same location over 5 years 0.02-0.2 micron viral filtrate | place: USA: collected off the coast of southern California halfway between the port... ...
TGAGGTCTTTGCCTTCACGCAACTGCTTTAAAGCGGCATCCATGTCGAAATTGGTTTTGGTCATATGTCATCTCTTTTTTGCTTAGTTTAACGAAATGACACAGAATTCTGAACACTACCGCATAAAGAGCTGCGGCTATATTCATCGCTAACCAACACCATCCCTTTATGCGGGCGATCTGAAAAGAAAGGATACAAATAGCTAGTTCATCAAGTTCTTTAGCTGACCAGCTTAGCTCTACGATATGTAGCCGCATATTTCCATGAGCATTTAATATCCGACCGCTATCTTCTAAAGTTCCGCCTGCGATTTCCTGTAGTCTTTTGATGTTTGTACTTAGATTGGTTTCCGACTCTAGCGAACTCCATAAAGGACTATCGTATACCTGAACGCTATTAGGAATAACCTTACCAACTTCATTAATTCGACGTTTCGAAGGCTGTGCAGGAGGACGTCTAGTATATTTATCAAGTTTCTTGACTCTACTATTACCGGCCGCATACTGCTTGTCTCCCCATACAAATCTCTCTAGCTGAGTAATTGAATCGCAGCCGCTAAAAAAGTAAAGCGACTCTAGCCACATACTGACCCGAGCCTCTTTTATTAAGCCACTATTTTTGGTGTAAGTATGCGGACAAACTGAATGTCCGCATGTTGAATCTTTTTTCATCCTTTAAGTTTCAATACCTTATTAAAAAGCAAGTAGATTCTCAGTACCTGAAAATCTACTGTACTGAACTTTGACATTAACGATAAGGTTTTTCTTCGATACAGATAGATACTTAGGCAGCACTATGAAAAAAAGAGATGAGCTGTATGAAGAACTAAAAAAAGACCTCGTTTCCCAGTATGGGCAGATGATAGGCGGCTCTGAATTAGCCAAAGTTCTAGGTTACAAGAGCTTAGTTGCGCTAAGAAAAGCGAGACTAAGAGGTGCAATTAGTATCCCGCTGTTCACACCAGTTAAAAGACGGACATCTTTCGCTTTGACTGTTGATGTGGCGGATTGGTTAGTAGAACAAAGAGATAAAGGAGGAATATGAAAGAAATTATTAATTTTTAATATAGGCCCAGAAAGCACAAAGCCGAAACGTCGGGTAAACGCTTCGGCTTCATAGAATACAAGTTTTGCCAACCTGTATTCCGCAGTATGTGCGATAGCTTCGCTGATGTCAAGTGAGGCTGGGCCTCTTTATACCTAAACTTAATCAACTGTTTATAAAGAGGTTTTTATGTCACAGCATTTTTTATTATCAAAGAAAGTCCGGGATTTTTCGTTATTCAAGCTTATTGGCTGGAGCGAAGACGACGGTTTTAATTTTTTCAAAGACTTAAAGTTTAAAACGCTTGGTTCCCATATTTGCCCTGAGTGTGGCTCTATCAAGCCGCCTAGCTTTCTTAAAACGCGCAAGCAATGGCGATGCCGTCATTGTGACCGCTCTTTTAGTCTTTTTTCAGGAACAGTGTTAGCAAAAACCAAATTGTCCCCGATGAAAATACTTTTGGCCATGTATATATATTCATCAAACACTAAAGGTATCTCCGCCTCTCAACTTTGTCGGGATATGGATGTTCCTTACAAAACAGCCTTTACACTGCTTCACAAGTTCAAAGAGGCTATTACTCAAACTCAAGACTTATCAAAGCTAAAAGGACACGTTCAAATTGATGGAGGTCATTTCGGTGGTAAGCCCAGAAGCGGCCAGTTCCGTCGTGTTGGAAAGCCTGAGGATATAGTCGCAAAAATTAAGCTTGGTAAATCTCAAGGAGCGAAGCGAAGCCGAATGTCTCGTGCAAACTTCGAGCGAAGAAAGCGTAACCGACGTATTGTGATGAATATTCGGCAGTTGGGACCTAAGGGCGAAGGAGCTAATCGAACTATATGTCGTGTCGTTAAAGCTGAAGATGAAAAAAATGCCATGTCTTTAATTCGGACATTTGTCGAACCGGGGACCTACATAGAAACCGACGAAAGTCCCGCATATCTTCAGTGTTCAATTGGATACAAACACGAATCAGTTCAGCACTCAAAAGAGTACAGTACGATAGACGGGGTTAACAACAATCAGGCTGAGTCATTTTTCAGTCGTATGCGCCGCTGGGAATATGGAATAAGTCATCGCTTAGAAGCGAAATATATGCAAGATTATGCAAACGAATTTGCATGGAGAGAAGATACACGGCGCTACACTCAGATGGAAAAGCTACAGAGCTTAGCTGAGAAAGTATTTATCAGTGGAGTGTCACGTTGGTGGTGTGGGTATTGGCAAGGAATTAAAAGAGATGATGAAATGATTTGGGAGGCCTAATTTTGAAGGGTTAGGCTTCCATTTTACTGAGCCTAACCCTACGATAAATGTCTTGCAGCTGATTACTGCGCTGGTACGATAAGAAAATAATAAGCTTAACCATCACGGACGAATCATGAGTACTCAGACAAGATTAAATGTATTAGATCTGTACTTAGATACCGAAAACCCACGTCATGAAATCATTAAAGATCAAGAACGGATAATCGAGCACTTAGTTCAAAAGCAGAAAGTCACTACTCTAGCTCGTGATATAGCCGAGAATGGACAAAGTCCGCTCGATCAGATTGGGGTGATTAAGGACGATAAAGGCAGATATGTCGTGATAGAGGGAAATAGAAGAGTTTGCGCCACAATTTTATTAAATGATCCAGCGAGGTCACCTTCCGGTCATAAAAAGTACTTTGAAAAACTTGTTAACAACGGCAGTAAAGCTCCTTCAGAAGTCGATGTTGTTTTGTTTGAAAGCAGACAAGAAGCCGATATTTGGGTTGAACGTCGACATGAAGGGAGTCAAGACGGCAAAGGCACTCAGCAATGGAACGCCAAACAAAAGACTCGCCACAATACAAGAAGAAATAAAGCTGACAGTAATGCTCTAGCTTTAAGCGTTCTTGACTATGCGGTTTCGTGTGGGTTCATAGATAAAGCTGATAACGAGCAGGTTCTTACAACAGCTTCACGTTACTTAGGAAACCCATACTTTCGAAATACTTTAGGAATTGCTAGCAAGCGTTCTGAGGCAGATATCATTATTGACGTCCCGGAGAAAGAGTTTCAACACGTTATAGAGCGCTTTATAAGTGATTTAGTAGCCGACGGAGGTCCAGTTCATTCTAGAACGAATAAAAAAGACTGGGAAGCTTACTCTAAGGCATTGATAAGTGAAGGTGTTGCTCCAAAGACTAAGGTAGAACCAGCTAAGCTTAGTGAAGTTAAACGAGAAAAAAAGAAACCCGACAGCCCTAAGAAAAAAACAATGGATCCTAGTAAGCGTCCATACTTATTCAAAAATGGCTTAGGGGTATCTATAAAAAACCCGATTCTTGCGCGTGTTTACAACGATATAAAGAAACTGCGGATCGATGAACACTCCCTAGCCGTTACTCTACTTGTTCGAGCTTTTCTTGAGAATATTTATATATTGTATGTTGAAAAGTCGACTGGTACAGCTCCGCATTCGGGGACTAAAACTCATATTGTTCTGGCAGAAGTTATCAAGCAGATAGAGGCTTCAGGAAAGACTTTAACTAAAGGTCAAAGAAATTCTTTGGGAGCATTAAAGCAGATTCAGGGGGATTCAGATAAAACCTTATCCCCTAAGTCCCTAGGAGCTAACGCACATGCGGGGATTTATCCCGAACATAAACCTGTCACGATAGCTTGGGATAACATCCAAGATATAGTGATTTTCTTGCTTGAAGAAATCAGCGAGTAAACTTCTTTAGAATATTAGAATCCTTGAATATTAAGAGTTAGAATAACAAATATAATCAATACCGAAAAATAGGGAACGACGGTTATGGCCATGGCTCCATCACCTCTTCGGTATCCTGGAGGCAAGTTTGGGATACGCAAGATGATATCAACAATTATAAACGAGCAAGAGCTAGATCGGGGACACTATATTGAACCATATGCTGGCGGGGCTGGGCTCGCATTGTCCCTATTGTTTGGTGGGCATGTCCACGAAATCCACTTAAACGATTTAGATCGTTCAATTTGGTCATTTTGGCACTCAATTTTGAATGAAACTGAACGGTTTATAGACAAAATAGAGAATATTGAAGTTACTCTGGACGAGTGGAAAATACAAAGAGAAGTTCAAGAAAATAAAGAGGAAGCAGATATATTTGAACTTGGCTTTTCAACGTTCTTCTTAAATAGAACAAATCGCTCAGGAATAATTCAAAAAGCGGGGGTTATAGGAGGACTTAAGCAGGATGGTTCATATAAACTAGATTGTCGTTTCGGAAAAGCCGGTCTGATAGAGAGAATTGAAAGAATAAACAAGTATGCTCATAGAATTCACTTATATAATGAGGATGCTATTGAGTTTATTCAGAGAGCAGAAAGAGAACTTCCTGAAAATAAGGTATTCTGTATCGATCCACCGTACTATCACAAAGGCTCAACCTTATATACCAATTTCTATGAGCATTCGGATCACTTAATAATTTCAGAGATAATAGCTAACTTAGAATCGAAGTGGTTATTAACGTATGACAATTGCGAAGAAATTTCTGGCTTGTATCAGCAGTTCCCACAGTTTACTTTTAATTTAAATTATACTGCTGCAAAGAAAAGGTTAGGAACAGAACTTTTAATAACGAATATGAGTCTGGAAGAGCTAGTAGACGAATGCTCTTTAGAGCTAGCTTAACATTAAAAAAGTCATTATGTTCCCGTAGTAGAAACTAATAAAACTACTACGGAACTTACTCCAAAGGGGGGTAGTATGGTGTCCATCACTCTAATATTGCATTATATACCTTTTCAAACTCTCGGATAAAAGTTTCTTTTTCATCTTGGTACTCCCGTCCAAGCAATTCTTTATATACACTTCTAGCACCTTGCCCCCAGACTCCTGACTCCTTTTGCTCTTGGTACCATTTTTTAGCCTTGTCTCGATTACTCATTATGTCGTTGAAAGAGAAGTTCCTAAAACACACCTGTAGAGAGTAGTCTTGGTGCTTACTCTTCCAAAACTCGTCATCTGGCGATATCTTGTTTTTAAGGAAACCGGCGATCAGTTGCTCTGGAGAAAGCTTAGTAGGTAAGAATATGATATTTTTGTAGTTATTTTTCTTTAAATCAGTTCTTGCATCCCCATCTAAAATAACTATCGAGTTAGGAAATGTAAAACTTGGAACTTTCTTGCGTACTAACTGTATCAAGTTGCCACACCCTAATGAGCAATTTACAAAGTTCATTCCTTTAAACTTTCGCCCCAAAATAGCAGTAGAAAAGTCTTTCGCTTCTTTATCTTCTACGTAAATATCAATTTTTCTACTTGGTACTGCTCGCAAATTTACGTAAAGGTTACTTCTAATCGTATCATAAGTAGGGTTTTCTTCTATGACTAGAGCAGTTCCCGGTTTCTTTATGAATGCAGTTCTCACCTTTTCATTACGTGCGGGGTTTTTATAAACTTCACAAGCTTTCTTTAATAAACTCAATGAGTGAGTCGTTGCAACAATTTGAATTTTATACTTTGAAGAGAAGCTTAATAAGAAATCAAAGAGCTTTTCTTGGGAAGCCGGGAATAAAGTAGCATCAATCTCATCTATAGCTAAAATTCCACCTTCATAACCGTTTTTATATTTTTCCGAAAGTCTCTTGAAGGAGAGTATAGCTAGCAATATTTTACTTAAGTTATCCTGTCCGGCTGAATTTGAATTCCAGTCATAATTTTTGGTTGAGACACCTAAGGTTTGCTTGTTGGAACTTTCTAGATAATCCACCTGTTCAAGTTCATCCTGAGACAAAAGAATTTTGTTATAACTATCTTCAAACCACTCACTCTCCTTCGAGCTCAGACTAACAGAAGCTGAAGTATCTATTTTATTATCCTCTCCCATAGGAAATAGGCGCTTTAAACTCAGGAATATAACTGGAAGCTGTATATAGCCGCTTCCGGCACTTTTAGTTCCTTTTTTCCAAAATCTAATTGCATCCCCTCTAGGGTAGCTAGTTAAAGTAAAGTCTTCAGAGTCTTCCTGACTGAAAGAAATAGTCCACTCATGCTCTTTCGGCTTATCGAACTTTTTTGATATTCTGAATTTTTCGTGAAATGCAGATTTATAGTTACCACCACAAAGTGGTTTTTCACTATAAAGAGGGTGGCTTTTTTCTGTAATAGTAAAAGGCTGGGATAAAATTCCCAATAATGTGCTCTTTTGTGTTCCGTTCTGACCAGCTATAAGCGTAAGCTGAGATCCCAGAAAGATTGTAAGATCTTTAAAGCCTCTGAACTTTTTTATATGAGCTTTTCTTATTATCATTATTGGCTCTATTCAAAGTGAGTTGAATGGCTTATTGTGTAACCTAGCAATAAATTTAACAAGTAAACAATTCTTTTGTCATGATTTTTTTATTTACGATAGGCGATCGTAGAGAAATGGCTGCTTACAAAGGGTTCGAAGCTAGTTTACTAAAGATATAGCTAAGCCGATTAGGCTCTTTAGATAACTGAGCTAATCAAGTTTTTGAAAGTCCGTGCAAGTACTACATAATAGCGTTAGCCTAATTGCTATGGAAGAAGACATTGAAATACTTATCCAAATTTTGGCTGAATGTTTGGACTCCCAGCATCACTGGACAGAGCATCAACTCATTGAAGCTTTGCAAGCCGAGCCATATCAATTCTTTGATAAGGCGGCGCTGCGCGACCCACTGAACTTATTTCAAACCCACTTCATTTTATTCCATAGTTTATACAAACTACGAGAGCGTTGGCGTTTGCAAAAGAAGTATGAGTTATTCATTCATACGTTGAATATAGAATGTCAGCCCTGGCAGCAAGGTGAGAAAGATTTAGCCGAAAACGACCCTCTGGCGGAATATTATTTAGATTTGAGTCAATTAAGCAGTACTTCAGAAACCGATGTCGAGTCGATGCTTAATGACTTTTGGGAAAGAATGGGGCAAGATTTTTCGACTAAGCAACTTATGCCGACCGACGAAGCTTGTGAAGTGATGGAATTAACACCGCCGTTGACCGAAAAACAAGTGAAAAAGCAGTATCGTCGCCTGGTACATAAATACCACCCCGACAAAGGGGGAAGTGTTGCCAAGATGCAGAATGTTCAAAAAGCGTACCGCGCTATTCTAGTCAGCCTTAATTAAAGCGAAGCCCATGAATAAAACACCGCAAGAAAAATTAGACGAGCTACGACAGTCGATAGACAGCACTGACGAAGAACTCATCCGCTTACTGGCGAAGCGTGAGGCATTAACCGCCGAAGTCGGGGACGTCAAAAAAGCATTGCGGCAGCCGCTCTATGTGCCTGAGCGCGAAAATAAAATGATACAGTCACGCAAGCAAAAGGCGAGAGACCTTGGGGTTTCAGAAGACTTTGTGGAAGATATCTTACGCCGAGTTATTCGAAACTCTTACCAAACTCAAACAGGGCAGGCCAGCCAGACATCGAATGCACCGCAAAGGCCGGTCATGATTGTTGGTGGCAGAGGCGCATTAGGGGCTAAATTTGCAGAGTTTTTTCAACAAACCGGTTATGACACCATTATTATCGATAAAGGCGATGCCTGGCCAAGTGCCGAAACTCTTAAAAGCTTACAGTTAGTTCTTATTAGCGTCCCTATTAACAATACTGAGGCAGTGATAAACGCACTGCCGGAACTTTCAAGCGATTGTGTTTTAGCTGACGTTACCAGTACTAAATCGGGTCCTCTCAACGCAATGATGAGCGTCCACAAAGGCCCGGTGGTGGGGCTACATCCAATGTTTGGCCCTACCATTAAAACATTTGCCAAGCAGCTTATTGTGGTGACGCCCGGTCGAGATCCGGACAAATACGAGTGGTTGATAGATCAACTCTCGAACTGGGGAGCACACCTTTATCAAACCGACGCTGACTCACACGATGAAGCAATGGGCTGGGTTCAGGCCTTCAGGCATTTAAGCACCTTTGTGTATGGCCTGCATATGGCGAGAGAAAATGTCGATATTGATAACCTACTGAATGTCAGCTCGCCTATTTACCGTATGGAGTTGATGATGGTAGGTCGTCTATTTGCGCAGAATCCGGAGCTCTACGCTGACATTATGCTGTCTCATGGTGAACGCACCGAGTCTATCAGTCGTTATCTTGATCTATTTTCCGAGTTGCTGGAAACCCTTAAGAAAGGCAACAAGCAAGAGCTTATTGCGTTATATGCAGAAGCTCAGAGCTATTTTGGGGACTTTTCCCAACAGTTTATGAAGGAAAGTGAAGCCTTAGTCCAGCTGGCTGACGACCAACGCTTTAAGGAGCGTTAAGACTTCACGTACTCTTTAAAAAGCTCTTCTAAAGCCTCAGGTGATACCGGCTTATGTAGCGTGGCATCCATGCCGGCCTCTCTGCAGGCCGTCATTTCACTGGCGCTTTGGTGGCTAGTAATCGCAATAATCGGCGTATTTTCAAATTCTGGTTTGCCGCGCAGTGTTTTACAAACCTCAGCACCAGACATATCAGGCATTTCGTAATCGAGGAAAATTAGGTTAGGCATTTCTTTGGCTTGAGCCAGAGCTTCCTGGCCGGTTGTTGCGGTAAGAATATCGACGTCGTATTGGCCGAGCATCGCTTTTAAAACTTCCAGACTGATAAAGTCATCGTCAGCAATTAAAACTTTCGTCATGCCTACTACCTTTTTCATTGAATTAACTATACCCTAGCACCTGGTACCGGTTTTTCCTAGTGTTTTGGAGTTAACACGATGATTCAGAAAGAAAATTCTGTAAAAGTCTGGGACAGTTTTGTACGTCTTTTCCATTTACTGATTATTCTGTTAGTTGCGGGCTTGTGGTGGACAGCCGATAACGGCCGTATGGATTTGCACAAAGACTTTGGTATCGCCATTTTATCGCTTTTAGTCATGCGTGTTGCCTGGGGAATCTTCGGCAGTGACAACGCACGTTTTAAAACATTCGTTCGCTCTCCTTTGCAAATTCCTTCTCATTTGAAAAAGCTTTTTAATGGCCAGTATCAGTCGGAAACAACGCACAGCGCAGCCGGCGGATGGGCAGTAATTATCATGCTGGGTTTGTTAGTTGCTCAGGCGGTGACAGGCTTGTTTTCAAGTGATGGAATTTTATTTTCGGGACCATTGGCAAGCTGGGTTTCTTCTGACGCACAAGAGCTCCTGACTGACTGGCACAAAACTCAGTTTGATGCGATTTTAATTGTTATTGGGCTGCACATAGTTGCTGTGCTTATGTATCGTCTGAAAGGGGTGAAGCTAATAGGTGCGATGGTTCATGGATACAAAAAGACCACACAACCGGCCCCGCAATTAAAGCCCGGGTGGCAAGGTTTGCTGCTGGCGGTAGCTGTGTGGCTGCTGTTTATGTTACTGCTTTAAAATTAGTCTTTGTATTCGTCGTGGCAACCTTTGCAGGTTTGCGCTGTGTCCATAAATACGGGTTTAATGTTATCCATTGAACCCGACTCTGCGGCGCTGGCAAGCTTTGCAGCGTATTGTTGTAAGTCATTTGAACGCTCTTGAAAGTCTTCCCAGTTGTCCCAAATTGCGGTTAATGCATCGCTGTTATCGCCGGGCATAGCACCTTCGACAGCGAAACCACTCCAGGGGATGCCAGCTAGTTTCTCAAAATCATTTGCACGGTTTGTAAAAACCTGCGCGTCATAGTCCACTTCGCCTTTAACCATTTCTGCCATAGCAGCAAAGTTTTGTTGCATCACCGACAGGGCCTTTTGACGGTACTCAACAGCTTTGTCGCCGTCGTTAAACGCATTCTCGTCTGCTACGGCACTTGTCGATAAGCCTAAAGCAACCGCTGTAAAAAGTACGGATAGTGATTTTTTCATTGGATATTCTCCTTTTTATCGTGCACTTACCGTTAATAATACACGATTTATCGGTTAGTGCTTGTTTCTAGCATGATAAACGCTTTAACTTGTATACGAAATAATAAAAGAAAAGCTCATTATAGTGGGGAACACATTCATGAAGACAATGCATAAGCTCAGTGCGGCAGCGTTAGCGGTTACCTCCGTGCTAGCGTTACCGACGAGCGCTGATCAAACCTCTCGAACGAATGGTATGCGGGACAACACGCCCAGCTTAACCGCCATTCAAAATGCCACGGTTGTGACCGAGCCTGGCGAAGTCGTCACCAACGCAACGCTGGTTATTGAAAATGGTAAAGTAAAAAGCGTTGAAAGCGGTAACCGCGCACCAGCAGGGGCACGCGTTATTGATGGCACCGGCTACACCATTTACCCGGGCTTTATCGACCCTTATGCCAGCTATGGTATTGACGTGACTTACGAGAAAGCCGATACCGACAAGCCTATTTATAACAATGAACGTGAAGGTGGAAACGCGGCAAATGACGCCATTCACGCTGAAAAAGACTGGTACAGTGTCTTTAAAACCAACTCTGACGATGCCAAAAAGTGGGTTTCTGAAGGTTTTACCAGCGTTCAGACGGCTAAGCTAGACGGTATTTTTCAGGGGCAGGCAGCGACAGTTTCGCTGGCTGATAAAATTACCAACGATGTTATTTATCGCAGCGAGTCCAAACACTTTGGCTCTTTTGACAAAGGAACCTCGCAGCAGCAGTACCCGTCGTCCTTGATGGGTAGCATCGCTTTGGTCAGACAAACCCTGTCTGACGCGAACTGGTACGAAAATGCTTACGGTAAGCAGTCACATAATCAGCCGGCGGAGTTTAATGCTGCGTTGGATTCACTTAAAAATATTGAATCTGAAGGCATCGTGTTCAAGGTTTCTGATGAGAAAACCTTGCTACGTGCCGATGACGTGTTGGATCAGTTTAACGTACCCAGTGTGTATGTTGGCTCGGGTTATGAGTACGCTCGTCTGAACTCAATAAAAAATACGGGAAGTGATTTAATTTTACCTCTTAATTTCCCGGCAGCGCCTAATGTAAGTGGTGTTGATGCCCATCTTGATGTTGATTTAGCTAAGTTACGCCATTGGGAGCGCGCTCCGTCAAATCCGGCTATGTTAGCGAATGCCGGCGTTGATTTTGCCTTGACCCTGAATGAGCTTGAGAAGTCAGGCGACTTCTGGCCAAACCTGCGTAAAGCCGTAAAGCACGGTTTAAGTAAAGAGAAAGCGCTTGCTGCATTAACGACAACCGCCGCTAAAATTGCCGGTGTTGATGACAAAGTGGGACGCTTAGCCAGTGGCTATATGGCCGACTTTGTCATGGTGAAAGGCGATATTTTTGAAGACGGTGAAATACAGTCAGTTTGGTTACAAGGTGAAGAGAACGAGCTGGTTTCTCGAGAATTGGTGGACTTTGCTGGTAACTACACCATTGACTGGAATGGTCAGAGTGTGGCGCTCACTTTGAAGCCGGGCGCTAAGTTAAGCGGCGAACTGACGCTTGGTGATAACACTCAGTCTCTTCGTAATGTAGAGCGCACGGAAGATACCCTGTCTTTTGTGGCCGATATGGATGTCCAGCCAGCGGGCACATGGCGCTTTAAACTGACTCCTGCGTCTCAACAAAACTTCACACTGGAAACGGTTTCTCCAGAAGGTGAGTCACAAGCTCTGACAGCTGAAGTTAGCGACGCTAATGAAACGAGTGAAGAAGCTCAGAGCGATAGCAACAATCAGGTTGACTATGTCAGCCAGCTTACGTTCCCGAACGTTGCCTATGGTCTAGATGGCCTGCCGGAGCGACAAGATGTGCTAATTCGTAACGCGACGGTCTGGACTGCCAGCGATGACGGTATTCTTGAAGAAACCGACGTATTAGTTAGAGATGGCGAATTTGCCGAAGTCGGTAAAAACTTAAGCGCACCGTCAGGCGCAACGGTTATTGATGCAGCGGGTATGCATTTAACACCGGGCATTATCGATGAACACTCACACATCGCAATTGATGGTGGTGTGAACGAAGGCTCTGAAGCCATCACCTCAGAAGTTCGTATTGGTGACGTTGTAAACCCGGACGATATTCATATTTATCGCTCATTAGCGGGTGGTACGACAATGGCTCAGCTGCTGCACGGCTCTGCTAACCCGGTTGGCGGCCAGGCGCAGGTTATTAAACTGCGCTGGGGGACTGATGCTAATATTATGAAGTTTGATGCGGCACCTGAGTCTATCAAGTTCGCATTAGGTGAAAACGTGAAGCAAAGTAACTGGGGCGACAACATGACCGTTCGTTACCCTCAGACTCGCTTAGGCGTTGAAACCATTGTTCGTGACGGCTTTCAGGCGGCGTTGGAATACCAGCAGCGTAAACAAGCGTATGACCGCATGAGTCGTTCTGAGAAGAACCGGGTTGCACCACCAAGACCAGACTATCGTTTAGAAACGTTAATCGAAATTCTAAACAGTGAGCGCTTTGTTCATGCGCACTCGTATGTCGCGTCTGAAATTCTTATGCTGATGGAAGTGGCTGAAGATTATGGTTTCACGCTGGATACTTTCACTCATATTCTGGAAGGTTACAAAGTCGCAGACGAAATGGCGGAGCACGGTGCCAGCGGGTCAACGTTCGCTGACTGGTGGGCGTACAAATTCGAAGTGTATGACGCAATACCTCAAAACGCGTGCTTAATGCATGACAGAGGTGTATTAACCAGCATTAACTCGGACAGTAATGACCTGCAGCGCCGTCTGAATACCGAAGCGGCTAAGTCGGTTCGCTATTGTGGTATGGACCCGCATGAAGCGTTCAAAATGGTCACTATTAACCCAGCTAAACAATTAAAAGTTGATAAGTATGTTGGGTCAATTGAAGAAGGTAAGCATGCTGATTTCGTGCTTTGGAGTCACTACCCGTTAAGCGCTTACGCACGGGCAGAGCAGACCTGGATTAATGGTCGTAAGTTCTTTGACCGCGAACAAGATAAACAGCGTCAGCAAGCGGTAAAACAAGAGAAGAATGCTCTCATTCAGAAAGTCTTAGCAGCCGATGATGAAGCTCTGAAAGGCGACACCGACGGTTATAAAGACGCACAGCCGACCTGGCACTGTGATACCGAGCATGACTTCTGGCTGGATCACTTCACTACGCAAGCGCATCAGCATGGAGGACAACACTAATGAAGACTTTACTATCCACATTGAGTGCTGCGCTGATTGGTGCAGTGACCGTATCGACCGCCGTTGCTCATGACGAAGTGCCTGGCGATGCACAGCAACAACCTATAGTTTTGCAGGGTGGTACTTTGCACACGGTGACTAACGGCGTTTTAACCGACTCTGATTTGGTTTTTGAAGACGGCAAGATTACAGCCATTGGAAAAGATCTTGAGGTTCCTGGTAACGCGCAAGTCATAGACGTGACCGGTAAGCATGTTTATCCGGGCGTTATCGCGATGGACACCACTTTGGGTTTGAACGAAATTGAAGCGGTGAGAGCGACGCGAGACGCACGCGAAGTGGGTCCGGTACACCCGGAAGTGGCCGGGCACATCGCTTTTAATGCGGACTCAGAAGTTATTCCTACGGTACGCTATAACGGCATTACCCATGCGCAAGTGGTTCCGGAAGGCTCATTGGTCATGGGGCAGTCGTCGCTCATGCACCTTGATGGCTGGAATTATCAAGACGCACTGGTTTCTGGTGAAATGGGTGTGCATGTGAGCTGGCCGAGAACCTATGTTATCAACACATGGTGGGAGCGCCGTTCTCCTGAAGAGCAACGCAAGGCTAACGAAGAGGCTCGTAAAGAGTTGATGAAGGTGTTTGCTGATGCGAAAGCCTACTTTGATGCGAAAAAAGCAGACAGAGACATCGATATGGATCAGCGCTGGGAAGCAATGCTCGGGCTGTTTGACGGTAGCAAAACTCTGTATGTGCACGCCAACGACAAACGCCAAATGGAGCAAGCCATTGATGTGAGTCGTGAGTATGGCTTTAAGTTGGTACTTATGGGAGCAAGAGACGCCTGGCGCATTGCTGATAAACTGGCTGAACTTGAGGTTCCGGTTGTTTTCGGTTCACCGTTCGGGTTACCGGGCCGTGACGACGAAGGTTATGACCAGGACTTTTCTACGCCAGCTAAATTGGCGGATGCCGGTGTTAACTTTGCTATCTCCTACCCAGGTTATTGGGACGTTCGGAACCTGCCTTTCGCGGCCGGACACTCGGTTGCCTTTGGCTTGGATCAGCAAAAAGCACTGGAAGCTATTACGCTTCAGCCAGCCAAGTTTATGGGCGTTTCAGACAAGCTCGGTTCGCTTGATGTTGGCAAGAGCGCTTCCTTGATAGTTTCAGAAGGGGACTTGCTGGACCCTATTGGACAGAGCCTAACGCACATGTTTATTGATGGTCGCAATGTGAGCTTAGAAAGCCGTCACACTGAGCTTTACAACAAGTATCAGGAAAAGCCGGCTAATTAAAATGAGTTAACGGCTAAATAGAAAAAGGCCCCTGGCGTGATAAAGCGTCAGGGGCCTTCTTTTTATGGGTTACTGTTGGTCAAGTAAACGTGAGATTAAGCCGCGTATGGCTGCCGGCTCAAAGGGTTTGTCGGTCAGAGCATCGACGCCGCTTTGTTTTACGTTTGCCAGTTGTGGCTCATTGGCGCGAGCTGTCACCATCAGTACAGGAGTGTGTGCATGTGCTGAACTGTTGCGAATATATTGTGTTAATTCACGACCATTCATTTCCGGCATATTGAAGTCGGTGACAATTAAATCGAACTGATGCTCTTCTAATATATCAATGGCTTGTTGACCGTTTTCGGCTTCAACAAATATTTCGACGCCCAGGTTTTCAAACACGCGACGCAATACATGACGCGAAGTTAAGCTATCATCGACAATAAGCACTCGCAGGTCTTCTATGTCGTAGAGCTCCAGAGTTAGGGGCTCCGGCTCCATTAAGTCCATAGTAGCGGTGATAGCCCGCTGTAATTGCTCTGGAGTAAAAGGCTTCGGTAAAATAGCGATAATACCGGCCTGCTTAAACTGTTCGAGCTGGTCGGCTCGGTGTTCAGAGGATACCAGCATAAAATGCAAGGTGTCATGAAGATCGTTTCGGTTAATGAACTGAATAAGCTCATGCGCCGTACCATCTTCGAAGTACATGGCGCTCGTTACAATATCAGGCTGCCAACGTAGGATTTCTTCTTTGGCTTCCGCTATAGTAGAAGCACCTCGGGTATGTTGGATACCTGCCTGATTAAGATGTTGAGTAATGACTTTACGCTGTACATCGGAAGGTTCGATGAGCAAAATTCGGAGTTCGTCGAAGGCTATCGCCATAATCGGTCAAAATGAGTTTATGATGTAGCAAAGATTAGGGTATTCAGGCAATAAACTCAATCATAAAATTGTGTTAGGCTCATGAAAAAAGAGGGGTACCTATGAGCGTCAGTCGCGAGTTTTCAAATGATGGCAAACAACTGATTATTGCCATCCAGGGGAAGTTTGATTTCAGTTTGGTACAAGAGTTTCGTCAGGCTTATAGCCATATTGGTGACTCTCAGCCAACGGTGATCATAGATTTGAGAGAGACCGAGTATCTGGACAGTTCAGCGCTGGGTATGCTGTTGAATATGCGTAAGTCTTTAGGCAGCAGTGTTAAAGGCATTCAACTTATTAATGCCAAGCCGGATGTTCGTCGTATTCTGGATATTTCCCGTTTCGATAAGATGTTTACTATAGCCTGATGCACATACTCATCGTTGATGATCAGGCCGCCAATAGGGTCATGCTTAAGGGGCTTATTGAGCGTTTTGGACACAATGTGAGCAGCGCGGAAAACGGTATGCAAGCGCTGGAGCTTTTCAGTCACAAAGGTGCTGACATTGTATTGCTTGATGTCATGATGCCGGTCATGGACGGCCTTACAACCGCAAAACACTTAAAACAGTTAAGTGGTGAAATTCATCTTCCTGTGCTGTTTATTACTGCACTTGATGATCAGAAAACTCTTTTAGAATGCCTTGATGCTGGCGGCGATGACTTTATCAGTACGCCGCCAGAGCCTATTGTTTTACAGGCTAAGCTAAATGCTCACGCACGCGTGCGAGAATTGAGCTTTAAGCTGAAAGAAAAGAATGAAGTACTGGCTTATCACTCGAACCGCATGGAACGAGAGCAAAATGTAGTGAGCCACATGCTAAGCAACGCACTGTTAGAAAATGAACTGAGGTTCGAGTTTCTGCAAACCTATTTATCGCCGGCAACCGAATTTAATGGTGACTTGGTCCTGTCAAAAGGTGGCCCCTTAGGAAACTACTATATTTTTGTCGGTGACTTTACCGGTCATGGCTTGGCGCCGGCAACGGGAGCACTGCCGGTTGCGCAGACGTTTTTCGATTTGGCGGAGAAGGGATTGTCGGTCGCGACCATGGTCAAAGAGTTTAATCGGCGACTGGTAAAATTGTTACCTGACGACATGTTTTGTGCAGCATTTGTCGCAGAGCTATCAGCAGGGGGCGACCGCCTCAGCTATTGGAACGGAGGCATTCCGGACGCTCTTTTCATTGATAATAACGGAGAAGTGACCAATCGCTTACCGTCTGAGCATCTCGCACTGGGAATTTTACCGCCCGACGAGTTTAACAGCTCTCTGAGCCATTGTTTTATCGAGCGTGGACAACGGCTGGTGGCATACACAGATGGTGTGATTGAAATGGCGAATACTGACGGTAACCGACTGAAAGAAAGTGGGTTTGAAAACAAGCTCAAGCAGTTTGGTCATCAAGACCAGTTCGATGACTTGGTGAGTTCTCTTGAAAGCTTTCAGCAGGGAACAGAACAAAGCGATGATATTTCATTAGTCGTTGTAAACTGCGTGCCAACCGGTTTACCGGTAAAGCAGGATGATCACTCAATAATCCACCTGCCATTTGAACTAAAAGTGAGCTTAACCGAACACAATATCAAAGGGGAAGATCCGGTCACTCGGCTAGTGGACTCTTTGTCGCACCTCGAAGGGATAAAAGCTCATAAAACGACGCTTTATTTGTTGTTAGCTGAAGCGTTCAATAACATTTTAGAGCATAATCTATTGCGTCTAAACTCCGACATAAAAGAAGAAGACGAAGGCTTTGAGCGTTACTATTCTGAGCGTGAGCGCCGCCTGGAAAGTCTTGAAGACATAGAAGTAGCAATTGATGTTAACTACCAGCCTGTTGATAGTGTGATTTGTTTCGGTATTCGCTCTAACGGAGAGAATGGCTATCCGGCAGACGAATTTTCGCCAGTGCTGGATGAAGAAAAAATGCACGGGCGCGGAATGCAGTTGATTAAAAATTTCTCTCGTTATTATGAGTGGAAGGACGAAGGGCAGTGCCTATATATAGAGTATGACCTTAACCTCCCGAGCGTTTAACCTTATAGCCTTGCGCTTTTAAATAGTTTTCAATACTGTCTCGCTGGTCACCCTGAAGTTCAATATCGTAGTCTTTGACAGAGCCGCCCACACCACATTGTTGTTTTAGCTTTTTCGCAAATGCCTTCAGTTCGTCTTTTGGCAGCGCCAGACCAGTGACAATAGTAACGCCTTTTCCTTTTCGGCCTTTGGTTTCTCTTCTAAGGCGTACAATGCCGTCGCTTTCTGGTATCTGCTCAGGATCTTTCTCGGGTTCAATGCGGCCTGAATCCGTCGAATACACCATTTGGCTGAGTTGATTTTTCCAGTCAGACATAAACTACCATTTCTTTTTCGGTTGAAAGAGTTCTTCCAGGTCGTCTTCTTTTTTGTTCTTTGCTTGATCACGAGCATGTGCGTCGGTCAGCTCTTGCGCAATTTGTTCCAGAGCTTTTTTAATGGACTCCTCACGAGACGTTGTGTAATCGTCAGAAAAGCTCTGCTCTTCGATAGTGCGCAACGCTTTCTCGTAGTATTGACGCGCTGACCCTAACATATGGCTTTCATAGGCGTGACGACCGCGACGGATGAGCGTTTCAATACTAATTTTCAGCTGTAACTTGCTTAAACGCTGGTCTTCTACACTAAACACATTACTGTCAACGCGGCCACGAGCGTGCTCGCTTCTTAGCGTTGCTTTCAAGCGCTTGAGCGCATTGATCATGGCAATAATTTGCTTGTTGTTTTGCGGAATTTCAAATTCTTCGCTAATTAGGGAAGTGTCTTTAGGGTCAACCCTTTCCATTCTTTCTTTATAGTCTTCAATGCGAGCCTGAAAGTCTTTTGTCGGTGATACAGCATACATGTTTTGCAGAACTTCATAGGCACGCATATTCAGGACAGCCAACATCGACTTACCAATAGGGAAGAAGCTGGACATGTGAATAAGGTCTTCAATCTGCTCCAGAGCGCTTCTGTATCGGGCAAGTTTTTTGCGTCGCTCAAGCTCCTGACGCTGCTTATGTTGTTGCACTGAACCGACGACAATCGCCAGTATTATCAAAAGTATAATCAGTGCTATAACAATGGTGTAAATCATATAACGCTCATTAGGTTGTTATTATTTTTAAGGTAATGTCAGAGAAAAAACACCACCACCTAAGTGTCCATTATTTTTCAGTTCGATAAAACCTTTTTTATCGTTTCTTTGGTGGGCTTCAGCGATTAGGTGGGCAAAATAAAGCCCTAAACCGGTACGGCCTTTTTTCATATCCAGTTGCTGCATGGGCATTTGCGCTTGTTTTAGCATGTCTTTTGGAAAACCATCGCCATTATCGTGCACTGAAATCTGACACCCTTTATTCTCGTCGACTGTCACTGTAATAAAGAGTTTATCGGCGGTATAGCGCATAGCATTAATAATAACGTCGTTCAGTAAGTGGCTAATGAGGTCTTTGTCAAAATAGCCCGCCGCTGACTCGTCGATATCGGTTGTTACGCTGATACCACGTTGCTCAAGGTACACTTCATTGTTAAGTAGCAGTTCCTCAAGCACCTCGTCCCAATGATGTTCGTCAACATTCAGCGGCAACGCCCCCTGCTGGTCTCGGTATAAGGTCAGCAGTTGTATAAGCCCTGAGTTAATTCGTTGCGCCTCGTAATGGACTTTTGCCATGTTTTCTGTTGCACTGCCTTGTGGTACTTGTTCAGAAACCTCTTCAATAAGCTGAATAAGCAAGCACAGCGAGTTCTTCATGTCGTGAGCAGAGGAGGCGAGTATCGCAGAAAAGTCGAATGTGGGCTGTGTCATAGTTGAAATCCCGGTTTCAGCTGCTTATACCTACCAGCTTTTCTATTTGTCATAGTTAATAAGATTATTATACTATTTTTTTATATCACAATTCGCAAACTGAGTGGCATGTCCTGCTATGAAATTACAGCAATTAAAGTACATTGTTGAAGTGATGAACCATAACTTAAACGTTTCTGCCACCGCGGAAAGTTTGTTTACGTCACAACCTGGTATTAGTAAGCAAATACGAATGCTGGAGGATGAATTAGGGGTTCAGATTTTCGGCCGGACCGGCAAGCACCTTACCCATATTACGCCAGCAGGGCAGGATATCATTCGAGTGGCAAAACAGGTGCTCGATAACGTTCACTCGATAAAGACAGTGGCGGCGGAGCACACGCAGCCCGATCAAGGCAAATTGACGATAGCAACCACTCACACGCAGGCTCGTTATGCGCTACCCAGTGTGATTAAGCGGTTTATTGGTCAGTACCCACGCGTTTCGCTGCACATGCATCAGGGCTCTCCGCAACAAATTAGTGAGGCGGCGGCAAAGGGGCGTACCGACTTCGCGATAGCGACTGAAGCATTGCATCTTTATCAGGATTTAATCATGCTGCCGTGCTACCACTGGAATCGCTCAATTGTAGTGCCTAAATCACACCCGTTGGCACAATTAAAGGACATCTCTATTGACGATGTTGCTCAGTATCCAATTGTTACTTATGTGCATGGATTTACTGGTCGCTCTGAGCTCGACAAAGCTTTTGCTCAAGCGGGTAAAGAGCCGCAAATTGTTTTTACGGCGACAGACGCAGACGTAATAAAGACCTATGTGCGCATGGAGCTGGGAATTGGGGTCTTGGCTTCAATGGCATACAAAGAAGATGAAGATCGCGATTTAGTGGCAATTCCAGCCAGTCACTTATTCGAAGCAAGCACCACTAAAATTGGCTTCCGTCGCGGAACGTTCTTAAGAACTTACATGTATGACTTTATTGAAAGCTTTGCCCCGCATTTGACACGTGAACGAGTGCAGCAAGCGGCGCAGCTGAAAACTCAAGAAGAAATTGATGCGTTATTTAAAGGGTGTGAGTTGCCGGTGCTGTAATACACCGGCTTCGTTTTTTAGCACTCGATTATATTAACCGCTAAGCCGCCCCGGGCGGTCTCTTTGTATTTAGTCTTCATATCGTTACCGGTATCCCACATGGTCTTAATGACCTTATCCAGAGACACCTTATGGTCGCCGTTGCCACGCATTGCCAGACGGGCTGCGTTAATGGCTTTGACGGAGCCCATTGCATTACGCTCAATACACGGAACCTGAACCAGGCCACCGACAGGGTCACAGGTTAAGCCAAGGTTGTGCTCCATACCAATTTCGGCAGCATTCTCAACGGTTTCAGGGCCTCCGCCCATGAACTCAGCCAGTGCGCCGGCGGCCATGGAGCAGGCAACACCCACTTCACCCTGACAACCGACTTCAGCGCCGGAAATAGAGGCATTTTTCTTGTACAAGATGCCAATAGCGGCCGACGTTAGTAGAAAGCGAACCGCAGAGTCTTCGTCCAGTGTTTCAATGAACTTATCGGCATAACTCATGACCGCCGGAACGATACCTGCTGCACCGTTAGTTGGCGCGGTGACAATACGACCGCCTGCAGCGTTTTCTTCGTTTACTGCCAAAGCGAATAAATCGACCCAGTCCATAACTTGCATGGCATCGCTCGACTTTTCTTTTTTCAGCCGCTGATACAACGAAGACGCTCTGCGACGCACTTTTAAGCCACCGGGTAAAATACCCTCGGTGGTAATACCGTTGGTGATACTTTGCTGCATGGTGCGCCAAATTTTCATTAAGCCTTCGCGAATCTCATCTTCGCTACGGAACACTTTTTCATTCGCCATCATTAATGAGCTAATGCGCAGTCCGTGCTCCTTGCAATGACCTAATAATTCAGCGGCACTGTCGAACGGATAGGGAATAGGTTTAGATGATTGCTCAATGGCTTCTTCTAAGGTTTCATCAAAGTCTTCGTCACGAACAATAAAGCCGCCGCCAATAGAGTAGTATAGGTCGCTATAGATAATGTCGTCGCCTTTGAGGAGCTTAAGCTCCATAGCGTTGGCATGCTTTGGCATGGTTTTACGACGATGGAACGTAATAGCGCCCTCTGCCGGAAATGCGACTTCGTGCTCACCTAATAAAGCCAGTTTCTCGGTTTTGCGAGTCTGTTCAAGGAAGTTGTCAACGTTGTCGGTGTCTACTGTCTCCGGCAGTTCGCCCGCCAAACCTAAAATAACCGCTTTGCCGGTACCGTGACCTTTGCCGGTTTGCCCTAAAGAGCCAAACAACTCTACTTTGACGCCATCTGCCTGAGTTAAGTGGCCAGCTTCTTTAGCGGCTTTCAGGAAATCGAAGGCCGCTTTCATAGGACCCACTGTGTGGGAACTCGAAGGACCGATACCAATTTTGTAAATATCAAAAACGCTGATCATACTTATCCTTACCTGTCGCGTTCGTTACTATTAATTATAGTATTGTCGCATGAATTGTGTGGGGGCTGGCAAGCTTTATAGCGAAATAACTGGTCAGTTGAGTGGCTTAAAGTGAGTTTTCCGCTCTGGTTGAAGTTGCTCAGCCAATTCTCGCAAAATTCCTGCGGTTGCTCCCCAGATATTGCGGTGTTGCCAGGGGATAAAATAAACCCGGTCATAAATGAACTTGCGAATGCGGTAAACGTAATGATTGCTCGGATCAAGAATGTCCGCCAGAGGTACTTCGAATATCTCGGCGACTTCACTCTCTTCGGCAACAAGCTCCTGCTGAGGCGACACAAAGGCCACATAAGGACGTATCATAAAGTAAGACAGCACGGGATAGTCATGTAGACGGCCAATCACTTCAACCTGAGACCGAGGCAAACCAATTTCTTCCTCGGTTTCTCTTAATGCCGTATCTAGCAAGTCTCTGTCGGTTCTGTCGTAGCGACCACCGGGAAAGCTAATTTGTCCGGCGTGTTTTCTTAATGAAGCGGAACGACGTGTCAGTATCAATGACAGCCCATGCGGGCGCTCAATGATAGGAATAAGCACCGCTGCTGGTCGCAGGCGCTTACGCAACGGCTCGTCGAGTTTTCGGTCAACTGACGGTGATGGGGTGAGGCTGAAACGTCGAACAAACTCGGCGCGGTTTTTGATAGTCATGAGGTTAACACCGGCAAAATACGAGACACTTTGTCCTTGGTTTCCTGGTATTCCTCATCGGCTTTAGAGTCGGCAACCAGGCCGCCCCCGGCCCAGCAATAAAGCTGACCGTTTTCTGCTAATAACGTGCGAATGGTAATACTAGAGTCGCTTTGGCCGTTCTGTGAGAAGTAGCCTATGCTGCCGCAGTAAATGCCGCGGCGGTTAGGCTCGAGCTCTTCAATAATTTGCATAGCCCGAATTTTAGGAGCGCCGGTAATTGAGCCGCCCGGAAAAGCCCCTTTAAACAGACGTAAAGCAGAGCCGCCCGCTTTTAATTGCCCGGTAATGGTTGATACTAAATGATGCACAGCCGGAAAGCTCTCTATGGCAAACAGCTTCGGCGTTTTTACCGAACCGGGCTCGCAGTTTTTACTGAGGTCATTACGCAGTAAATCGACAATCATCAGGTTTTCGGCGCGATCTTTTTCTGAATTAAGCAGGGCTTGTTTACTAGCGGCATCTCTGGCGCTGTCTTCATAACGTGGCCGGGTGCCTTTTATCGGCTTAGTTTGTACCTCTCCCGCACCAGTAGTGCTTAGAAAGCGCTCAGGAGAAACGCTGAGAATGGCGCTTTCCGGGGTGCGCATGAAGGCTGAAAACGGCGCGTTATTAGAAGCCCTTAACCTTTTATAAGCTGCCCACTCACAACCCTGGTAACTCGCTTGGTAACGTTGCGCTAAGTTAATTTGGTAGGCGTCACCGCTGAGTAAATAAGCTTGTACCGCATTAAATTTAGTATGGTACTCTGCCTCTGACATATTGCTTCGCCAAGCGCTGACCAGCTTGAAAGGAGTGTTTGAGTCTGGCCGCGGTGACTGCTCCCAATAAGCTTTCTGCGTTTTAAGCGCCTGTTCAGGAGCGACCAGCCAAACTTCGTTGCGCTTTTTATCAAAAATAACCGCTTCGCAATAGTACGCAAGTACTGCATCACTGGAGTTGTATTCGTCACGGTTAAACTCAGGAATGACTTCCAGACAACGGCCGAAATCGTACCCCACTGCGCCGGCAAAACCGCCCTGGAAAGGCAAATGTTCGGGGCCGTTATAATGGCCTGTCAGCGCCATTAATTGCTCAGCATAATCGAACATCTGGGCAGCGTGAGTTGGGGCTTTCGGGAGTTGCGCTATGCTAGTGGCGGAGACAGTGAGTTGCTCGTTTTTACTGCGGATGACGCATTCAGGCGCTCTGAATATAAAGTCATAATGAGCGTCTTCGTGTGTTGTCGCGGCTGAGTCAAGGAAAAGTGCATAAGGTTCGCTTTGGCAGCGCTCAAATAGCTCAAGCGCTGTTAGGGTGGTTTCCAGTTTTACGGCACACAAGTCAGGAAAAATGCTCACACTTAGCCCTTTGATTTACTGAATAACAGGCACGAATTAAGGATAAGAATCATTCTATCACAGTGACACTAACTCGGTTAGTTACACTGGTCAGTTGTTAGTGAAAACGCTATTATAGCGCCACGTTTATCAGAACCAATATCGGAACCGTTCGATATAAAAATGAAGAGGTAGAGCCATGACCACCATTCGTCAGGCGGATTTTATTGACAGTATTGCCGATGCCCTGCAGTACATATCTTATTATCACCCATTAGACTTTATTAAAGCGTTGGACGAGGCGTATCAACGTGAAGAGAGCGAAGCAGCAAAGAATGCCATTGCTCAGGTGTTGACGAACTCGCGTATGTCGGCGCAAGGCCACCGTCCAATTTGTCAGGACACCGGTATTGTCACCTGCTTTGTGAAGGTTGGTATGGGTGTGCAATGGGATAAGACCGACCTGACAGTTCAACAAATGGTAGACGAAGGAACTCGCCGAGCTTACAACAATCCGGATAATCCATTACGAGCGTCAATTGTCGCAGACCCGGCAGGTGCGCGTAAAAACACGGGTGATAACACTCCTGCTGTTGTTCACATCGATATGGTGCCGGGCGACGAAATTGAAGTCATGATTGCCGCAAAAGGCGGTGGCTCTGAGAACAAGTCGAAAATGGCTATGCTAAACCCTAGTGACTCGATTGCTGACTGGGTTGTAGAAACTCTGCCGAAGATGGGTGCCGGTTGGTGTCCACCGGGTATGCTGGGTATTGGTGTTGGTGGTACTGCTGAGAAGTCAGCCGTATTGGCGAAAGAGTCGTTGATGGAGTCTGTGGACATCCATGAACTGATTGAGCGTGGTCCGCAAAACGCGGAAGAAGAATTACGCTTAGAAATTTTCAACCGTGTTAACGCATTAGGTATTGGCGCGCAGGGCTTAGGTGGCTTAACAACGGTGCTGGATGTGAAGATTAAATCACTACCGACACACGCCGCTTCTAAGCCAGTCACCTTAATTCCAAACTGTGCGGCGACTCGTCACGTTCACTTTACGTTAGACGGCAGTGGTGCCGCAGACTTAGCGCCACCGAAGCTGGAAGATTGGCCCGATGTCACTTTTGAGCTGGGTGACGACGCTCGTCGTGTGAACCTGGATGAAGTGACGAAAGAAGATATTCAAGACTGGAAAATGGGTGAAACAGTGCTCTTGTCCGGTAAGTTGTTAACCGGTCGAGACGCGGCTCACAAGCGCATTAAAGGCATGCTGGATAACGGCGAAGAGCTTCCGGTCGACTTTAATAACCGCTTTATTTATTACGTGGGACCTGTCGACCCGGTGGGTGATGAAGTGGTAGGCCCTGCTGGCCCGACAACCTCGACACGTATGGACAAATTTACTGACCAGATGCTAGAAGAAGCCGGCATTATCGGCATGGTGGGTAAAGCTGAGCGTGGTCCAGAAGCCGTCGAGAGTATTCGCAAACACAAAGCCGTCTATCTGATGGCTGTCGGTGGTGCTGCGTATCTGGTTGCTAAAGCTATTAAGAAAGCCAGAGTCGTTGCGTTTGAAGATTTGGGTATGGAAGCCATTTATGAGTTTGAAGTGGAAGACATGCCAGTCACTGTCGCTGTCGATAGCGACGGTCAAAATGCACATACTCAAGGTCCTGCTATTTGGAAAGCGAAAATTGCTGACTTGAACGAAAAACTGGGGGCTTAATGATGTCGCTGGCACTGTGGCAATGGATGGCAATAATAGGTGTGCCGGTTGTGACCGTTATTACGGCGTTGTTGTTGCTTTGGCAACAGCAGCGCCGTTTGCGTTTACAGGCAGAGCAACAAAATACGGCACTGGAGCAAGATGCAGAAATTCTTCGCGAGCGTATCGATGAATTGCAGCACGAAGTCTATGAAAAAGACAGTCGTCTGCGCGAGACGTTGGCCCGCGCTGATCACGAGCAAAAAACCGCAGAAGAAAAGCTGAACTTGTTAAAAGCCAGCGAGGAGCGACTGACGCAGCAATTCGAGAACCTGGCTAACCGTATTTTTGAAGAAAAGTCGAAAGGGCTGCAGCAACATCATCAGCAGTCTTTGCAGGCAACATTAGAGCCCTTTAAGCAACAAATCGATGCATTTAAAAAGCAAATTACTCAGCAGTATACGGACGAAACAAAAGAGCGTTCAGCGCTTAAAAACGAGCTGTTGTCACTGAAAGACTTAAACCGTCGTATGGCCTCTGAAGCTGAGGCGCTGACTAAAGCATTGAAAGGCGATACCAAGCAGCAGGGTAACTGGGGGGAGGTTGTACTAGAACGTATTCTCGAACAGTCGGGGCTGCGTGAAGGGCATGAGTATCAAACCCAGGCACATCATCGCGATGAAGACGGTAAGTCATTCAAACCAGATGTTATTGTGCATTTGCCGAATAAAAAAGACGTAGTTATCGACTCGAAAGTCAGCTTGTCCGCCTATGAGCGTTACTTTAACTCGGACGATGACCTTGAGCGCGAACGAGCATTAAATGAACACGTTCAGTCACTTAAACAACACATAAAACAGCTTGGGAAAAAGAGCTACCACCAATTGGAAGGCTTGCGAACGCTCGATTATGTGTTGATGTTTATTCCAATTGAACCGGCATTTCTATTGGCGGTTGACCGTGACCCAGAGCTTATCCGGCTGGCGCTGGACAATCAGATTATGCTGGTGAGCCCAACTAACTTGCTGGTTGCGCTGCGTACGGTTCACAATATCTGGCAGTATGAATATCAGAATCAAAACGCTGAGAAAATTGCCACCGACGCTGCGCGCTTGTACGACAAGTTTGTCGGGTTTGTAGAAGATCTGGAGAAAATTGGTAACGGCTTACAAACGCTGGATAACCGTTATCAGGAAGCGATGAAAAAGCTGAGTACTGGTCGCGGGAACCTTATTGGTCGAGTCGACAAGTTCCGCCAGATGGGTGTACAAACGAATAAACGGTTAAGTTCAGACTACTTAGAAAATGACTCAGAAAGCGACGACTGAGCAATGCGCTCAGTCGTCTTCTAAGTCCTTTAGCGCTGCTCTAATGCACTGCGACGGTAATGGTCGACCCACAATGCTGTCGCACCCGATACAGCTAGCGGCATAATAATTAGGTTCACAAAAGGAATCATGGTTAATAAAGTGATTCCCAAGCCAAACGAGAAAGTCCGACCCCGCTGTAACCCCAACTCAGAGCGCATACGCTTAAATGAAATTTTGTGATTATCGAACGGATAATCCAGGTATTGAATAGACATCATCCAGCAAACAAAAACGTACCAGAGAATTTGCCCAAATACCGGAATAATTAAGGACAGCAAGAAAAAGCCAATGGCCCGTGGCAGGTAATACATGAGTTTTTGAAATTCACGGCCAACCGTTCGGGGTATGTCCTTAACGAGTCCCATAAAACCCTCATCCCCTAAAGCTTCGCCACTTTCATAACGCTCGACTTTTTCCGCCAGTAAGCCATTAAAAGGCGCGGCGAAAAAGTTCATGATGCTGGTAAAAATAAAGGAGAAAAAGGCGACCATCACAATAACCACCAGTGGCCATAAGATAAATTCCAACCATTGGAAAAAGTCGGGTAGCCAAGCCATGAACTTATTAAGCCAGTAGTCGGCTTCGCCGTATAGCCAGCTGAAGGCAAGGGTGAAGAGAATCAGGTTGGCCAAAATAGGGACAATAACGTAGCGGCGTAGCCCTTTGGTGCGGATGAGCTGTAAACCCCTTCCTATATAGGATATTCCCGACTCACTGTAGATCGGTTTGTGCATGCGAACTCCTGCTGTCACTTTTGTTGCTCATAATAGGGCAAAACCACCCTTATGTGTGGTTGAAATTGTTACAAATGACTACGGGATCTGCTAGAGTCTTTGGATTATAAATAACGTCAGTAATAACTATAAAAACAGCCGAATGCGACTGAAACACATCAAACTTGTGGGCTTCAAGTCATTTGTTGACCCGACTAAAGTTCCTTTTCCCGATCAAATGACCTGCGTAGTGGGTCCGAACGGCTGTGGCAAGTCGAATGTCATCGACGCTGTGCGCTGGGTTCTGGGTGAAAGCTCAGCGAAAAACCTTCGCGGCGATGCCATGACTGACGTGATTTTTAATGGCTCTAACGCCCGTAAACCTGTGTCTCAAGCCAGTGTTGAACTGGTATTTGATAATAGCGCAGGGCGTATTCAGGGTGAGTATGCCGCGTTTAACGAAATCTCCGTCAAACGCTTAGTTACCCGAGACGGCCAGTCGAATTATTTTCTGAACGGCAGTCGTTGCCGACGCCGCGATATTACTGATTTATTCCTCGGGACCGGCCTCGGCCCCCGAAGCTACGCCATTATTGAACAAGGCATGATCTCCCGCTTAATTGAGTCAAAACCTCAAGAGTTGCGGGTGTTTATTGAAGAAGCGGCGGGTATTTCCAAATACAAAGAGCGTCGCCGTGAAACAGAAAACCGGATGAATCACACGCGCGAAAATTTGGAGCGTCTGAGTGATGTGCGTGAAGAATTGGGTCAACAGCTGGATAAGCTAGAGCGTCAGGCGGCTGCGGCAATTCGCTATAAAGAACTGAAAAAACAAGAGCGCCAGTTGAAAGGCGAACTGCAGGCATTGCGTTGGTTAAAATTAGATAACCAGCGGCAGCAACTTGATGCCCAATACTCTGAGCAGCAGGCCGAACTTGAAAAGTGGCAGGCGCAGCAAAGCGGCGATGAGCGTGGTGCTATAGAGTTGAAAGAACGGGCTGAAGAGTTGCGCTCTCAAGTTGAACAATCGCAAGAGAAAATGTTCACCCTGGGTAATGAAGTGACTCGTATTGAGCAAACTCTGAAGCATCAGCATGAAATTAAAGCGCAGCGTGAAGAGCGTTTGCAGCGAATTCAAAGCGAACTGACGCAACTTGAGTCTCAACTTGACGAGGATAAGCTGCAAAAAGAGCAGTTGGCTGAGCAGGAAATGATGCTTGAACCGCAGCTTGAAGAGCTAGCCGAACAGGTTGAAGAGGTGTCTGAGCAAGCGCAACAGGCTGATGAAAACTACCGAAGCTGGCAACAGCAGCAACGCTCACAGCAGCAAAAAGTGCGCGATATTGAACAACAGCATCAGCAGGCGCAGCTGAAAGAACAACAGCTTCAGCAAAGCCGTGATTACACTAAGCAACAGCTAGAGCAAGTTAACGACCAGCAACAGGAGGTTAAAAAGCAGCTTAGTGACGTATCGTTAGACAGCCTGCAACGCGAATTTGATGAGGCTAGTGAGCGATTAAACAGCGCTATTGAGCGGCTTCAAACAACAAAGCAACGGTTAGCGGACAGTCGCGAGCAGGTTGAGCAGGCACAGGAAGCGAAGCGCAGTGTTGAATTAGAACAAAATAAAGTACAGGCGAACCTGCAAGCCATTGAGCAGTTACTCATCAAGCATCAGTCAGGCGATGACAGCGCGGATGAGTGGCTTGAAACGCATTATCCAAATACCCCGAGAGTCCGTGACGTTCTGAAAGCAGAGCCTGGCTGGGAATTGGCTGTTGAGCAGTTTTTGTATGAGTGGCTGGATGCCGCGGTTCTTGAAAGCGCACCTGAACGAACTGAGTCAGTAGCAGGTCTGAAACTGATATGGTCAAGCGCCGCAGAGCCTAACCCCGGTACTTTGGCGAGCAAAGTCTCTGGTGCATTAAGATATTGGCCGCCGCTGCAACTGTGTGCTGTGGCTGACAGTGATGAGCAAGCACAAAAGCAGGTATTAGGCGATGAGGCTGAGTTTGCTGTGTCAAAACAGGGTAACTGGCACTGGCCTAACGGGTTTATGTCATCGCGAATTGATAGCAACACCAGCCAACTGCAGTTGCAGAGTCAGTGTGACAGCCTGAAACGTGAGCAAGAAGAGTTAGAAAACTCGCTAGAAACAGCGACACAAAAATTGGAACAGGCACGCGCTTCTCAGAAAGAGATTGAGCAGGAACTTGAGCGCGAGCAAGAGCAGCAACAGGCCGCGCAGAATGACACAAATAAAGCGGAGCAGCAGTTAAATTGGGCTAAGCAACAGCAACAACAGTATACGCAACAACTGGAGAGGCTTAGCGAGCAACGATCAGAGCTTGAGCAAAAAGCAGAAGAGCTTAATGAGCGTATTGAGGAAGCTGCATTACAAAGAGAAGAGCTGAACGAACGGTTATTGGAGAGCGACGCAGCGGATGATGATTCAGGTGATGAGTTAGAACGGCTGGCCAGCGACAAGAAAGAGCAGCTGCAGGCACTAAAGTCTAAACAACAGCAGCTGTCTATGCAGCAACAAAACATTACTGTTCAGGTACAGCAGCTCGACACGGTCTTACAACGTAGTGAACAGCGTTACCAGCAGTTAGTGGATGAAAAGACCACGCAACAAAGCTCTGACGGCGAAGAAAATAAGCAGGAATTGGAAGAGCGACTGACAGAGCTTCTTGACCAGCGTCAGGAGCAGGAAGCCATTTTGCAGGAGCAGCGTGCGCAACTGTCTGAGTTAGAACATGAATTGTCAGAGCTTAATCAAGGTCAGTCGGCTGTTCAAATGCGTATTGCGCAAGCCAAAGAAGCACTGCAAAGCACTGAGATTGAAAAGGCCAAGTTGCAAGAGCGCAGCCAGGGGGTGCTTGAGGGACTGGCAGAAACCGGCATGACCTTGAAAACCTTACTGCAGGAGTTGCCACAGGAAGCTGAGGAGCAGCCGTGGCAGACTAACCTGGAGAACGTGCAGAACAAAATTAAGCGGCTGGGAGCCATTAACCTGGCGGCGATTGAAGAAGCTGAAGCGCAAAGAGAGCGTAAACAGTATCTGGATCAGCAAGTGGATGACCTATCATCGTCTTTAGAAACGCTGGAAACGGCCATACGAAAAATAGATAAAGAAACCCGGCATCGTTTTAAAACGACTTTTGATGCGGTGAACAGTGACTTACAGGTATTGTTTCCAAAAGTGTTTGGCGGCGGTAGTGCCAGTTTAGAACTCACTGACGACGACTTGCTGGAAACAGGCGTCACTATTATGGCAAGGCCACCGGGTAAAAAGAATAGTACGATTCACCTGCTAAGTGGTGGAGAAAAAGCATTGACCGCATTATCATTGGTGTTTGCCATTTTCCGGTTGAACCCAGCACCATTTTGCTTGTTAGATGAGGTCGATGCGCCACTCGATGATGCGAACGTAGGTCGCTTTTGCCGCTTAGTGAGTGAAATGTCAGAATCGGTACAGTTTATTTATATCAGTCACAACAAAGTGGCTATGGAAATGGCGTCACACCTTGCCGGGGTGACAATGCAGGAAGCAGGTGTATCGCGCCTGGTTGCCGTTGATGTAGAGCAAGCCGTCGCTATGACGGAAGCCTGACAATAATAAAAAGGTTGATAGAGCACATGGGCAATTTACAATTGACGCTCGGAATTTTAGGGGTACTGGCCATTGCCGGTATTATCGCGCACGGATTATGGAAAATTCGTAAAGGGAACCAGCAGCAACGGCAGCAAGAACAGCGTGTTGCTGAAAAGCGCCAGAAACAAAATAGTGGCTTTGATGATGATGGTATAGGGGAAGTCAGGGTGATCCGTCAGGCTTCGTCTGAAACATCGGATACCACGGACTCGGTGCCAACTGACGATGAAGACACGAGTGCTAGAGACACTATTGCTGAGCCGAAGCCATCAAAGCGTGAAGAAAAGCTTCAAGAAAAAGCTCAGGAGAAGCCGAGTCAGCCTCTTTCTGCGGCCGAGCAAATGGCTATGGACCTGGACGTCGACGACGAAGTCGATACGCCGCTACCTTCTATGCGTGTGGATAAAAATGAAGAAGTAGAGCAATCTGAGTTGGCGTTAGAGCCTTCAGACGAGAAACCACTTAAACAGCCTGAAGCGTCAACTGATCAACCTGACGAACCCGAAGAACAGGGGGAGGCAGACATTGGCGAGCCAGAGGAAGTTATTGCATTGCATGTAAAAGGCTCAGTGCAGGGCGCATTATTGTTACAAATGATGACCGAACTCGGCTGTAAGTTTGGCGACTTAGGTATCTTTCATCGTTATGAAAATACGGCGGGTACGGGCGAGTTAATCTTTAGTGTCGCCAATATGTTTAATCCGGGAACCTTTGATCTCGACAACCTGGAAAACTTTGAAACAGAAGGCGTTGCGTTTTTTATGGCCTTGCCGATGAAGTTTGATGGCCAACAGGCCTTTAATATGATGCTTAACGCAGCCAAAAAGCTGGCGACTGAAATACCTCAAGGGCAGGTTTTAGATGGCCAGCGACAATTGCTAACCCGTCAGTCTATTCACGAAGCACGACAAACTATCCGTGAGTTTGAACGTCAACATTCAGCATAGAATTAGGTGTTATGAGTCAATCTACTGCCCAGCGAATGCAAGAGCTGGAACAATTACTGAATCGCTACAACAAAGAATATTACGAAAATGATGAGCCGTCGGTTCCTGATGCTGAGTATGACAAACTATTTCGTGAATTGCAGACGCTGGAAAAGCAAAATCCAGGCCTAAAAAGCAAAACCTCACCAACGGCTAAAGTGGGTGGTAAGCCGCTAGCCAAATTCAACACGGTAAAACACGAAGTACCTATGTTGTCTTTGGATAATGCGTTTTCTGCGGAAGAATTCGCAGCGTTTTCTAAGCGTATTGGGCAAAAGCTGGATGAGGGGACTCAGGTCACGTTCTGCTGTGAGCCCAAGCTTGATGGTGCGGCCGTCAGTTTATTGTATGAGTCGGGAGTGCTGGTACGCGGTGCCACTCGAGGTGACGGCGAAAGTGGTGAGGATATTACTGAAAACGTCAAAACCATACGCAACATTCCCCTCAAGTTAAAAGGCGATGTCCCTGACCGACTGGAAGTGAGAGGCGAAGTGGTGATGCCAATCGGCGCTTTTGACCGCTTTAATGAAAAGGCTCGGCAACAGGGCGAAAAGGTTTTCGCTAACCCAAGAAATGCCGCTGCCGGGAGTTTGCGTCAACTGGACTCCCGAATAACGGCAAAGCGTCCATTGCATTTTTACGCTTATAGCCTGGGGTTAGTGTCTGAGCATACGGTATTGCCCGACAGCCATTATGAACGTCTGCAGCAGCTAGCCGAATGGGGGCTTCCCGTTAATAGTGAAATTGAACGGGTAGACTCTGTTGAAGGTTGTGACAGTTATTATGAAAAAATTCTTGAGCGCAGAGACTCGCTGAATTACGACATTGATGGTGTTGTCTTTAAGGTTGATACCATAGCTCTTCAGGAAGAACTTGGCTTTGTTGCCAGAGCGCCGCGTTGGGCTATTGCCCGTAAGTTCCCGGCACAAGAGCAACTGACGACTATTACTGGCGTCGACTTTCAGGTAGGACGTACCGGGGCTATTACTCCGGTTGCCCGGCTAAAGCCTGTCAGCGTTGGAGGAGTAACCGTATCGAACGCGACTTTGCATAACGCCGATGAAATTGAGCGTTTGGGTGTGCGCATAGGTGATACGGTAAGCATTCGCCGCGCTGGGGACGTTATTCCGCAGGTCGTCAGCGTTTTGAAAGAAAAACGGCCTGGCAATACACAGGAAATAACCTTTCCAACACGCTGCCCGGTTTGTGACTCTGACGTTGAGCGCATTGAGGGTGAAGCCGTGGCTCGTTGTAGCGGGGGACTCTATTGCGCGGCTCAGCGAAAAGAGGCGATAAAACATTTTGCCTCGCGTAAAGCTATGGATATTGATGGTTTAGGCGACAAGCTGGTTGATGTGTTGGTTGAAAAGGACTGGGTAAAATCTCCTGCTGACTTATATCGTCTTAGTAAAGCTGAATTGGCAACGCTGCCAAGAATGGCCGCAAAATCTGCTGAGAATTTAAAGAACGCTATAACAGCGACTAGGGAGACTACACTCGCGCGTTTTCTTTATGCGTTAGGCATTAGAGAGGTCGGAGAAGCCACAGCAAAAGCCCTGGCCAGACATTTTAAAACCTTTGACGCCGTTCAGTCCGCCAGCAGTGAACAATTGCAGGAAGTCCCTGATGTTGGCACGGTCGTGGCTGAACACATTGTGCGCTTTTTCCGTGAATCGCATAACGAAAACGTTGTGAAAGAGCTATGTGAGTTTGTGCATTGGCCGGAAGGCGAAGAAGCGGGCGACATACAAAGCGATCGCTTAGCAGGAAATACTTACGTGATTACCGGTACTTTGTCGACAATGACTCGTGACGAAGCCAAACAGGCGTTAGAAGCGTTAGGAGCAAAAGTCAGTGGCAGTGTGTCTAAGAAAACGACGGCGTTAATTGCCGGAGAAAGTGCTGGCTCAAAACTGACGAAAGCCCAATCCCTCGGGCTTTCGATACTGTCTGAAGACGAATTAAAAGAGCTTTTGGGCGCTTAGCGGCCGCGTGTGCTCAGGTCTTTTAAAAGGCCTGAGCCGCTAATATCAGCTATGCCTTTTTCTTCATCGAACTCGAACTTAATGGTTGGGTGTGTGCTATCTAACAAATAGCTTCTGTCGTTAATTCTGACGCGCAAGTGCTTCAACGGCTCTTCGTCATCAAATTCCCGGCGATGCTCAACAACGATGTTGTGCTCACCAATAGCCAGTTCGAAGCCTTTAAAAAAGCCTTCTGCAAACTCGGCAACATAGACCTGACCTTTGTCATTCACAAACATATTGAGAATGTAATTAGGCGGCATTTCAGAAGTGCGCATTTGCGACTTGCCCGCGGTGAATATCACCGTGTCATAGACTTTTTTATACTCAAACCCGAAGTTAAGAGGTTCAGTCCTACCTGAAGGGTAAATAACTTTACCTTCGCCTTTGGCTTCCCAGTCAGCCAAACTCTGGGTACTGAATAACAAAGCAATACAAGTAATAGCGTATTTCAAAATCTTCATAACGGGCCTCAACTACTCACCTCGGTTACATCTACTTTCAGTCTCAGCATCTGTCCAGGCTGCAGGTAACGGTTGCGTTGAATATTATTCCATTGCTCAATTTGGCGAATGGTCACGTTAAACTTATTAGCTATCCTTGCAAGAGAGTCTCCTGAACGTACGCGGTAATTAACCGTTCGAATAATGCTGTTAACACTACTACGTACGACGGAAGAGGCCTCAGCTTCAGTCCAAACAACAAGCTCTTGCCCAGGTCTTAAGTAGTCTCCGGGCGCCATTGAATTCCATCGAGCTAGATCTCGTAGATTGACGTCATAAGCACGACTGATATCCCAGAGAGTGTCACCCGACTGAACAATATAATCAATACGTTTGCCGTCGCGTTTTTGATCTTGACGGTTTTCACGGCGCTGATCTTGCGACAAGGTGTAATTTTCAAGGCCTAAGGTGGCAACAGGAACCAGTAAGTGCTCACCGGCGCGAATAATATGGCTGCTAATGTCGTTAAGCTGTTGAATGACATCGACAGAAGTATTGTATTTTTTTGATATGGTTAGCAGGCTTTCTCCTGACTTCACCTTGTGGCGTGTCCAGGAAAGCCAGTCTTTAGGCTCGGTCTCTTGCAATGCCAGGCTGAACCGCTCTGCATTTTCAGCCGGTAACAAAAAGCGGTGAGGGCCGTCAGGTGCTGTGGCCCAGCGGTTATAGCCCGAGTTAAATTGGTGCAGTTCTTCCAATGACAAATCAGCCATATCGGCCGCGAGGGCTAAGTCAATTTGCGCTGGAGCTTCTACTACTTCCAGCATTGGCTGATTTTCAATAGGGTACCAGGTAATACCGTACTTCTCGCTATTGGCTAAAATATCTGCCAAGGCTAATAATTTAGGAACATAAGCGCGAGTTTCACGCGGTAAGTCCAGGTTCCAGAAGTCGGTTGGTTTGCCGGCACGCTTGTTTCTTCGAATTGCATTGCCAACGCGCCCCTCACCTGAGTTATAAGCGGCCAAAGCATGCATCCAGTTGCCGTCGAAATAACGGTAGAGGGCTTCTAAATAGTCCAGCGCAGCATGGGTCGCGGCAAATACGTCCCGGCGGCCGTCGTACCACCAGTTAATATCTAAACCATATTGACGGGCTGTGCCCGGAATAAACTGCCAAACACCGGATGCACTGCCATGGGAATAGGCGAACGGGTCAAACGCACTTTCGACAATAGGCAACAGCGCCAGATCAATAGGCATTTCACGGCGCTCTAATTCTTCAACGATAAGATGTAAATAAGGCTCTGCGCGTTTAGCAACCCGGTCTAAGTATTCAGGATGACTGGCGTACCAGTTTCGTTGACTTTGGACTCGTTGCACATTCGGCACGTCAAACACCAATTGTTGACGAATACGCTGCCACAGGTCGTCTTGTTCCTGCGGTGTCAACTGAACCGGCTCGGGCTCCTTTTTTGTTGTCGCTTCTGCAGTAACAATCGTTTCTTCAGGAACCGGTATCAGCTCTAAAGAGGTTTTTTCATGGTTAGTTTCTTGCTTTTTCTCAGCAAAGAAAAGGCCAGTGCTTTGGCATCCTGAAAGAGCGATAGCGCTTGTCAGTACACTTAATTTTAGCCAAGTTGTGCGGCTTCTTGTTATAACCATGAATTTTAAAACCCTGAATATGTTAAAACTTGGTGAAGTTTAAAGAATCAGCCGTTATCTTTCCACTGTCTAATAGTGTAAAAAACGTTCTCAGGGGCATTTTTTACACTTCCGGCATGTTCCGAAGCCGCTTTCATCACACTTTTCTGATCAAACCGTAAGAATGGGTTTATCGCTAACTCAAGGTTTAACGTACTTGGTAGAGTAATTTCATTTTGTTCGCGTAGCATTTTGACCTTTTCGGCATAACTTTTCAGTATCGGGTTGTCAGGTTCCACTTTTTGGGCGAAAGTTAAGTTAGCTTGTGTGTATTCATGTGCGCAAAAGACCCGAGTATCCCCCGGAAGCTGACGAAGCTTAAGTAACGACTGACTAAATTGCTCAGGCGTTCCCTCAAACATACGCCCACAGCCGCCCGAAAATAGCGTGTCTCCACAAAACAGAAAGCCGGGCGTGTAAAAACTAATGTGATCAAGTGTGTGCCCCGGAGTTTCTATCACTTCCCAGTCAACGCCAGCCATTGAAAAACGCTCACCTTCTTGAACCGCCTGGGTAATTGTTTTTATCTCTGGGTTGTGCGGACCAATAACCGGACATGAGTATTTTTTAGTCAAGTCAGCGATACCGCCAGTATGATCATAATGATGGTGCGTGACGAAAATAGCGGTAATGGTTTTATTGTTTTCTTTCAGCCATTCAAAAACCCGAGTGGCTTCGCCGGGGTCAACAATAATGACGCCATCGTTTGTGTTTGTCTCAATAGCCCAAATGTAATTGTCGTCAAACGCACAAATAGGGTGAACTCGCATAGAAACCTCGATAACGCTAAGCTATGATGAGTTAGCGATAGTGACAGAATGCTCCCATAATACAGGATGACGCAGTGTTTATTAAACCGGCATATTCTAAGGTTCCGTTAAAGACACCTACACAGTGGAGCAGTCTGGCCTGCGGAGAGTTCATTAAGTCGCAAACCCGTGAGCTTATGCACCGTTATGAGCGCAAGATGAAGCCCGGCTGCCAGGTCATTGTCGGCAATTTAGGGGCAGAACTTCAGCAAGAAGAGCATATAGACAGGGTTTCAGTTGCGCCATCAGGGCAGGCTGACATTTTAGGCATATTGACCGAGCTGCCAATAAAAACCGACAGTGTCGACACGTTAATTAGCCCCTTTACCCTTGAATTCCACCAACATCCCCACCAACTTTTAAGAGAGTACACGAGAGTACTGGACGATGACGGCGTGCTAGTTTTAATGGGCTTTAACCCGGTCAGTCCGGCGGTAGCCAGTGGCTTTTTTGTGCGTCATGTAAAACCATTTCCCTGGTGTGGACGTTATTTTTCAATAGCAAGAATGAAAGACTGGCTGGCGCTTTTGGGATTCGACGTAAAATACAGTGAATACTTCGTTCCTCATTTATTGCATAAAGCGGAGTTCCAGGGGTTGGATTGGTCAAGCTCGCTGTGTGAAAAAGTCAGGGTGTTTAATGCGGCTTATGTATTGGTCGCAACCAAACAAACATTGATTGGTCGAATTAATACGGTTTCGACACGCAGAAAAGTGCGTTTATCAGGGCAGCAGCCCGCCACTGCCATGACATCGGACAGTTTTAAATTAGATAAGTCAAAGAGGTAAATTATGATTACGGCAAAAGAACTGTGTGGAAAGGCGAAAGCAAACGTAAAGGAAGCGAATACGGAAGAGCTTCAAAAAGCGATAGAACAAGGCGCCAGAGTGATTGATGTGCGCGAGCCTGCCGAATACAGCCAGGGACACATTCGTGAAGCCGTGAATATGCCGCGTGGGGTTCTGGAAATGCAGCTGAACCAACACCCCGACGTTGCTGGGTACGATGATGCATTAGAACGTATTGCTCAAAAGCCGTTGTATCTTATCTGCAAAACGGGAGGGCGATCAGCGTTAGCCGCTGAAAGCCTTGAACGTATGGGCTTTAATAACGTTTATAGCGTTGACGGCGGCATGACCGCCTGGCAGGAAGAGAAACGCCCAGTCGTGGCGGGTGAGTAACTCACCTATTCAGGTTTAAACCCTGTATCCTCGAGTAAAGGCTCGCGACTGGCGGCGTCGCGGGCCAGCTCATCACAACGTTCGTTTTGAGGGTGCCCTGAATGGCCCTTTACCCATTGCCATTTTATTTTATGGTTTCGAACCTGTTCGTCTAACTGAACCCAGAGATCCTGGTTTTGAACCGGTTTCTTTGCCGCTGTTTTCCAACCGTTTTTGCGCCACTTGGTCATCCACTGTTCAATGCCTTGTTTGACGTACTGGCTGTCTGTGGACAAAACAATATCGCAAGAGCGTTTCAGTGCTTTTAAAGCTACAATTGTTGCCATCATTTCCATGCGGTTATTGGTCGTTAACTTATAACCCTGGCTCATTTCCTTATGATGGGAGCCATATTCCATAACAATGCCGTAACCGCCGGGCCCCGGGTTGCCAAGACATGAGCCGTCAGTATAAATGTGAACAGTTTTTGAGTTGGGCATGTTAATTGGTACTATATTGAATGATTTCAGCCAGTATATCAGGAATTTTAAATGCGTCAGGTCGTTTTAGATACGGAAACCACGGGTATAGACCCTCAGAAAGGGCACAGAATTATCGAAATAGGCTGTGTTGAGCTTATTGACCGAAAGCTCACGGGGAATCATTTCCATGTATACATTAACCCTGAGCGAGTGGTGGAAGAAGAAGCCATAAAAATTCATGGTATTACCAACGACTTCCTTATCGATAAACCAGTGTTTGCTCAGGTTTGTGACGACTTTATTGAGTTTATTAAAGGCGCTCAGCTGGTTATTCACAATGCACCGTTTGACGTCGGGCATATGGACGCTGAGTTTTCGAGAATTAAGCCTTTCCCGGGCTTGACCAGCGACTTCAGTACGGTATTGGATACTTTGCAGCTCGCCCGGGAAATGCGGCCGGGTCAAAAGAACAACCTAGACGCTTTGTGCCGTGCTTATGATGTCGACAACTCGTCGCGTGAGCTGCACGGAGCCTTACTCGATGCGGAAATACTGGCTGACGTTTACTTAATGATGACTGGCGGGCAAAGAGCCCTTAATTTGTCAGAAAACAAAAAGTCAGCTTCAGGTGTAGCCGGTGAAATTCAGCATCAGGCCATTGAAAACCGTCCTCCACTAAAGGTTTTGCGTGCATCAGCCGATGAAGAAGTATTGCATCAACAACGGCTTGATAAAGTTAAAGAAGAGGGTGGACGCTGTTTGTGGCTAGATTCGTAACTCAGTTTGGTTGGGCTGCACTGGCTCTGTTTTTGTTTAGCTGCTCGGTGACAGCGGTTCAGCAAACATCTGGCGCGTCAGACAAAGAGGAGGTTCTTAAAAAAGCGATGTCGCTGATTGAAGGCGATATGAGCAATAAACTTCCTATCGACGGTCAGCGCTTTCGAATTGATGAAAATGTTGATGAAATTACCCTGCTATTTTTCCGGGAGCCCGGCAGTAAGCCCTTAATATTAATTAAGCCTGACGGCAGCAAGTGGTATGACAGTCGTTATCCTACCGACCAAGTAACTTGGTATACCGATCCAAACTTCGACATTATTCGCATTAAAAATCCACAGCCTGGTCCCTGGCAAGCGGCAGGGCGCATCGACGAAGAAAACAAAGCATTGGTTGTTTCCGATATTCGTTTCGAGGCCGACCCGTTGCCGGAACCGCTTTACCAAAATGAAGAGCTGAAGGTCGAGGGGCGACTATATAACGGTAAAGAAATTGTAGAAACCGCACGCTTTCGGCAAACAGTGACGCTCGACGTGCTTTTTATCAGCACCAATAATGCTAATTTTGATAACTTTGGGGCAACACCGGTACGAGTTGCGCAGTTCCTGGATAATGGGCGAGGTCATGACGAGCGTGTTGGTGACGGTGTGTTTACCGGCTTTTTCAACCTAGATGTTGAGCCCGGTCAGTGGATGGCAACCTATGAAATGACCACACCGCTTTATGAGCGAGTCTTTGAGTTTGGTCCTTTGGTGGTAAAGCCACTGCCGGTGAATTTTGAGGTGATTGAGTCTGAAGCGGTCGAAGATGATCACCAGTTGAAAGTCACCGTTAATGATGAAGAAATAGATCCAAAAAGTTTGGTGGTTAATGGTGAAACGCAATTCCCCAATGGCGAAGTGCGTAAGTTTACCTTTAGTCAAGTTGATGAATTTCCTTATCAGGTGCCCATTGCGAATCTGGCTTTCGGGAAACACTTAATTGACATTGACATTTTTGCGACGACGTTGGACGGGCGTGAATTTGAAGCAAGGCTTGATGACTTTAGTTTTATTGCAACAGAGCCGCCGCCACCAGAGCCGACAGCGGCAGAAATAGCAGAACAGCAACGCATTGAAGCAGAGCGTCAGAGAGAAATTGAGCGACAAGAGCGTCAAGCAAAAGAAAAGCAGGCCATGATGAACTTAATTATCATTGTCATGGTGAATGTATTGATAATTGCTATCGCCCTTTTGGCGCTATGGTGGTTTAAGTTCAGAAAGAAGAAAACTGATAAAAATGACGCTTAGTGGTCAAAAAACCACAAAACTGAATATAAATCAGACAAACAGAAAAAATCTTTAAAAAAAGTGTTGACTCATTTGTCCCTCACTCGTAATATGCACGCCGCGTTGAGGGACATACTTCAACGCAGTACTGATGCGGAGTGGTAGTTCAGTTGGTTAGAATGCCGGCCTGTCACGCCGGAGGTCGCGGGTTCGAGTCCCGTCCACTCCGCCATTTAGTACATCCCCAAGAAATTTGCGGAGTGGTAGTTCAGTTGGTTAGAATGCCGGCCTGTCACGCCGGAGGTCGCGGGTTCGAGTCCCGTCCACTCCGCCATTTTTCTTAAGTGCGAATCAGCACAAGATAAATATCACTTCTTCTATCGAAATATTCCCAATACCGCCTTTGCGGCTTTGTTATCGCCTGTTTTCTGGCGCCGTTTCTACCTTCTGCTTTTTACCTCTAATAATGGGCTTTTTGACGTTTACCCCTTGAGCAAGCGCTCATACAGGGCTAGAGTAATGGCACAAAAATCACAATGACAAGAAACAGTGGGAGTTATCCATGCGTAAAACATTATTAGCCGTTGCAATTGGTGCTGCGGTATCACTCGGCGCCTGTAGCGATGCGAGTAAGCCGTCAAATACTGAAAACAGCTCTGCGAAAGCTGAAAGCAGCCAGGAAGCGACAGCGATGAACCCATTCTTCGAAGCCAGCCCGTTGCTTTATCAAGCACCTGACTTCGATGCTATTGAGTTTAAACACTTCAAGCCTGCTTTTGAGCGTGGCATGAAAGAGCACATGGAAGAAATTGAAGCCATTGCGACTAACTCTGAAGAACCAACCTTTGAAAACACCATTGTTGCAATGGAAAAATCTGGTGCAATTCTTGGTCGTGTAAGCTCAGTTTTCTATAACCTGTCTTCGTCTCATTCAAACGATCAAATTCGTGAATTACAGGCTGAGCTGGCGCCTAAAATGGCTTCACACAGTGACAACATTCGTTTAAATGCCGACTTGTTCGCGCGCATTAAAACATTGCATGAACAGCGTAATGATTTGGACTTAGACAGTGAAGCGAAGCGTTTACTGGAAGAAACTTATAAAGAGTTCATCCGCGCAGGCGCACAGCTTAACGATGAAGAAAAAGCGCAAATTCGTGAAATTAACGAGCAGCTTTCAAGCCTGACTAACGAATTCCGCGATGGCTTAATGTCTCTTACTCAAGAAACCGTTGTGTTTGTTGAAGATAAAGAGAAGCTAGCAGGCTTAAGCGAAAGTCGTATTGAGAGCTTAGCGAACGCAGCGAAAAGCCGCGATAAAGAAGGCCAATACGCCATTGTTCTGACGAACACTACACGCCAGTCTATCTTAGCGGAGCTGGAAAACCGTGAATTGCGCCAACAAGTTTGGGAAGCGTCAGCGAACCGTGGTACGGGCGATACAGAAACTGACCAGCGTCCATTAGTTAAACAGCTTGTTAAACTGCGTGCCGACAAAGCTCAACTATTAGGTTATGACTCTTGGGGCGACTATGTTCTTGAAACAAACATGGCAGGTAACCCTGATGCGGCGAAGAAAATGCTGCGCGACTTAGTGCCTGCGGTAGTTTCAAATGTAGAGCGTGAAGCGGCGGAAATTCAGGCTGCGATTGAAGCCGACGGTAAAGATTTCGAACTGAAGCCTTGGGACTGGTTCTACTACGCTGAGAAAGTGCGTGCTGAGAAGTATTCACTCGATTCTGATGAAGTGAAAAAATACTTCGAGTTTAATCGTGTATTAGAAGACGGTGTTTTCTATGCGATGGGTGAACTATTTGGTATTACGTTTGAAGAACGTAACGACATCCCTGTGTATCAGGAAGATGTCAAAGTTTATGAAGTGTTTGATGTTGACGGTAGCAGCTTAGGTCTTTTCTATGCCGACTACTTCGCTCGTGACAGCAAGCGCGGTGGCGCCTGGATGAGTTCATTCCGTACTCAGTCTGAGCTGATGAACCAAAAGCCTGTTATTCTAAACAACATGAACATTACCAAAGCTCCTGAGGGCGAACCTACGTTCCTGAGCTTTGATGAAGTATCGACTATGTTCCACGAAATGGGACATGCACTTCATGGGATGTTCTCTGATGTCACATATCCTTCATTGGCAGGTACGTCTGTTTCTCGTGACTACGTAGAGTTTCCATCAACTTTCCAGGAAGACTGGATGTTGAATGAAAAAGTGATTAACAACTTTGCGAAGCACTATGAAACCGGCGAGCAAATTCCACAGGAACTGCTGGATAAAGTATTGGCGGCGCGTAACTTTAACCAAGGTTTTGACACCTTAGAATATGTTGCGGCTGCGCTACTTGACCTCGAGTACCATACGGTTGAGCCAGGTACTGAAATTAAGGACGTGCAAGCGTTTGAAAAAGAGGCTCTCGAGCGTAATGGTGTATTAGTAGAAGCGGTTCCGCCTCGTTATCGCTCAACTTACTTTGCACACGTTTTCGCAGGCGGTTACTCTGCTGGCTACTATGCTTACATGTGGAGTGAAGTACTAGCAGCCGATGCGTTCAAACACATGAACAATAACGGTGGTTTAACGCTGGAAAATGGTCAAGCATTCCGAAAAGAGATTTTGTCTCAGGGGAACAGCAAAGACCCAATGCAGCAGTACATCGACTGGCGTGGTCAAGAGCCAACGGTTGAAGCACTGTTGGAACGTCGCGGTTTGACAGATCCAAGCATTGATTAATCTGCCATAATTACGATTGAATAGTCGCTATAAAAAGCCACTGGCGTTATCATCGTCAGTGGCTTTTTTGTATCTACAAGGCGAGGCAAGCAATGAAAGAGCGTATCGTGATAGTTGGAGGTGGTGCAGGGGGACTTGAGTTAGCAACGCAGTTAGGTCGCAAATTGGGTCGTAAAGGCAAGGCTCAAATTACTCTGATAGACCGCAACACAACGCATCTTTGGAAGCCATTACTTCATGAAGTCGCGTCAGGGGCGTTGGATTCGCGACTTGCCGAAGTTGATTATCGGGGGCAAAGTGCGCGCGAAGGTTTCAGGTTTCTTATTGGAACCCTGGAACACGTTGATAAGCAAGCGAAAACAGTCACTCTGGCGGCAATAAACAATAGTGACGGCGAAGAAATTTTGAACTCAAGGAATGTACCTTATGATCGTTTAATTTTAGCCGTTGGCAGTGTTACTGCAGACTTTGGTACGCCGGGTGTAAAAGATAACTGTTATTTTTTGGACTCATTAAAACAAGCTGATGTCTTCCACAGCGAATTATTAGATGAGTTCTTGAGAGTGAATCAGGCTTTAGAAGATGGAAAAGATGCAGAGCTGTCTCTGGCGATTGTGGGGGGCGGCGCAACGGGCGTTGAATTGGCCGCCGAGCTTATTCATTCGGTCTCACTCCTGTCTATTTATGGTCTTAAACATCTGGATAAAAACCATTTTAAAGTTCGTTTAATTGAAGCCGGTGAACGGCTGCTACCCGCATTGCCAGAGCGATTATCAAATTCGGTTCTGAAAAAACTTCGTAAGCTGGGTGTGGAGGTCATTTTGAACAACCCGGTAAAAGAAGTAACAAAAAACGAGCTTTGCTTATCTGAAGGTGAGCCAATAAGAGCCGATATGATGGTTTGGGCAGCGGGTGTCCGAGCACCGGATATTACTCAGTCTTGGAGCCTTAACACCAGAAAGAATAATCAAATTGAGGTAAACGAATACCTTCAGTCGCTATCGGATAGCGCCATATACGCAATTGGCGACTGTGCTGCCTGCCAAATTGATGACGAACGCTGGGTACCGCCACGCGCTCAATCAGCCCACCAAATGGCTGAGTGCTTATACAAAAATATCTTACGAGAGTACGGTGGGCGTGAGCCTAAGCCGTTTCGCTATAAAGACCGGGGATCACTGGTTTCACTGAGCCGCTTTTCTGCTGTTGGTAATTTAATGCAGAGTAAAAGTGTGTCGATGTCGATTGAAGGCACGCTGGCGCGCTGGGCTTATGCGAGTCTTTATCGTATGCACCAGCGCGCACTGCACGGCTGGTGGAAAATGTTTTTGATATTGCTGGTAGACAAGTTAAATCATGCGGTGAAACCGCGTTTGAAGTTGCATTGACGATATACTTCAGTAGTCGCATCAGGCACAATATGGCGTCTGATATTAGAATAAAAACGTAAACTGAAACGGCGAAATGACAGCACCAAATTTTATCCATTTACGCATTCATAGCGACTTCTCCATGGTCGATGGCTTAGCCAAAGTCGGCCCTATTTGTGAAGCCGTAGCTGACGCCGGAATGCCCGCACTGGCTATGACTGATCAAATGAACTTTTGTGGCTTGGTTCGCTACTACGGTACGGCTCATAAGCTGGGGTTAAAACCTATTATAGGTTGTGACCTGTGGGTGCAACACAGTTATCCGGAGGGTGAAATTTTTCGTCTGACGGCGCTGGCAATGGATAACGAAGGGTATCAACAAATTACGCAGTTGATGTCTAAAGCGTACCTCAGAGGACACATTGCAGACAAACCGGTTATCGATAAAGACTGGCTAAAAGAGCATAACCAGGGCGTTATTCTGCTCTCGGGCGCTCGGGAAGGCGACATTGGTCATGCTTTACTTAAGAATAACGACAAAGAGCTCGACGCCGCACTGGACTTCTATCAAGAATATTTCCCCGACCGTTTTTACCTTGAGCTGATTAGAACAGGCCGACCAAAAGAGGAAGACTACCTCCATAAAGCGGTGAAGCTTGCGGGCGAGACGCAGTTGCCGGTGGTGGCAACAAACGAAGTGGTCTTTTTAAAAGAAGAAAACTTTGACGCGCACGAAATTCGAGTCGCTATTCATGACGGGTATCAGTTAGAAGACCGCCGTCGTCCGAAAAAGTATTCGCCGCAACAATATTTAAGAACGCCGGAAGAAATGGCAGAGCTATTCTCTGACATTCCCGAGGCACTTGAGAACACTGTTGAAATTGCAAAGCGTTGTAATGTGACGGTTCGCCTGGGTGAATACTTCCTGCCGAAATTCCCGACAGGCGATATGACCACTGAAGACTATCTGGTTAAGGTGTCTGAAGAAGGGCTTGAAGACCGACTTGAGTTTTTATTTCCCGACCCGGAAGAACGGGCCGCTAAACGACCTGAATATGACGAGCGTCTGAAAGAAGAGCTTAACGTCATTAATGGTATGGGCTTTCCTGGCTACTTCCTTATCGTCATGGAATTTATTCAGTGGAGTAAAGACAACGGCATACCCGTTGGTCCCGGACGGGGCTCTGGTGCTGGCTCATTAGTTGCTTATGCATTGAAAATTACCGACCTGGACCCGCTGGAATTTGACCTGCTTTTCGAACGATTCCTAAACCCTGAACGGGTTTCCATGCCTGACTTTGACGTCGATTTTTGTATGGATCGCCGCGATGAGGTTATTGACCACGTTGCCGATTTGTACGGCCGCGAAGCGGTTTCGCAAATTATTACCTTCGGTACTATGGCCGCAAAGGCAGCAATTCGAGACGTAGGGCGTGTTCTGGGACATCCTTACGGTTTTGTCGATCGCATATCAAAGTTAGTGCCCGGCGATCCGGGAATGACACTGGAAAAAGCGTTTGAGATAGAGCCTCAGCTTGGTGAAGCGTACGACCAGGACGGTGAGGTTAAAGCCATTATTGATATGGCGCGGATTTTAGAGGGTGTTACCCGTAATGCCGGTAAACACGCCGGTGGTGTGGTTATTTCGCCAACGACTATCACTGACTTTTCTCCGTTGTATTGCGATGATGAAGGCAAAAACCCGGTCACTCAGTTTGATAAAAACGATGTCGAGTCGGCTGGTTTGGTTAAGTTTGACTTCCTAGGCTTAAGAACACTGACCATTATTCAGTGGGCTGTCGATATGGTGAACGTTCGCAAAGAAAAAGCGGGTGAAGAGCTTATCGATATAACGGCCATTGATTTGACCGACCCGGCGTGTTTCAAACTACTGAAAAAAGCCGAAACAACAGCCGTTTTCCAGCTGGAATCTCGCGGTATGAAAGAGCTGATTAAGAAGCTGCTGCCGGATTCTTTTGAAGATATTATCGCATTGGTTGCTTTGTTCCGACCGGGTCCTTTGCAGTCGGGCATGGTCGATAACTTCATTGACCGTAAGCATGGCCGTGAAGAAATCTCTTACCCCGATGTTAAGTATCAGCATGACAGCCTTCAGCCTATTCTTGAGCCGACGTACGGTGTCATTTTGTACCAAGAGCAGGTCATGCAAATTGCTCAGGTTTTAGCCGGGTATACACTCGGCGGCGCTGACCTTTTACGTCGAGCTATGGGTAAGAAAAAGCCCGAGGAAATGGCGAAACAGCGAGAGATATTCCGTGAGGGTGCGGCCAAGAACAATATTGACCCAGAGTTGGCGATGAAAATCTTCGACTTGGTGGAGAAGTTCGCAGGCTACGGGTTTAACAAATCGCACTCTGCTGCTTATGCGTTAGTCTCTTACCAAACGTTGTGGATGAAAACGCACTATCCGGCTGAGTTTATGGCTGCGGTTATGTCAGCGGATATGGACAATACCGACAAAATTGTCACGCTGGCTGACGAATGTGAGCGAATGGGGCTTGAGTTACTGCCGCCAGACGTCAACAAGGGCGAATATAAGTTCACGGTCGACGAACAGCAACGGGTGGTTTACGGCATTGGCGCTATTAAAGGCGTTGGGGAAGCTCCCATTGAGTCAATCATTCAGGCCAGAAATGAAGGCGGTCCGTTCAAAGACTTGTTCGACTTCTGTTGTCGAGTGAACTTGAAGAAAATGAATAAACGGGTGCTGGAGCGCTTAATTCGGGCGGGCGCTATGGACAATTTAGGTCCTCACCGAGCGGCGCTTATGGCGACGCTGGAAAAAGCCATTCGCCAGGCAGAGCAGCACTTGCAGGCAGAGCAAATTGGTCAGTCAGATATGTTTGGTGTGCTGACTACCGAGCCTGAAGCGGTCGAGCAGGAGTTTGTGCAGGTACGCCAATGGCCAGAAGCAGTGTGGCTGGAAGGCGAGCGGGAAACCCTTGGACTTTACCTGACAGGCCATCCAATTAACCGCTTTAGAAGTGAGTTGAAACACTATGTGTCAAATACTCTGTCTAATGTCGGTCCGACACCGAAAGATCAAAGCGTTGCCATTGCAGGACTCGTTATAGATATTCGTGTACTGACAAACAAACGAGGTCAGCGTTTTGCTATAGTGACCTTAGATGACAAAACGGCGCGCATGGATGTACGATTATTCAGCAATGAATACGAAAGTTATCAAGAATTGCTCGAAAAAGACCGAATTTTGTGGGTAAAAGGTGAGGTCAGATTTGATAACTTTAGTAATAGCAATACAATGACCGCTAGAGAAGTGATGGCTATCGAGCAAGCGCGTGAGAGTTATTTGCGTAGTTTGTCGATTACGCTGACGGAAGATGCACTTGAAAATGGTGTGGCAGGTAAGCTGGAAACAGTGCTAGAGCCTTACGCAAAAGGAACCTGTCCAATAAAGCTTCGTTATAACTCGTCTTACGCGAGAGCGGAATTGTCAGTGGAAGCGAATTGGTATGTCACGCCATCGGATGAATTAATAGACGAATTACAGAACTTGCTGGGAAATCAGCAGGTTTCACTCGAATTTTAAAGGAAATGACAGCGAATGAGCCTTAATTTTCTGGATTTTGAACAGCCAATAGCAGAGCTCGAAGCGCAGATTGAAGAGTTAAAGTCAGTCGGCAAGCGCGGCGAGCTTGATATTAATATTGAAGAAGAAGTTCAGCGTTTAACCAAGAAGAGTCAGGAACTCACCGAGAAAATCTTTTCTGATTTAGGTGCCTGGCAGGTTGCGCAACTTGCTCGCCATCCCCTGCGTCCGTACACACTGGACTACATTCGGATGATTTTTACCGAGTTTGATGAGCTTGCGGGCGACCGAACTTTTGCAAATGACGAAGCTATTGTCGGTGGTATGGCTCGTCTTGATGGCATACCTGTTATGGTCATTGGTCAGCAAAAGGGCCGTGAAACCAAAGAGAAAATCCGTCGTAACTTTGGTATGCCAAAACCTGAAGGCTATCGTAAAGCGCTGCGTTTAATGGAAACCGCTGAGCGTTTCAATTTACCGATTATTACCTTTATTGATACGCCAGGAGCCTACCCAGGTATTGGTGCTGAAGAGCGTGGCCAGAGCGAGGCTATTGCCCGTAACTTAAAAGTTATGTCGCGACTGAATGTTCCCATTATTTGCACTGTTATTGGTGAAGGTGGATCGGGTGGCGCTTTAGCTATTGGTGTTGGCGACAAAGTAAATATGTTGCAATACAGCACTTACTCAGTTATTTCACCGGAAGGTTGCGCATCCATTTTGTGGAAAAGTGCCAGTAAAGCACCTTTGGCGGCAGAAGCTATGGGCGTTACGGCGCAGCGCAGTAAAGAGCTCGGACTTATAGATGCTATTGTTCCAGAGCCGTTAGGTGGAGCGCACCGTCATGCTGAAGAAATGGCGGTTCGCTTGAAGAAACAGCTTCTGTCAGACGTTAAGTCTCTGGAAGGGCTAAGTAAGTCTGAACGCTTAGATCAGCGTTACAAAAAGCTGATGTCGTTTGGGTACTGCTAAGTATAATGATGACTGATGCGCTTTATGAGCGTTTCTTAGCAGCTATTAATAAACTCTCTCTGCAGCCAGGGCAGCAACTTGTTGCTGCTTTAGGTGGCGGGGCTGACTCACAGACTATCCTCGACTTATTGATGCGCTTTCGGCGCGACAACCCACAGTACCGATATTTAGCTATTCATCTGGACCATAGCTTTCATCCCGACTCAGGCCAGTGGTCTGACACTATTCATGAAGCGGTAAAAGCTTATGGCATTGATACCATTTTCGAGCCCCTTGAAGTGCCGATGAAAACTCGCGTGAGCAAGGAAGCTATTGGTCGCGAACTTCGCTATAAAAGACTGGCTGAGCTGACAGAGCCAAACGCCGTGCTGCTGGTAGGTCAGCATAAGAATGATCAAATAGAAACATTCTTGTTGCAGTTAAAGCGAGGCAGTGGTCCTAAAGGCTTGGCGTCTATGGCCGAGATTCAGCCCTGGGAGGGCGAGCGCACACTCTGTCGACCGTTACTGACAACCAGTAAGGACGAAATTTTAGAGTACGCAGCGCACCACCAGCTTACCTGGATAGAAGACGACACCAACTACGATACGACAATAGAGCGTAATTTCTTACGACACGAGGTTATTCCAACTCTGGAAAGCCGCTGGCCACACTTTGGTATGAGTGTTATACGCTCTGCCAGACTTTGTGCGGAACAACAGGACGTCATGGATGAACTCCTTTTGGAAAAGTTGCATGCCGCACAGCAGACACAAAGTTCAGATTGTTTCCCGTTGTCGTTACTTAAAAATACATCGGCGGCAATGCAACGAGCACTATTGCGTACCTGGCTTCAGCAATTAGGCAAAAGTTTGCCAAGTTACGGGCAGCTTGAACAAATTCGCCGGCAAAGCTTGAATGTTCGGTTAGATACGCAGCTGGCAATTAATTGCCAGGGCTATTCGGTTCGTTATTTTAAAAGCGCGCTCTGGGTTGATGACGGTGTTCCTGAGCTGTTCTCTGACGTGGCGATCTCGGAGCCAATAACGCACTTCGGCCAGTGGGGGATCCTGCACGTTCCGGATAGTGTATTAGCAAAATCAGAGATTCTTACAGTGAGCTTAACTCACCCAAAAGGTAAATTCGGCCAACCCGGCAGAGAAGGACGAAAAAAACTGACAGACTGGTTTAAAGAATGCGGCTTAGCGCCTTGGTTAAGACAACGCGTACCTGTTTTGCAGGTCAACGAGCATGACGTTTGGACCCCTGTTACCGGCTGGTTAACTCCAGCGCCCGAAAGTCATAATGTACCCACAGTAAGTCCAAGCTGGCAAACCACTTTAGAATGGCTTAGCAACTCTTAGTTAGCTATAGAGCGCAGCGATTTAGCCTCGTATAAGCGTTTATCGACTTCATCAAGGACATCATCGGCTGTGTGAAAGCTTTCCATCTGCAAAGAGCCTGAACTAAAAGCAACATTCAAAGACATTAACTTTGAGTCGTGACTAATCGCTTTTTCCAAACGTTCAACAATATCATTTACCTGGCTTTTGGGCGTATCTTCCAATACCAACACAAACTCATCACCGCCGTAACGGAACACACGGTCAGTGTCTCGAAGCTGATGTTTTATGAGCTGCGCAAATTGTTGTAAGACTTCGTCGCCAAGTTGGTGACCGAAGTTATCATTAACCTGCTTAAAGTTGTCCATATCGATAAGTACGATACTGACATCTTTTTGAGGGTCACGCTTAAGCTTGGCGGTTATGTGTGCCAAAGTTTCATCGAGCAGAGAACGGTTACCAACACCAGTTAGATGATCTTTTACTGCGGCTTGCCGCACTTTTGAATAGGTCATCGCATTACGCAGAGGAAAGGTTAGCTGCTTATGCATTTGTTCCAGGCGAAGCTTAACCGCGTAAGATGCAGGTTGTTTGAACTGATAAAGCATTTGACCCAGGTATTGGTCATCGGCATAAAGCATGACAGCATATTCAAAATGGCTTTCGTCATATTGGCCGTGTAGGTTAATGACTTGGTCATCGGAGACAAACTGCATGGCTTTTACAGGCAGGCGCTCTAATACGGCATGACTGTATATTGACAGTAAAGACGTAATATCCAGCGTTGTTTGTAATTTTTCTGTCAATGATGACGAGTTCGCTTTGATGTCCTCACTCGAGGTGAGTTGGCTGACCAACGCCTGAGTTTTGTTGATAGCAGAGTTTAAGCGATCTCTAATTACAGCTTTACCTAACATGTGCTTTTCGATTCCAATGAATTTTGTCTGTTTTGAAGTAAGCAAAATTCAAGCCAAAAAATTAAAAGTTATTTAAAACAATGATTTATAAAATCAATTTTTCTGAAACAAAAGAGTGTTAATATTTTGACAGCCATATTTAGAAAACGAGGGACCGAATGAACGGAACATTTTCCAGTCTACTGATGCTGCTTGCTATAGCGGTCGTGCTTGTATGGTTATTTCGGCGCATAAAGCTACCAGCCATACTGGCTTACCTTGTCGCCGGTATTATTGCCGGACCGGAGGTTATGGAGTGGATTAAAGATCCTGATGATTACCACTTGGTTGCTGAGCTGGGTATTGTTTTCCTGCTGTTCTCACTTGGCCTGGAGTTTTCGTTACCTAAAATGATGGCAATGCGGCGTTGGGTATTTGGTCTAGGCGCTGCGCAAGTTATTGGTTCGTTGCTTGTCTTCATGCTCATCGGTTTTTTGTGGCTGGGTGAGTGGGCGGCTTCGCTGGCTATTGCCGGAGCTTTGGCGTTGTCGTCAACTGCCGTGGTTATTAAGCAGTTGAAAGAAAGCGCGCAAACGGCCACCCGTCGAGGCCAAATGACAGTAGCCATTCTACTATTCCAGGATATTGCTGTTGTCCCCTTACTGATTATTATTCCGTTGTTAGCTTCAGATTCCGGCAGTATTGGATACACCTTACTAATTGCGTTGGCTAAAGGCACCGCGGTTATTGCTGTACTGATGGCTGTTGGTAAGTGGGTATTACCTTATCTGTTTAAAGAAATCGCCAAGCAAAGAACCGACGAGCTTTTTGTGTTGGCAACGCTGCTGGTTGCGCTGGTTGCCGGTGGTATGACGCATTTATTCGGTCTGTCTATGGCGCTTGGAGCGTTTTTAGCCGGAATGATGCTGGGTGAAAGCCAATATAAGCATCAGTTGGAAGCTGATATTCGTCCGTTCCGTGACATTTTAATGGGGCTGTTTTTCACCACCATAGGTATGCAGCTGCAATTAACGGGGTTTGTAAACAATCTGCACTGGATTTTACTCGCAGTGTTGGTCATGTCGATTGTTAAAATAGCCATTATCAGCTCTGTCGCAAGGCTTATGGGCGAGCGCGACACTGACGCTTGGGGCAGTGCAATATCGCTCTTCCAAATGGGGGAGTTCGGCTTTGTTATTGTAGCTTTGGCAAATAACCATAATTTGCTGTCTCCGGAAATTGTCACCAGCATGATAGGTATTGGTGTTTTCAGTATGGCGATAACACCTATCATTATTCACCGATTGAAACCTTTGGTCGACGCTATTATTCGCACGCCCGACCCCATTGAGCAAATTGAAAGCCAGCGCACCCCGCAAGGCGATGGCCTTGAAAACCAAGTGTTAATTTGTGGCTTTGGGCGCACCGGGCAGACGATTAGTCGCTTCCTGGACGCTGAGGGGATTACGCACATTGCGGTTGATAACGACCCTTTACGTGTTCAGGAAGCGGTGGCCGGCGGTGCGCGTGTTTATTTTGGTGACAGCGCCCGAAAAGATATATTACGTGCGGTTGGTGCTGAAAAAGTTGATTTGGTTATTATCAGCTTTGCGGACGATGCGCGTGCGGTGGAAGTTTTAAAAGAGCTGCGGCTATTAAACCCGAATGCCTATGTCATTGTGCGCAGTAGAGACGACCAAAACTTAAATGCTTTGCAAAACGCCGGCGCTTCTCAGGTGGTACCCGACACACTTGAAGCGAGTTTGATGTTGATATCTCATGTATTAAGCCACAGCGGCATTCCTATTCGCCGTATTTTGGCACGTCTGGATAAAGAGCGTCGTAACCACTATGGTGAAATGCATGGGTTTTTCCAGGGCTCAGAAACTGACATGGGCCCAGAAATGGTCGATAAACTGGAATTTTTGCGTGCTGTGACTTTACCGGAAGGCGCATGGGCGAACGGAAAAACCGTGGCTTCGCTTGATTGGGAGCAACATAACGTTCAGCTTAAAGCAATACGCCGAGAAGACGAAGAATATCCAAATCCTGATGATGCCACCGAATTTGAACCGCAAGATGTGGTCCTGTTAGTTGGTAAGCCGCGCTATGTAGAGGCGGCGGAACGCTGGTTATTGGAGGGATAACCGGGTTTTGTAATAGTCCGTTACAACTTATTAGGGAAAAATCACAGTTCGCAACAGTTAAGGTCTAACAATTTACATTTGTTAGGCGGATAATAACGCTATAAGAAATTTTAAAATTAACTAAAGCTGAGCGAACTGTGATGAAACTGAAAAAACGCGCTTTTATACCACCTCTCATTATTCTTGTGGCTATTCTGCTAGCTGTGTTAGCGAGTATGGCTGCTAAGCCCCCTGAAAAGAAACAGCAGCAAAAGCCTGCCGTAATGGTGGAAGTTAAAGAAGTAAAAGCCCGCGACATGACCTTCTTGGTCGACTCGCAAGGCTCCGCCACCCCTAAATACTCAACGACATTGCTGGCGGAAGTCAGTGGGCAAATTGTTGATGTTGCAGATAAATATAATGCCGGTGGCTTTTTCAAAAAAGGTGAGACATTACTGCAAATTGACCCATCCGATTACAAGGTTGCCGTTCAACAAGCTCGCGCTCAGTTGCTGCAAGCACAAGCTGCGTTGGAAGAAGAAAAAGCCCGGGCTCGGGTGGCGGAAGAAGAATGGTCTCAGTTTACCGAAGGAGAAGCGCCTGCTCTGGGCTTACGTAAACCTCAGCTAGCCAGTGCATTAGCTTCACTGGAATCTGCTGAAGCAAACCTAGCCATGGCAGAGCGTAACCTGGAACGTACTACAATTAGAGCGCCTTATGACAGCGTTCTGCGTAGCAAGCAAGCTGATTTAGGACAGTTTGTTGGTGCCGGTGCTCAAATTGCAACATTGTATGGCACCGAAGTGGCCGAAATTCGTTTGCCACTCAGTGACCTGGACGTTACTTACCTTAACCTTCCGGAAGAGTCGCAGACAGAGCCTAAAGTGTTACTAGAGTCACAGGTATCTGGTGTTGATACTCAGTGGCTAGGAAAGCTGGTTAGAACGGAAGGTGTGCTGGATGAAGCAAGCCGGGTTATTTACGGCGTAGTCCAGGTTGAAGACCCTTATAACCTTAATGGTCAAACACACGAAGAGCCTTTGCGTTTTGGTCGCTTTGTGCAGGCACAAGTGGAAGGGCAGCAAGTGACCGGGGTTATGGAAGTTCCGACCTATGCGATTAACCCTGATGGAACGGTTTGGACCGTTGCCGATGAGCGCAAACTTCAGAAGAGAGAAATTGAAGTCATTCGAACGCAAGCCAACACCAGCATTGTCAGTGAAGGCCTTAAAGAGGGCGACTTAGTTGTTCTTACACAGCTGAAAAACGCGCTGAATGGCATGAAAGTTCGTTTGGAAGGCGACCCGTTGCCAGCGCAAATGGAAACCTCCGCTAAAAATGAAGATACAGTTGCCGCAAACGACAACGAGCAAGGTGAGTAAGCGTCATGGAAAACGAAAAGCAAAAAGGTATTATCGCTTGGTTCGCGAATAATCCGGTCGCTGCGAACCTGTTAATGATAGTCATTTTGGTTGCGGGCACGCTGTCGGTCTTTACTGTTCGCAAGCAGATGTTCCCTGAAATTGAACTTAATATTATCAGTATTCAAGTACCGTTCCCTGGTGCTGCGCCGCAGGAAGTTGAGCAGGGTGTCATCATGCTTATTGAGGACGCCATTGAAGATGTTGATGGTATTGAGGAAATGACCTCACAATCTCGTGAGGGAATTGGTAGTGTCACGCTGGAGGTTGAGCCTGACTATGACGTTCAGGTGGTCATGGACGAGGTTAAAATGCTTGTCGATGCCATACCCAACTTTCCGCAGCAAATCGAAAAACCGAATATTTATCGAGTACGACCGAATCGCGACGTTATTTGGATGACGGTATTTGGTGACGCCAACGAACGAACCCGCAAAGAGCTGGCGAAAAGCATTCGGGATGAGCTCAAAAGCGTTGGCGGCATAACCAAAGTGTCAGTGGTTGGTGCACGCGACTACGAAATTGCCGTTGAAATTTCGCAGGAAGATCTCGAACGTTACGGTTTAACCTTCCAGCAAATAGTGAATGCGGTTCGGGGCACCTCGATAGATGTTGCTGGCGGCTCTATAAAAACCCCCAACGGTGACATTCTTTTGCGTGCCAATAACCAAGCGTACTATGGCAGTGAATTTGAGAAAATTGTCCTCATTAGTCGCCCCGACGGTACCCGTTTAACCCTGGGGGACATTGCAACGGTGGAAGACGGCTTCGTCGAAACTGAGGCATTCACGCGCTTTGATGGTAAGCCAGCCACATTTATTCGTGTCAATTCGGTCGGTGACCAAAACGACCTGAAAATAGCTGAGTACGTGAATAACTATGTCGATCGCAAACAACAGGAGCTACCGGATGAAATTCAGTTAGCAGCCTGGGGGGACTCTTCTTATTACTTGCAGGGCCGACTGGACCTAATGTTAAACAACATGTGGATTGGTGGCTTGTTGGTATTCCTGATGTTGTCTCTCTTCCTTCAGTTGCGCTTGGCATTCTGGGTCATGATTGGTATTCCGGTATGCTTCCTGGGAACCATCGCGTTACTGCCACTACCGATGGTTGATGTGTCTATCAACATGATTTCCTTATTCGGGTTCATATTGGTCCTCGGGATAGTAGTCGATGACGCTATTGTCATAGGAGAAAGTGCCTATACCGAAATAGAAGAGAAGGGAAAGAGTGTCGACAACGTTGTTGCTGGCGCCAAGCGTGTCGCGATTCCTGCGACCTTCGGGGTACTGACGACAATGGTGGCCTTTATTCCGATGCTGATGGTCGAAGGCGGAATGGGGGCTATTTGGGAGTCGATAGCCTACGTCGTAATTATTGCGCTGGCTTTCTCTTTAATCGAGTCAAAGTGGATTTTGCCGGCTCACATTGCGCAAATGAAATATTCAAAAGACGGCAGTGAGAAGCCGAATGGCTTCCAGCGTTTTCGTAATAAGTTTGCCGAGGCAATTCAGCGCTTTGTCTATAAGTATTACCGCCCGTTTTTGAAAAAGTGCCTGCATTATCGTTATGCGACATTGGCAAGCTTCGTTGGCATGATGATTCTGATGATAGGCCTTATGAGCGGCGGTATTGTTCGCTGGGTCTTTTTCCCGGATATTCCAAGCGACTTTATTCAGGCCAATGTTGAAATGCAGCCGGGCACCTCGGAAGAGCGGACTATTGAAGTTCTGGAAAGTGTATCTAAAGGTCTGGCTCAGGTTGATGAGAAAACCGAAGCGGCTGAAGGTGACGGTGTGGTGCGTCATACTAACATTTGGATGAATGGCACTGAAGCCGGTACTGTTTTCGCAGAGCTTAAGAAAGGTGAAGACCGTAATATCGACGGCTATGAGATTGTTAATCAGTGGCGAGAGTCGGTGCCTGAGCTAGCTGGTGTTCGTACTATTAACTTTCAGGGTGGCATAGGCGGCGGTGGCGGCTTCGACATTGAGTTTCAGTTAGTGGGTGATGACCTTGATGAACTGAAAGCGGCTGCCGACGAGCTGAAAGCTGTGCTAGGCGAGTACGACGGTGTTTTTGACATTGAAGATACTTTTGGTGACGGTAAAGACGAAGTTCTGTTAACGACCAAGCCGTTAGCTGAAGCAATGGGCATTAACCTGGCGGAATTGGCGACTCAGGTACGCTATGCGTTTTACGGTGCTGAAGCTCAGCGTATACAACGTGGTGACGAAGAAGTGAAAGTCATGGTTCGTTATCCGGAAGAGCAGCGACAGTCTGTGGGGAACCTGCAAGACATGAAGTTACGCATGGCTGACGGGTCTGAAATTCCGTTCACTGAATTGGCTGATATTGAGTTTGCAGAAGGCTATTCAACCATTACGCGTATTGACCGTGAGCGTTCGGTGAATGTGCGGGCTCGAGTTAACAAAGACCGGGTTGAGCCATTCCGTGTGGTTAATGAAGTGCGAGAGCAGAAGTTACCTGACATTCTTGACCAGTACTCCAGTGTGGGCTTTAAACTGCAAGGCGCTACACAGGACGAAGCGGAAGCGACAGACTCTTTAGCTTTAGGTGGCTTGTTGGCAATGCTGGCAGTGTATGCACTAATGGCGATTCCACTGAAGTCATACAGTCAGCCGCTTATTATCATGTCCGTTATTCCTTTCGGTATTATCGGTGCGGTTATTGGACACTGGATATTGGGTATGCCGGTCAGCATTTTAAGTCTGTTTGGTATTATCGCGCTGTCTGGTGTTGTGGTTAACGACAGTCTGGTTATGGTCGACTACGTCAATAAGGCGAAAGAAGCGGGTACCGACTTGCGACATGCGGTCTTAGATGCAGGTTGCCGTCGCTTCCGAGCCATTACCTTAACCTCGTTGACAACCTTCTTCGGGCTGCTACCCATTGTGCTTGAAAAGAGTATGCAGGCGAAGCTGGTTATTCCAATGGCAATATCATTAGCGTTCGGTATTATTTTTGCGACGATCATTACGCTGTTATTAATACCATGTCTGTATTTGATATTAGCGGACGCAAAACGCAATACGCAGTCGTTTTTATCCTGGTATGGATTGGCGAAGCCACCGGAGCCAAAAGATATGACGACAGAAGAAGCATTAAAAGACTATTAGCTTTAAGTCAGAAGAATACAAAGCCGGGGCAAAATGCGCCGGCTTTGTCGTATGTGCTGTCATAAACTGGTAAACTTGATGTTATAAATTTTGAGACACTATTTGAGGCTTCGGGTCATTTACATGCTGCTGTCATTCCTTGATATTTTTGCGTTGGCCTTGTTCTTCTTTTGCTGGATAGGCTACTCTCTTTTTGCCCGAAAGCGCGCTAAGACCACCCACTGTCTATCGAGTATTTTATGTTCTTTGCGAATTGACTGGTTTAACACCGTGGTTCATAAAGAAAACCAGGTTGCTGATGCGTCACTTATCGGTAATGTTGAGCGCACGGTGACCTTCTTTGCATCGTCTACCATTCTTGTACTGGCGGGGGTTATAACGGTACTGGCACATGCCGAAGAAGTTGTGACAGTTTTAAATGAGATTCCGTTAAGCCCGGACACGAATGCGTTGCTGGTACAGTTTAAACTGGCAGTGCTGGCGCTCATATTTGTGTATGCGTTTTTCAAATTCACCTGGTCGATACGCCAATTTGGCTTTGTTTCTGTGTTACTCGGCGCATCGGTTGAGTTTCATCAGGAAAACAAGACAGAAGAAGAGCGCGACCGCTTTGCCCGCCACGCTGCAAAAGTGTTGGATCAGTCTGGACATGAATACAACAAAGGGCTGCGGACTTACTATTTTGCATTAGCGTACTTATCGTGGTTCTTGCATCCGGCAATGTTAGTCGTTTCAAGTCTCATTGTTGTTGCTGTTCTCTATCGTCGTGAGTATCGCTCTCGAGTATTGCGTGAGTTGCTGGCAACAAAAGGTTTCGTACCTGGTAAAAAATCATAGGAGTTTGGTTTGAATAAGGCATTTGAGGACTTTTTAGCTTGGACATGCGCCAATGAGTGGGGCAGTGAAGAGACTCAGAAAAAGACACTGAATAACGGTGTAACCCTGTCAATATGGGACAGCGGTGTATTGGAAGTCTCGCCGCCAAAACCTGGTAAAAAAGATATCGTCTTGTCTTGTGCTGTGCACGGTAATGAAACTGCTCCTATTGAAATATGCCGCGATATTATTAATGACATTATCACTGAAAAGCAGACAGTCATTCATAGAACCTTATTTTTGATAGCGAACCCGGCGTCTATCAATAAAGGCGAACGCTTCGTTGAAGAAAACATGAACCGGTTGTTCAGCGGTGCGCACAGTAATGGTAAAGCGCACAACAAAGAGCGTGAGCGTGCGGCGAAAATAGAACAGTATGTGAAACGCTTTTATGAAACGTCGCCAGAAGGCGAGCGAGAGCGACTGCACTATGATTTGCACACGGCTATACGTGACTCAAAGCGCGAGAAGTTCGCTGTCTACCCATTTACTCATGGCAAGCCTTATAACAAACACCAGCTTCAGTTTTTACTAGCCTGCGGCGTGGACACGGTGTTGCTGAATCAAGCACCGACAACCACGTTCTCATACTTCAGCGTGAATGAATTTAACGCGCACGCGTTTACTGTTGAGTTGGGAAAAGTACGCCCGTTTGGCGAGAATGACCGTTCGAAGTTCGCTGCTGCAGAGCAAACGCTACGCCGGTTAATTAGCGAAGACTCGCTCGACTTTGGCTCGTTCGAGCCTAATAAACACTTTATCTTTAAAGAAGCTCAGACAATTAATCGCATGAACGAAGATTTTGAGCTTAACTTTGCAGACGATGTGGCTAACTTTACGTCTTTTGACAAGGGCGATTTACTGGCGCGAGACGGTGATGACAACCTTTACGCACAGCATGACGGCGAGCATATTATTTTCCCGAACGCCAAGGTTGCTTTGGGACAAAGAGCCTTACTGACTGTCGTGAGAGTACCGACAGAATCACTCGAATTGGAGTAGACTAAACTGGTCTAAGTAGTCAGGCTTTATTGTTAATCCTGTTCGTTTCTATTTACACTTACTGCGTTAACTTTTCGTTAGTTTGTGGTTTGCATGTCACTTTACGTAAAGGTAAAGTAGCGGCAAATTTCACCCAGCTTGCAACCGAAAGAGAAGGTTATGGCAAAGGATAAAAAACACAACACAGAGATTGTGACTAAGCCGCAATGGTTTGACGGTGAGTCGGTTACAATTCCGATGCTACAGATCCTCAAAGAGGACGGTAGCTTCCATAAAGGCGCTGACATGCCTGAGTACGATAAAGACCTTATCGTTAAAATTCACGACACAATGCAATTTATTCGTACGCTCGATGAGCGCATGATTGCCGCGCAGCGTCAGGGGCGTATTAGCTTTTACCTGGCTTCGCGCGGTGAAGAGGCAGAAAGTGTCGCTTCTGCGGCCGCATTAGATGACGGCGATATGATCATGGGGCAGTATCGCGAACAGGGTGCGTTGGCGTACCGTGGCTTTACCGTTGAGCAGTTCATGAACCAGTTGTTTTCGAACGAAAAAGACTTAGGTAAAGGTCGTCAAATGCCAGTTCACTATGGCTGTGCTGACTTAAACTTTATGACCATCTCTTCGCCGCTGGGTACACAAATACCACAAGCGACCGGTTATGCGTTCGGGCAGAAGATGGATAAAACCGGCAAGTGTACTATTTGCTACTTTGGCGAAGGTGCAGCTTCTGAAGGTGACTTCCACGCTGCCTTGAACATGGCATCGGTTTACAAAGTGCCGGTTATTTTCTTCTGTCGCAACAACGGTTACGCCATTTCAACGCCGTCGCAAGGCGAGCAGTATGGCGGTGATGGCATTGCGCCACGCGGTATTGGCTATGGCATGAAAACCATCCGTATTGATGGCAACGACGTGTTTGCCGTACTAAGAGCGACACAGGAAGCACGTCGCTTAGCGGTAGAAGAAAACGAACCTGTACTGATTGAAGCCATGTCTTATCGTATGTCGGGTCACTCGACGTCGGACGACCCAACGGGTTACCGTACGCGCGAAGAAGAAGACGACTGGAAAGTAAAAGATCCGCTTGATCGCCTGCAAAAATGGATGATGAACGAAGGCTGGTTGGATAAAGACCATGTTGAAGAGCATCATGCAGAAGTAAAAGCGAAGGTTCTGGCGGCATTAAAAGAAGCCGAAAAAGTACCTGCGCCACATATCGATGAACTGATTAATGACGTATATGACGAACCGACGCCATTGCTGAAAGAGCAATTGGAAGAGTTGAAAGAGCATATCCGTAAGTATCCGGATGCGTATCCGAAAACGTCAGGGAGAATCGACTAATGGCTAAAATGAATTTGCTACAAGCCATCAACAGCGCACTCGACCTGGCGATGGCCAAACACGACAATGTTTACAGCTTTGGTGAAGACACCGGTGGCTTTGGTGGCGTATTCCGCGCAACCTCAGGTTTGACCGAAAAATACGGCAAGCACCGCAACTTTAATACACCACTGGTTGAACAGGGCATCATTGGCTTCGCTAACGGCCTGGCTTCACAAGGTAGCTATGCGGTTGCGGAAATTCAGTTTGGTGACTACATATTCCCGGCGTTTGACCAAATCGTTAACGAATCGGCTAAGTTCCGTTACCGCTCAGGCAACGAGTTTGATGTAGGCGGTTTAACCATTCGTACGCCATACGGTGGTGGTATTGCTGGTGGTCACTATCACTCGCAGTCGCCGGAAGCGTATTTTGCTCATACCCCGGGTATGAAAATTGTAACGCCGCGTAACCCATACGAAGCTAAGGGTCTATTGCTGAGCGCCATTTTTGATAAAAACCCGGTGTTATTTATGGAGCCGAAGCGCCTGTATCGTGCATCGACGGGTGAGGTTCCTGAAGAAGAATACACTATTCCATTAGGCAAAGCTGACGTCGTTAAAGAAGGTACGGATATTACTGTACTGGGCTGGGGCGCGCAGATGGAAATGACCGAAAAAGCAGTCGAAAAAGCCGAACAAGATGGTGTTTCTTGTGAAGTGATCGACTTACGGACTATTTTGCCGTGGGACGTTGAAACAGTCACTCAGTCGGTATTGAAAACCGGACGTTTGGTTATTTCTCAGGAAGCCCCAATTACCGGCGGCTTTGCTAGCGAGATTGCAGCAACGGTGCAGGATAAGTGCTTCTTATACCTTGAGTCGCCAATTGCGCGCGTATCAGGTATTGATGTGCCGTATCCGTTGTGTCACGAGAAAGAGTACATGGCTGATCATTTGAAGATCTACGAAGCCATCAAACGCTCAATGAACTACTAAGGACCCATCGACATGAGTAAAGATTTTATTCTACCCGATATCGGCGAAGGGATCGTAGAGTGCGAAATCGTTGAGTGGCTGGTAGCCGAAGGCGACGAAGTTAAAGAAGATCAGCCCGTTGTTGAAGTCATGACTGACAAAGCCATGGTTGAGATACCGGCGAAAGACGACGGTGTGGTTGAAAAGCTGTATTACCAAAAAGGCGATATTGCTAAAGTCCACGAGCCGTTATTCCGCATTAATGCTGCGGGCGATTCAAGCGACGCTGCTGAAGAAAAAACGGCTGAGAAAGCAGCGCCAAAATCTGACAGTAAGCCAGATAGTAACCAAGCAGCTGGCGGTGGAACCACTGACTTTATTTTACCGGATATCGGTGAAGGTATTGTAGAGTGTGAAATCGTTGAGTGGTTGGTTGCTGAAGGCGATGAAGTGAAAGAAGACCAACCAGTGGTTGAGGTTATGACCGATAAAGCCACGGTTGAAATTCCAGCGAAAGATGACGGTAAAGTCGTTAAGCTGTACCACAAAAAAGGCGATATCGCCGAAGTACATAAGCCTTTATTTGCCCTGCAACCAGCCGGCGGCGTTCAGGCTTCAGTCTCCGGCGAGACTGCTTCAGGCAGCTCTTCGCAAAACAGTGCAGAGTCTAAGCCGCAGGCAGCCGCAAAAGCAGAAGCGGAACCGCCAGTTAAAGCACGTCAGGGCAAAGCGATTGCCAGTCCGGCAGTGCGTCGCTTAGCTCGCGAGAATGATATTAATATCGCTGACGTTTCTGGCTCTGGTAAGAAAGGTCGTGTCTTGAAAAAAGACATTGAAGCCTTCAAGTCGGGTGGTCAAAGTGCTACAACCAGCACCGACAGCAAACCAGCACAGCAGCCAGCAGCGAATAGCGGCGGCACGCGTACCGAAGCTATTCGTGGCGTAAAAGCGGCTATGGCTAAGCAGATGATGAATTCTGTTAGCACCATTCCGCACTTCACTTATGCCGATGAGTTTGACGTTACGAACCTCATTGCGCTGCGTGAAAAGCTGAAAGAGCAATACAAAGAGAAAGGCGTACGCTTAACCGTCATGCCATTCTTTATTAAAGCTCTGTCGCTGGCACTAAAAGAGTTCCCGGTAATAAATGCTCAGGTGAACGAAGACTGCACTGAAATTACCTACTTCGATGATCACAATATCGGTATGGCAGTCGATACCAAAATTGGCTTGTTAGTGCCTAACGTAAAACAGGTACAGAACAAGAGTATTATCGATGTGGCCAATGAAGTGACTCGTCTGACTCAAGCTGCTCGAGAAGGCAAAGTGCCCCAGGCTGATATGAAAGGCGGTACTATTAGCATTTCGAACATTGGTGTTATCGGCGGTACGGTGGCAACACCTATCATTAATAAGCCGGAAGCAGCTATTGTTGCCTTAGGTAAAGTGCAGGAATTACCGCGTTTTGACGAAAACGGCAACGTCGTAGCCCGTAAGATAATGACGGTAAGCTGGTCAGGCGACCATCGTATTATCGACGGCGGTACCATTGCTCGCTTCAACAAGCTCTGGCAGGAATACCTCGAAGACCCAACCAGCATGCTGGTTAACATGGTCTGAGATAACGGAAGAGCCAGAAACTAAGAGTTAGGAAAGTTAAGAAACACGCCGTGAACCCTTATATGGACACCTCACATTACGCAAGTTGTTTAGTTACATAATTTCACCTTGTTGCTAACCAGCTTTGCGTGAGGTGGACAGGATAAAACTGCACTCGTATATACGGCCTGTTTTGAGCTGCAAGTGATTCCTCAGTGAGCTCTGGCCTTCATGGATAACCGCACCCTTGGCGCTATATCGTCCCTTCTGAGTTATAACTCACTAGGTTCTCTCGGCATCTCAAGGGTCGGTTTTACCTGTTGCACCATGCAACTACGCATTGCTGGATGAGACTTAAATACTGTTTTAATTCAATTTAAATTCCTGCTGCTTGTGTAGCATAGCCCAGGAGATTCGGGCCAGTTTATTTGCTAATGCGATAGCGGCAACTTGCACGCCTCGCCGGTCTTTCAGCTTCTTCAGCCATAATGACAGATTATCCGTTCGGCTTTCCAGATGCCGAACATGGCTCATCGCGCACTGAACAAGAAGCTTGCGCACATAGCGATTCCCTCGTTTTGTGATACGCCCAAGCTTCTGCTTACCGCCACTAGAATGCTCTGAAGGGGTTAGCCCTAACGATGAAGCAAAGTGCCGCCCATTTCTATAATTTGCCGGGCTTCCCATCACACTCATAAGCGCTGTGGCCGTAATGGAACCAATGCCACGGGCTGTCATTAACAAAGTAGTTTGTTCATCTGCGCGTGCAAACTGCTCAATGGCTCTATCATGTTGCTTGATGAGCGATTCCATCATGCTCCACTCATCAAACAAGCTGTGTAGCTCTGAGCGCATTAATTGCGAAAGCTCATTGTCTGCATCTTCCAAAATTAATGGAATGTAACGACGCAAATGTTCAATACCTTGAGGAATAACAATCCCATACTCATTTAATAAACCACGGATTTGGTTTGTTAAGCGGGTTAATGATCCTTGGCGGCGGTCGCGGATACGGTGTAGAACAGCCATATCGGTTGCCGCCACCGAGCGTGGCTGCGTAAAGGTTAGGTTGGGTCGACGCGATGCTTCAGATATGGCAAAAGCATCATTACGGTCGTTTTTATTTCCACGTACAAATGGTTTTACATGCTGAGGGGGGATGAGTTTGACGGTTAAACCATGCTTAATAAACAAACGGCCCCAGTAGTTAGAGCCACTGCATGCCTCCATCACAACATCAGCATCTGGGAACTGTATAACGGTCTCGAGCAATTTGTTTCTTCGGACTTGGCGGTTGAACACTTCGGTTCCCCCTTGATTAGTTCCGCAAACTTGAAAAACAGATTTTGCCAAATCGATACTAATTGTTGTAACTTTCATGGGTGGACACCTCGTTTGAGATTATTGAACACATCACTTTAATAATGGCGCATTGCGACGCCGTGTAAAGCGAGGTGTCCATCCCATCATCCTTGGGGGCTTGAGTGACGCCATCCTTGGCGTCACACAGCTCCCGGGGGGACTTTTAGTTTCGCTAGGAGTTAAGGCCCTCTACTACAGGAGACGCGACGAGCTCATCCATGAGGGCTTGACGAAGGCCATCCATGGCCTCCGACACTCCTGTAGTAGAGGGCCTTAACTCTTACCGCTTCACTAAGTCCCGCCGTGAGCTGTAGTGAGCAGAGGGTTTTAACTCCAAGCGGAGCGCTCTATCCGTAGGAACTCCTCCGAAGCTTTAACACTTCCTTTCCCCTTCTTTTCTGTAGCTGTGCTATGGTTTTCTTATCTGAGAAGCATAGAGAGCCAAGATGTTTGAAATTATTTACCTTTCTTTAGCGATATTACTGGCGGTACTGACGTTAGCGCCGTTGTCGTGGTCGCAGGTTTGGTGGATTCGCGGATTGGATTTTCCGCGTTTGCAGCTTTCGGTGCTGCTTGGGGTACTGTTGATCATTGGTTTTGTGGTTATACGTGACTGGACGTCGGTCACTGCGGTGGCTATGGGGCTGATTATTGGCTGTCTTGTTTGTCAGCTGTGGTGGGTGGTGCCTTATACGGCTTTATTTCCGAAAGAAGTGAAAGCGGTTGATGCAGGCGAGGCAGGGGCTCGGCTTAGAATTATGGCGGCGAATGTACTGACGCCTAACCGTAACAGTGATGGCCTTATTAAGTTGGTTCGGGACTATACGCCGGATGTTCTGGTAACGCTTGAGTCTGATGGATGGTGGGGGGAGCAGTTAGAGGCTATTGAATCGAACTACCCTCATACGGTTAAGGTGCCTCTGGATAATCTCTATGGTATGCATCTCTATTCTCGGCTGCCGTTATCTGACGTTAGCGTTGAGTACTTAATTGAGGACGATAAGCCGTCGATACATTGCTTTATTGAGTTACCGACCGGGCAAAAAGTGAAAGCGCACTTTGTGCATCCGGCGCCGCCGAGTCCAACGGAAAATGAGGAGTCGGAGGAGCGTGATGGTGAACTTCTGTTAGTTGCGAAACATGTAGAGCCCGAGAAGCATCCGACTATAGTCACTGGCGACTTGAACGATGTGGCCTGGTCGAGAACCACTTTGCTCTTCCGTAAAATCAGTGGATTGTTAGACCCGCGGGTGGGGCGGGGTATGTTCAACACTTTTCACGCGGACTATTGGTTTGCTCGCTGGCCGCTTGATCATATTTTTCATAGCCACCATTTTGCACTGGTTTCAATGACGCGACTGCCTGGCTTTGGGTCTGATCATTTTCCTCTGCTAACGGAACTGGCTCTCTCGCCTGGTGAAAATAGTATTAATGATGGCCCTTCGCCTGACGAAGAGGACAAAGAAGCGGCGGATGAAATCGTTAAAAAGGCTATGGCTTAAGCTTTTTCTTAAAGTGAAGCCGCTGCACTAATAAACCGGTAATAATAAGTGCCAAGCCCACAATAGTGCTGACATAAATGGTCTCGCCAATAATTGCTGACAGTAGCAGCAGTGAAATAAACGGCGATATAAATATCAGGTTGCTAATAAGTGCGGTGTTGGTGGCTGTTTTCATAGCTTTTAGCCAAAATAAAAAGGTAATACCCATTTCAAATAATCCGACATAACTGACAGCTGCCCAGCCTTGCCAGGGTATGTTCGACCAGTCGCTCCAGACAAAGCTGGCAATAATTAAAATTGGCAATGCTAAGCCAAAGGACAAGACTAGGCTAACGACTGAGTCCGCATTACGTCGGGTGTTGAGTATCCAGTAACCGGCCCACAGGAAGGTTGATATCAAGGCTAATAAAACACCCCAGGGATTACTAAAGCTAAGCCCAAATAGGTCACCGCGGGTCGCTATAATTAACACACCGAAATAACCCAGTGCGCAGGCGACCCAGTCGCGGCGACGAATATGCTGCTTTAGAAACAGGGCGGCCATAATACTGAGTGCTATTGCCCATGTGTAATTCAGGGGCTGAGCTTCGGAGGCGGGTAGCAGTTTATAAGCTTGAAAGAGCACTAAATAGTAGATAAGAGGGTTAATAAGCCCCATTAGTACGTAGTACAAGGGCATTTTCCGCAGCTCAAGCAGCAACAAGTGAGACTTTCTCTGAATCACACAGACTAGGCTTAGAATAGCAAAGGAAACGACACTGGCGGCTGTTACCATTTGTAATGGCGTCATGTACTCTAGTGTGATTTTAAACGCCGTAGCGACCGTCGACCATAATAAAACGGCAATAAGGGCGTAGATAAACGCGAGTTTATCAGCGGCTATGGTGTGATGGCATGGTGCCCCCCTTAACTCATACGTCGATGAGCACTGCAGCTTGTTGGTGTTCAATCCAGAGAAAGGCATTCTGCTGATATCGGCGGGCAAGGTCAATGACTGTTTGTTGACTCAACCCTAAAACCATAAAGCTTTTTTCGGCTGGCCATTGGAAACTGCGGTCTTGACCTACTCCGTAAAAGTATCGAATGCCTTTAAAATCCACTAATTCAGCTTCTAACTGTTGGTTCCTTTCGCAATTCTCGTCAAAGGTTAACTGCCGACTCTGAGGGTTAAAAGCGGTAATAAAGGCCCCTGTTTTGCAGTTTAAGTCATGAGAGAGTGTATCAAAGTCGCTATTGGTGCTACCTACCGATAAAGTAATTTTTTGGCCATTCACAACAAACCAGTAGTCGGTATTTTTATAATGTTCCAGCAATGTTGCGTCCATACTTTGACCATCACTTAAGCGTTAATTAAAGTAAGATTTTAACTTTTGAGGCAGTGAGATTCTATGAACCCAAGTATTAGTGTTATTACGCTGGGAGTCGATGACTTAAAGCGCGCACTTGCTTTTTATCAGGACGGTTTAGGCTGGGAAACGAAGGGCATTGTCGGTGAGGACTTTGAAAATGGCGCTGTTGCCTTCTTTAAGCTGCCTAGTGGTTTGAGACTGGCTTTGTGGCCGCGTAAAAGCATTGCTGCTGAAATGGGTGTTGATGTCGCTAAAAATGCCAATGAGGTGCTGCTGAGCCATAATGTCAGTTCCCACTCTGAAGTTGATGCAGTTATGAATGAGGCTAAATTGGCAGGAGCAACCATTCTTCATGAGGCTAAAGACTTATTTTGGGGTGGCTACGGCGGTTTCTTCAAAGATCCGGACGGCCATATTTGGGAAGTTACCTGGAACCCGGCATGGAGTTCTTAATGCCGGCTTTAGCGAATTTGATACAGATCAAGTATTGGTGAGTATTTACTCTAAAATAGATCTTTTTTTGATCTGATTAGACCAGCAAAGCGTAAACTATCGCATTCAAAAGTTCTTTGTTTGTTGTAGGAATACCTTAATGCTTTGCGCTAAAACGAAACACCAGCTCGCTAAAACCACTGAAGAGCTGTCGCAATATAAACAGTTAATGAATGCCATTGACAGTAATGTTGCGCGTATTGACTTTACCCCTCAGGGCTATGTTTTAAATGCCAATAACCAGTTTCTGGAAACCATGGGATATGGTCTCGATGATGTTATCTCTAAACATCACAAAATGTTTTGTGAACCGAGTTATTCATCTTCTCAGGCGTATCGAAATTTTTGGCAGCAGCTGGCAGAGGGTAAGTCGCAGCATGAGCGATTTAAGCGCATTCGCAGTAATGGCGACATTATTTGGTTAGAAGCGACGTACTTTCCTGTTAAAAACGAGAAAGGTGAGGTTGTTTTCATTACGAAAATTGCCAGTGATGTCACTGACGAAGTTACCGCCTTAGAGCAGCAAACCGCCGTTAATACGGCAATTAATAAGTCGATGGCGACTATTGAGTTCTCCCCTGACGGAATTATTACCTGGGCAAATGATAACTTTCTGAATACCGTGGGTTATTCGCTCAGCGATATTACCGGCAAGCACCATAAGCTGTTTTGTGAGCAAAGCTTTTACGATGAAAACCCGGGTTTTTGGCGTGAACTTGGTAAAGGTGAGTTTAAAACCGGGCGTTTTAAGCGTGTCAGCAAACACGGGCAACCGATTTGGCTGGAGGCCAGTTATAACCCAGTTTTTGACAGTAATGGCCGAGTTGTAAAAGTCATTAAGTTTGCCAGCGACGTGACGGAGCAAGTGTTAAAAGCCCAACAAACCACAGAAGCTGCAGAAATTGCGTATTCGACGTCTCAACAAACGGCGATGATAGTGAAAGACGGTAAAGCCTCTATTGATGTCTCTGTGGAAACCTCTAATGAAATTCTGACCAAAAGCCAGAAAACCGACAATATTATTGAGCAGTTACAAGAGCAGGCCGTTAGTATTGAAGACATTGTTAAAACCATTAATGCTCTGGCGGAGCAAACTAATCTCCTGGCATTAAATGCGGCAATTGAAGCAGCCAGAGCGGGTGAGCATGGCCGTGGGTTTGCTGTCGTTGCTGACGAAGTAAGAAATTTGGCAACCAGAACGACGCAGGCAACAAGCGAGATATCGGGCGTTATGCAGCGCAGTTCAGAAGTTTCGGAAGCTATCTCGTTGTCTATTGACGATATTCAGGAAATGGCAAAGCGCGGGCAGGAGCAAATTGAAAAAGTGAAAGTCATAATGGATGAAATAGACGAAGGCGCAACCAATGTGGTTAACGCCGTCAGCCATCTTTCCTAGCAAGCCTAACGATTAGCCAGCATTTTCCTTAGTAACCCTGGCATAAAGCGCTGCAACAGTGGCGCTACTTTACTCATGCCTTTGCCGCTAATAACTTCCGCTTTATTGTTTTCTATTGCCTGAATAATATCTGAAGCACACTTTTCAGGACTGATACCACCCGCGTTGTCGTTGTCTTCCTTGCCCCTTAGTGAACCGTCTCCGGTTAGAGCGTTATGGGCAATTTGAGTATGTACGAAACCCGGCAGTATGGTGGTGCAGTGTACGCCGTGCTCTGCCATTTCAGCCCGTAAACAATCCATATAGCCCACAACAGCGAACTTAGCACCGGAATAGCCACTACGGAGTTTTGTACCGACTTTGCCCGCTACACTGGATACCGTCACGATATGTCCGCTGCTGCGCTCTACCATTTGTGGAAGAACAACTTGGTTTAAAGCGACAACGGAGAAGTAGTCGACTTCCATTAGGGTTCGGTAAACCGGAAGCTCTGTTTCCATTGCCAGACTACGCTGAGAAACACCGGCATTATTAATTAAAATATCTACCGTTTTACTCGCTAACGCTGACGACGCCTTTTCTTTTGCCTTTTCTGGATGGCTTAGGTCAAGAGCTAAGACGCTATGGGAGTCGGGGTTTGGTAGTGACAGACGCAACTCCTCCAGCTGAGCTTCACGACGCGAAGTGAGAATAAGCTTTGCGCCTTTGTCGGCGAGTTGACGTGCCAGTGCCAAACCGATGCCTGAAGAGGCACCGGTTAGCCAGACTCTTTTATTTGCAATAGCAGTCACTGTTTAACCTGCCGGGTAGGTATAACTAGCCTGGAAGCCCAGAGGAATGCCTAGAGTCCAGTATAGAATCAGGAAGGCAGACCAAAGCACCAGCAGTGAGACTGTGTATGGCAGCATCATGGAAACTAGCGTGCCTATACCGGTCTTTTTAACGTAACGCTGGCAGTAAACCACAACCAGAGGGAAGTACGGCAGTAACGGCGTAATGATGTTACTGGACGAGTCGCCCACACGGTAAGCCGCTTGCGTTAAGTCTGGCGAGTAACCCAGTTGCATAAGCATAGGCACGAAAATAGGTGAAATAAGTGCCCATTTAGCCGACGCTGAACCCACAAACAAGTTGATAAACGCGACCAAGAAGACAATACCTACCATTGTAACGCCGCCTGATAGCTCTAAGCTGGCAAGGAAGTTCGCGCCTTTTACTGAAATAAGTGTTCCCAGCTGAGAGTCACCAAAAGCCTTTATAAACAGCGCACAGAAGAATGCCATGACCATATAGTAAGCCATGCCTTCCATCGACTTGCTCATGGCGCCAATAACGTCTTGTGAGTTCGTAAAGTTACCTGATACGTACCCGTGAACAATGCCCGGAATAATAAACAGCAGGAAAATTAACGGGACAATCATGCCCATTAACGGTGCGCCCAGAGAGGCTAATTCACCCGTTTGTGGATCGGCCAGCGGCGAATTTTCTACTGTTGCTGAAAAATACAGTAATACAATACCAGCAAGCATGGTGAGAGAAGCCGCGTAAAATGCTTTGCGATCTCGCGGAGATACATCATCAACCGCCGGCATATCGTCAGGATGGCCGTCGATTTCAGCGCCGCGCAGACGCGGTTCAACCACTTTGTCGGTCAGGAACCAACCAATAGCTACTACCACAATGGAAGATGCAGCGGTAAAGAAGTAGTTATTCAACGGGTTCAGCTGAATATCAGAATCAATAATTTGCGCCGCGCTTTGAGTAAAGCCTTGTAGTAATGGGTCAATAGCTGAAGGTACAAAGTTAGCACTGAAACCACCGGAAACCCCGGCGAATGCCGCTGCAATACCCGCCAGTGGATGACGACCTGCGGCGTAGAAAATAACGCCGCCAAGTGGAATAACAAGCACGTAACCAGCGTCGACTGCAGTGTGACTGACAATTGCGACCAAAATAAGCATCGGTGTGAGTAAGGTTTTTGGCGTTACGTTCAGCATAAGCTTAATGGCCACGTCAATATAACCTGAACGTTCAGCTACACCGACACCCAGCATTGCCAGCAATACAACGCCTAACGGCGCAAAGCCCATAAAGGTGTCGACCATATTGGCCAAAAACGCAGTTATTTCAGGACCGCTGAGCAAGTTGGTGACGCTAATAGCCTCACCGGTTAGCGGGTGAGTTTCGTCAAAACTACCCCTGACATCGCCCAGGACATTACCCAAACAATAATGAGCAAGCCGAAGAACATAACGGCCGGATCAGGAAGCTTATTGCCGACTTTTTCTACGCCGTCGAGCATGCGGTTGAGCAGACTGTTCGGCTTTTCCTTTTGCGAACGGTCCGGTTGTGGAGATTGAGCCATGATGTATTCCCGATTGTTATTTTATTGGTCTAATTATTATGCGCAGGTATCATAACCATTATTTGGCGTATGAACAAAGCAACAAGGTGAAAATTTCCTCATGATTTGTGGTGTCGATGAAGCGGGCAGAGGTCCTATTGCAGGACCCGTTGTTGCCGCTGCGGTTATTCTTGATCCTGAACGTCCTATTGAGGGGCTTAATGACTCAAAGAAGCTGAGTGAGAAGAAGCGCGAGAAGCTCAGCATCGAGATAAAGGAAAAGGCGCTGTATTGGGCAATAGCGCAGTCAGACCCTGACGAGATTGAACAAATCAATATACTCTGGGCAACCATGAAAGCTATGCAACGCTCAGTAGAAGCGTTACCCGTATTACCCAGCAAAGTGCTGATTGACGGTAACCGAGTGCCCGAATTGACGGTACCCGCCGAAGCTATTGTTGGTGGTGACGCTCGTGAAGAAAGCATTGCTGCTGCGTCTATTTTGGCAAAAGTAGAGCGTGACAGACAGATGCTGGAATGGCACGAACGCTACCCGCAGTATGAATTTAATAAGCACAAGGCATACGGAACAGCACGGCACATTGAACTACTGAAGAAATACGGACCTTGCCCCATTCACCGACGTGACTACAAGCCGGTTCGAGAGGCGCTGGCTAACTTGTGATTTTGTTGCCTAAGCCCTAAAATACAGGGCTCTTTCCGTTTTCCTAAATTAATAAGTTGGAACGCCACCATGCAGTCTATTCCGCACGTCGATATGCGACGTTATCACGATAATTTTGATGCATTTACTCAGGATGTTGGCCAAGGCTATGAAAAGTATGGCTTTATTGCGTTAACGCAACACGGTGTTGATACAGCGCTTATAGAACGCGCGCTAGACACTTGTCGTGAGTTATTCGCATTGCCGGATGAGGTTAAAAAGCAATATCACCGTCCCGGAGAAGGTGGCGCACGCGGTTATACACCCTTTGGTACTGAAATAGCGAAAGACGCAGAGCATGTGGACTTAAAAGAATTTTGGCATGTTGGCCGCGAAGTGGAAGGTACACCGGCTTATCCGCAGCTGTTACCGAATGTTTGGCCAGAAGAGTTACCAAAGTTTAAAGACGACATGCTGGCCATCTATGAAGCACTGGATAAGCTGGGTAACCAGGTGTTAGATGCACTGGCCGTTTACTTGGGTCAGCCAAAAGACTTTTTCCGCAACAAGGTGAATAACGGCAACTCAATTTTGCGCCCACTGCATTACCCGCCTATTATTGATGAAGATACACCGTCTGTACGAGCGGGTGCGCATGAAGATATCAACGTTCTGACCTTATTAGTTGGCTCAAGAGAGCCGGGTCTGGAAGTTCTGGCGAAAGACGGTAGCTGGGTGCCGGTAACCATTATTGAAGGTGCCATTATTTGTAACGTGGGTGATATGCTACAGCGTTTAACCAACCATGTGTTGCCCTCGACTACGCATCGTGTGGTTAATCCGCCTGCGCCTTACAATGAGAAGTCGCGTTACTCTATTCCGTTCTTCTTACACTTTAACCCGGACGTAATGATAACCCCGTTGGAGAGCTGTATAACTGAACAAAACCCGCAGCGTGACGAACCCATTACGGCGGATGATTATTTAATGCAGCGTTTGCGTGAAATTGGTCTTATTAAAGACTAATAGCAACCGACACTAAGGAGTATGCAGGTGAATAAGAACAAGCGTCTTTTGAGTCCGTTGATGCGTGGTGCTGCTATTGCGTTCGGCTCGGTTGCATTACTGAGCTGCGCATCAGCACCAGAGCAAGTGCCCCAAAATGAGAATTTTGAGCTGACAGTGCTGCACGTGAATGATCACCACTCAACCTTAGACGCCAAACAGCAAACGCTGGCATGGGCGGACCAGGAGTGGCAGATAGAAGCCGGAGGCTTTCCACGCGTTGGCGCGCAGATAAAAGCGCTGCGATCGGCTAATGACAATGTTCTTACCCTGCATGCCGGTGATGCTGTAACAGGCAGCTTGTATTTCACGCTGTTTGGCAGTGAAGCCGATGCTCGCATGATGAATAAGGTTTGTTTTGATGCCTTCACTATTGGTAACCATGAGTTTGATAACGGTGATGCAGGCCTTGCTAAGTTCTTACAGCAGTTAGGTACCGAGCAGTGCCAAACCGCCAAATTAAGTGCCAATATTAAGCCTGAGGTGGGTGAGTCGCCACTGACACCAGACAACGAGTGGCATATGTTTAAGCCTTACACCATTGTTGAGCGTGGCGGTGAAGAGGTGGCAATTATTGGTTTAACCATTGCCAGTAAAACAAAAAAGTCTTCCCAGCCAGACCGAAGCACCGAGTTTTTAGACGAACTTGAGACGGCGCAAAAATACATTGCCGAAGTTCAGCGCCAGGGCGTTGAGAAAATTGTTTTGCTCACTCACATTCAATATGAGCGTGACAGGGAACTGGTTAAACAATTACCTGGCGTTGATGTGATTATTGGTGGTGACTCGCATACTTTACTCGGTGATTTTAGTGAGTTTGGTATGAAGTCTGCCGGATCGTATCCGACAGAATTAACCAATGCGGATGGTGACAAAGTGTGTATTGCCCACGCCTATCAGTACTCGCTGGTTGTCGGTGAACTAAAAGCTGAGTTTGATGGCGATAAAATCGCAGCTTGTGGTGGGCGACCTCACTACTTATTGGGTAAAGACATTCAGGTGTCTGACGGTATTGTGACGACCTATGAACCGATTACCACCGCATTAAAAGAGAGCGGTGTTTATAGCTTCGTTGAACCCGATACCGAGCTTCAGTCCATATTAGAAGACTATCGAAGTAAAGTTGACGATTTTTCAGCAGAGGTTATTGCGGACGTACCTCAGCAAATTTGTTCTCAACAAGTTGATAGAAACCGCCGGGCCGGCTGTGCGCAGGTAATCAGCTCAGGCGCTCACCGAGTGGTTGCGGAAGCCTTTCTGCACTCAGTACCCGAAGCCGACTTTGCTATTCAAAATGGTGGTGGCGTGCGAGCGGATATTCCTGAAGGTGACTTTACGGTGGGTGATGCCTTTACCGTATTACCGTTCGCAAATACCTTAGTGAAACTAGAGCTGACCGGCTCTGAGTTTAAACAGGCAATGGAAGAGGCTTTGGCCTACGCTGTGTCAGACGGCGGTTCACAGGGCGCTTACCCCTATGGGGCGGGCATTCGTTATTCAGTCGATTTAACCGAAGAAACCGGCTCCCGCGTGTCTGACCTAGAAGTGTGGGATAAAGGCAGCCAGAGCTGGCAGCCAATGTCGGCCAGAGCGACTTATATTTTGGTAACGAACAGCTTCATTGCTGGCGGCCAGGATGGTTGGAATACATTCTACCGTATTAGTGAGCGGGGGCGTGCCCGCAATACCGGTATTGACTATGCTGAGTCACTAGTGAATTACGCCAGAGCTCAAGAGGTTCTGCAACGACCTGAAGAGTTTGCAACTCAGTCATATACGCCTGTAGAGGATAAATAATGGCTCACTCGTTTGAGCCAAGACCGGTCTCCGATAACGCCAGATTCGACTTTATTGTTGTCATTCTGGCGTTACTTACCGCGTTTGCGCCGCTGTCTATTGATATGTATTTGCCGGCGTTTAGCGCAATTGCCAGTGACTACGCCACCGACACTCATCACGTAGAATTATCACTGACTGCGTTTTTCTTTGGCTTATTCATAGGGCAGTTGCTGTATGGTACGGCAACCGATAAGTTTGGTCGTAAGAACCCACTGTATATCGGTTTGGCAATTTATGTGGTGACTTCCGTTGCCTGTGCTTATGCACCGGACATTCAGTGGTTGATTGTGCTGCGATTCTTTCAGGCTATTGGAGCCTGCGCGGGGATTGTTATAGCCCGTGCCGTAGTGCGTGATCTCTATACGCCGCAAGCATCAGCGCGAGTCTTTTCGTTTTTAATATTGGTTATGGGCGTTGCGCCTATTTTGGCACCATTATTCGGCGCTTATATTACCGAATGGATGGGCTGGCGAGCACTCTTTCTCATTGTTGCTGCTCTGGGAGTTGCTTCCGCAGTGACTATTCACTTTGTGCTGCCGGAAACACGCGGACGCCGTTACGATGTGCGTATGCGCCATACCGGAACAACCTATTGGGCGGTATTTCGGGATCCTTCCTTTTTACGCTATTCACTGACAGGGGCTATTGCTCAATCCGGGCTGTTCGCCTATATCACCGGCTCGCCGAAAATGTTTATTGAAATTTTCGGGTTGGATCCAACGCACTACAGTTGGTTATTTGGTGTGAATGCTATTGGTATTATCGGTTTTTCTCAGCTCAATGGCTGGTTACTGAAATATCATTCCTCACGAAAAATATTGAATATATCTTTGCCGATACTGGCGGTTGTTTCGACTGTCATGTGCGTGATGGCTTATATTCATGCCAGCTTCTGGGGCATTTTGCTGCCTTTATTTGCTTATATTTCAACGCTTGGCTTAGTCTTTCCTAATGCTATGGCGGGGGCGTTGGCAGAGCAACAGGAGCGCGCAGGTTCGGCGTCCGCCGTTACTGGTAGCTTACAGTTTTTAATTGCTGGGTTGGTATCGGTCGGCGTGAGCCAGGCAGGGAGTTTTACCGATTACGCAATGGCGTGGGTGATAGGTGTGGCCGGCTTATTAGCGGTTATTGCATACCGCGTAATGCGCCGGCCAGAATAA